>Ga0268262_10005064_pt1 | contig 13241 bp, 9 predicted proteins | sample TergutNc150P3_FD_190354 | JGI IMG/M metagenome (GOLD analysis project Ga0268262, IMG submission 190354) | Nasutitermes corniger P3 segment gut microbial community from laboratory colony in Florida, USA - Nc150 P3 (SPAdes) (version 2) | ecosystem: Host-associated > Arthropoda: Insects > Digestive... | reverse complement strand
CTTTTTGTTGTTCTGCCATGATTTACTCCTTATCCAACGCGGCAATGGCTTCTTTTGCCTTTTCCATGTCAAAAGCCATGCTGTGATTTTTCTCTACGCCTTCCGCAAAGGAACAGCCCTTTCCCTTTATTGTGTGCATAATGATCATCGAAGCCCTTTCTTTTTCCGCGAGTGCTTTCTCAATCGCGGCGTCCAAAGCGGCAATGTCGTGACCGTCAACTTCCTGCGTAAACCAGCCGAATTGTTCCCACTTTGCGGCAAGGTTGCCCATATCCAAAATGTCTTTGGAAAAGCCGTCAAGCTGTTGTTTGTTGAAGTCGGTAAAAGCGATTAAATTGGGGAGTTTTTGGAAACCGGCAAATAACGCGCCTTCCCAAATCTGCCCTTCGTTGGATTCGCCGTCTCCGATAATGGCGTATACTGTCTGTGTTTTTTTATCCATCTTTAAACCGAGGGCAATGCCGATGGCTGCTGAAAAGCCCTGTCCAAGAGAACCTGTGGTCATGTCGATGCCAGGGGTCTTGTTGCGGTCGCAGTGGCTGGGGAGGCTTGTTCCACCCTTGTTCAGGGTAGTAAGCCAGTCCTTGGGGAAAAAGCCCTTGAGCGCCAAAGTCGCGTAAATGGCGGGACCTGAGTGTCCCTTGGATACTACCAGTTGATCGCGTTCTTCCCAGCGCGGGTTCTGCGGATCAACTTTCATCCTGTGAAAGTATAACAGAGCCAAAAGGTCAACAATTGACATAGCTCCCCCAATATGGCCTGTCCCAAGATTTCCGATTTCTTCGATTGTCATTTTACGGATTTCTTTTGCCTGTGCTTTTAGATAATTTTCAGTCTCTTTATCCATGCTGGTCTCCTTTAATGAATGAGTCATTATAACATGAATATAAGCGTTTGTCATGTACCATTGACAATACATAGAAAGAAAACCATTATTTATAAGATGCGATTAGTTAAGCCGTACTTGGCGTTCATTTTATTTATTTTGATTAATTTTGGCCAAACTGCCGCACAAACGACGGACGCAGATAAGCCTTTCAGGGTAGGAACAGGTCTGGGCTATTCGTTCACCGGATACCGGGAAGAAACGGATTTACCTCTTAACAGGTACCTTAATGCTTTGAATTTTAATATAAATTGTAATATCGAAAAAAATAATTTTTATTATTCACTTAATTTTGGATTTTTATCAGGTGAAAATGAAGCGGTAGAATTAGAAAACAATGAATATTTTTTTACATACTACCAGAGAGAATCTGCTTTTTCCAGGTTATATTTGGAAAACGCGCTTGATTATAAGCTTTGGGGAAACCGGGCATTCCCGGGATACATTGGCGGCGCAATTCGGGGCGATATTTATTACACTGTTTTACAGCAGTCAAATTATTACAGCTTAACAATGTTATTATCGCTTAATATTCATGTGACTCAAAAATGGATTATCAACGAAAGAAACAAATTTGTTTTCTCGGCAAGTTTTCCTGTCTTTGGTTACGGATTCAGACCTCCTTATTTTGGATTGCTTTACGCGCCGCTTGATATGGAGCAAAGCATAACAAGCCTCCATAATTACATAGCTATTTTCGGCGATTTAAAATATCATTATAAAATAAACGGATTATTTTCTTTTTACATGGGTCTTGGTTTTGAATTTTCCTACATTACCTTTCCACAGTCAAGAAAAGACGCATCATTCAGTGTGAATGCGGGAATTGCATTTTCCTTTTAGGAGAAGAAATTGAAAATAAATTTCAAATTTTTGATACTGCCGTTATTTGCATTACTGTCCACATGCCAGTTGTTTTTGGGACAAGACCCTGATACCGGCCCTGAAGAGATATTAAAAAACCTCTGGACTGATTTTAATAATATCCATGCGAATTTAGATTTTAGAATGTGCAATAACATCAAGTATAACAGTTGGTACGACGTATATTACAATGCGAATACCGGTTATGCCCTTAAAGTTTATCCTAATATGTCAGAAGAATTGTTATTTGGCGTATGTGGAAATATGTTAAAGGAACTAAATGATCCTCATGTCGGCTTATTTGCCCCGGGTAAATATACCGGCAGTTATCATGACAACTACCGTGAAGATTTTAACCTCTCCGCAATAAGAAGTAATTTAATCGATAATGGAAAAAATAATTATAAAAATTTTTTATACGGCAGATTTTCAGCTAAGCCTAACATAGGTTATATTTATATTGCATTATTTACAGATAGAGATTCTGAACAGGATGAACAGGAATGGGGAAAGGCGATTAATTATATTTTAAAATATCTTGCAAATACCAAAGCTATTGTTCTGGATATTCGTAATAACAGAGGAGGAGAGGTATTTGTAATGGAATATATTGCGGCTCATTTTGTGTCCGAACAAAAAGATTATATGAAAGCAAGAACCAAAACAGGTCCCGGACCAAATGATTTATCCGCCCCTAAAATTTTCACAATAAAACCTTTTATAACAATTCCTGATAAAATGTATAATTACACAAAACCTATTGTACTGTTAACAAATAGAAGTTCGGTATCTGCGGCGGAATGGTTTACTATAGCATTGCGTACTCAGAGCCATGTAACGCACGTAGGAACTCCGACATGCGGGGCGTTATCTTCGCGGAAAGATCGTCCTATGACTAACGGGTGGTTTTATTCGATTTCACCGGAAAGAGTGACAGATATAAACGGAGTATGCTATGAAGGAATCGGAATATCTCCCGATGAAGAGCACATAATAACAAATATAGCAGGCGACGAGCAGCTTAATCATGCCATTAAATTGGCGGCAGGCTCAGAATGAAAAAAGCCCTTTTTTTTAAATTTTTGGCTATTGCCGTCTTTGCGGTACTTTTTTTTACTGCCTGTGAAGACGAAGAAAATCCCGATGATTACAATTACTCAATCATTTCGCTTTCCGCTGACGGTTCCGCAAACAATCCAACAACCATACTGCTTATTACGGTTAACGATGACAGTCTCGCCCTTACCGCCGATGACATTAAAATAAACGCCGGCTTTTCCTTTATAAAAGGCTCTTTAACAAAAACAGGCGCGATGACCTATAAGCTTTACATAACATCAGGAAGGACGGGCTTGATCAGGGTGGGTCTTGATCCGTATCGGGGTTTCACGGGGTGGGACGCAAAAACCGCGAATGTATACGCGGATTGGTACTTTAACGGGACTTCAGAATTGTCAATTACAGGTAAAAATACATTGGACAGCTCTATAATAATACCGCTTTCAATAGCCGGAGTCCCGGTCACATCTATCGGAGTTGACGCGTTTAACAATAAACAACTGACCGACGTTGTTATTTATGATAATATAACCGCTATCAGGGGTAACTCATTTTCATATAATCAGCTGACTACAATCGAAATTCCGGAAAGCGTTACCGTTATCGGAAATACCGCGTTTGCCTATAATCAAATTGCAAATGTCACTATTTCGGAGAATGTTACATACATCGGAGACAACGCGTTTCTTCATAATCAATTGTCAAGCGTTACTATTCCTGAAAATATTACCGCAATTAGAAGCGGCGTATTTGCATATAACCAGTTAACCAATATTACTATACCTGAAAATGTTACCGTCATTGGCACCGGAGCATTTGCATATAACCAGTTAACCAATATTACTATACCTGAAAATGTTACCAATATCGGAAATATCGCGTTTGCATATAACCAATTGACTAATATTACCATTTCAGAAGGCGTTGAGCATATCGGAGATAACGCTTTTTCTTACAACCAATTGTCCAAAGTTATTATTCCCATAAGCGTTACCACTATCGGAAGCAGCTCATTTTCAAACAATAATCTGAATGAAATAATCATTCCCGATGAGGTCGTGACAATTGAAGCTAATACGTTTTTTAATAACCAGTTAACCATGGTTACAATTTCCAAAAAAGCCACATCTATCGGAAACAGCGCGTTTGAGTACAACAAACTAAGCGAAATTATAATCCCTGACAGCGTTAAAGGTATTGGCGTTCATGCGTTTTTTAACAACCAGCTGACAAGCATTACCATCGGGGAAAATGTAACGCTTGGCGATTTGTCTTTTGGCGGCGGTTTTGAGAGAGCCTATAATATCAACAAGGCGGCGGGAACATATACGCGGTCTGATATTAACAGTAATGAATGGAAAAAAAAAGAATAACCTGAAAATTTACGCCTTAATTGCCATTGCTATTATTAATTAATGCGTTTTTCATATATCACGGATACGTTCTTCCCAGCATCTTTTGAGCAGACTTAATGTTTCCCGCGCTGATTGCGCTTCGGATACGGCTTGAGCTGACAGGCGAAGACCCTTCCATAACTTTTGGTATAATCTCCATCGGAATATTATGCGAAGCGAAAAAATTCTTAATCTTCTCCGCGTCAGTGTCCTGTTGATAACCGCAGCGGAAACCGCTTCCGACCGCAAAGAAACCGACATTGCCGCGTTTTAACAAAATTTCCAAAAATTCAATTCCCGGCATTTTTTTAAACTCTTCGGTAAAATCAATAACAATCGTTATCTGAATACCCACGCTTTCAAATATATCCAGTCTTTTATTAAAAGTAAAAATATTTCCGCTTTCAATTTTACGGTTTTGCTTAAAGGTGACAACAACAGGCGTTTTACCTACAGGCGTATCGCCTGCGTCATATGAGACAATCCTCTTTAACAGCGCCTGATGACCCAGGTGTACGCCGTCAAAAATGCCCACGGTCATAGAAGATGATTTTCCGTTATGCGGAAATCCGTCTTCCAAAAACCGCCGCCATTCAATTGTTTTCATCATTGGCGTCGTCATTAATCAACATGAGTTCTTCCAGCTTGGCGCGGAAAAGCTCATAGTCAGGGGCAAGCCTTACCGCTCTTTTTACAAGGCGGATTGCCGATTTAATTTTTCCTTTAATGTAATAAACAAGCCCCCATAAATAAAAAAGCGCCGGATCCGCTTTCGGGCGCGGCCTCATAGCGCACCTGAGTTTGTTGGAAGCTTCAAATTCTTTCGCGCTTCTGTCATAGTTTTCGATACTGTACGCCCATTTTCCGGCAAGCGCGCGGGCTTCCCAGTCATCTGTTCCAAGGAGGGACAGTTTTGGCATAAGAGCGGCAAGTTCCGGCATATTGTCCTGATTAAGGAAAATTTTCCCCGCGCTGACATAACGCGACAGCGCTTCTTTTTTATTTCCGGCCATTTCATGCGCGTTAGCCGCGTTAGCCGCGTATATGCCGTTTTCTGCGTTCATTTCAAAAGCCTTGTCCCACGCTTCGGCGGAGTCAGCGTAATCCTTAAGTTCCCAAAGGCATCTTGCAAATAATGTGTAATAATCAATATCTTTATTTATATTAAGCTGATTATTCATTACAAATTCTTTTAACTCGGCAAATTTATTTAATTCGTATAATATCTTTATTTTTTCAGTACGCGCTAATTTTCCTTCGGCTGAGTTCGGCCATTGATCAAAAATTATGTTAATAAATTCTTCCGCCGCTTTGTATTCCCTAAGGCGGAATGACATTCTTGCCGCAAGAAGCAGTTCTCTTTTTGTCCTTACTTCCCAGACGTCGGAAACAGTACTGATAACTTCGTCCCTGCGTTTCCACGCCCTGTTAATCTGATCCAGAGACTTAACAGGTTCGTCCATTGCGGCGTAAGTCTCGGCAAGCCTTAAACGCCACTCGGCATTAATATTGGAATCGTCAGTCCATTTTCTATAACATTCATCTATCGACTTTATCCGCGTATCAACAGAAAAATAATCAAGCATCGCCTTACAAACATACTCATTTGAGTTTTCGACAGATTCATAAGAAGCCAAAGCAAAACCAATTCCGCCATAAGCGATTGAACTGTCAGCGGCTTCTCCAAGCCATTTGCCATTTACAAGAAAAATCAAACATGCGCCGCAGGTGATTATGTCCATAGTAAAATTCATACAGTCAAAATCCGATATTTCGGTCCACGCAATAAGGGTTTTGGGCGTATTATCCTTTACAACGTCAATGCGGAAATAACCTTTACTTGAAACAAGCGCCAGATAATATGAACCCTCATCCATAATGCGAAAAATAATCCCGGCAGCCGAGTAACCGCCAAGACTGTCCAGTCGGATTTTTGCTTCTATTATGTGATCTTGAAATACATAGTCGGGCATATCTACCCACGCGATACAATTTGCCTTTTTCAGGCCAAGCGTAAGAGAGCCGTCTGACAGGTAGGAATTATATGAAGATTCTGTTTTAATATCAAAAGGAGAGTTTTTTGTTTTGGCAAAATCTATTGTCAACTTACCTTCAGAAGAGACGCCGTCAGCGTTAATATATCCCGGATTTATTTGCCGGATTTTATTGGAGAGTGTGTAAATGAGCCTTTTAGAAAAAGTAAGCATAGTTAAGATGTACCTTAAAAATCTAAAAAAGTCGATATGTCATATTGGCATGGATATTATTACCAGGGTAAAAAAATCAATAAGCCATATTGAGCGTATAGATATTGTTATCATTATCACTTTGTTAATATTGACCATAACCGTATTTATCATAAAACTGCCCGTAAAAAAGGAAGTTGAATCCAAACAGGTGAATCTTTATTTGTCTGTAAACGGTGAAGAACTGTTTGGAAAAGAATTAATGGAAACATTGGTATTGGAATTTGAAAAAAAGAATCCCGACATTCGGCTTCTTTTTGCAAACAGCGATACCGAAACGGAACCGGACGTTCTTTTTTTTATCGAAGGCGATTACAGCGCTCTTATCGCCGAAAACGCTTTGATGGAATTAAAATCATATACTAACTACGAATCCGACGCGCGTCAAATGGCAATCCCCCTTGTCTCTTTTATGGATATGCTTTTTTACAACATCAATATCCTTACAGACGCAGGTTTTGATCACCCGCCGAAAAACAGGGATGAATTTACCGCTTATGCAAGGAAGGTTTCACGCGGCAATTCCGGCGCGGCCGGGTACGCATTAAGCCTGAGTCAAAATGACCGTCAAGCTATGTCCAGAGATATTTTTTCATGGATATGGGCGGCAGGCGGCAATTTCTGGCCTGAGGAGGGAACCGCTCCGACATTAACTAGGGCGATGACCAATGATATTACATTTTTTGGCAATCTCAACCGTGAGGGAGTTTTAGCGCCGGATATTTTTGAAACAACAGGCGATCAACGCCTTGACGCGTTTATACGCGGAAAGACAGCAATGATAATTGCCTCTACCCGCACAATTCCCTACCTGAGAGCGAAAATGGGAGACAACACATTTGGCGTAACAACAATTCCCGCCCCGGAAACCGGAGGAAAGTACAACATCGGTATTTCCTCCATTTATACCGGCATTTCCGCCAACACATCTCACCCGGATAAAGCGTGGAGTTTTCTTGCGTTTCTTGCCGAAAAAAGCCCTATTCTTTGCGCGGAGTTAAAAGCGGTTCCCGGCATGGTTTCCAGCATTATTCCCGGTAATTACGTAAACGACGATCTTTTCTATTCCAAAGCATGGGATATTTTTGAAGCGTCAGTCATTGCCGAAGGTTTTTCCGGAAAACCGGACGCGCAGAAATACGAAACCATTTTTTTGGAAGAATTACGAACTTTTTTTGAAAACAACCGCACCGTACTGCAAACTACAGCCGCGATTCGGCAAAGGTGGAATGAGGTTTCAGGGGAGAAAAAATAATAGTACAAAAGATTTACCACTTGACAAAAACTTAAAAAAATAATAGACTACATAAAATATAAAGGGGGTAACAAAATGAAAATTAAAATCAAACTGAGTATTATGATGATCGCCATTGTAGTGATCGTGGCAGGAAGCATTGCCATAATTGAGCTGATAAAGTCGTCCAACATAACAATGAATCTTGCCGAACAAAAAACCATGTATCTGGCGCGGCAACAAGCCGAGTACTGGGACGGCCGTATGTGCGGTTATATTGAGGTATTGCAAACGCTATCGTATATCATGAATTTTTACGAAAGCCTGCCGGCAAACACACGGCGGCAGACTTATGAGGATACATTACGGTCTGTTTTTGAGGACTCGCCCGATTTTATACGGTTAGCCACCACTTGGAAGCCTAATGCCATTGACGGCAATGATGCCGGAAATATAGGCCGTGTTGGCTCAACCCCCACAGGACAATTTGCTTTTACCCTGTCAAGAGAAACCGGAGAAATAGTAGCTTCGGCGGGCAGCAACACTCAGTCAACAATGGACTGGATTACAGGACCTAACGCTAAAGTAGTCGGCATGAACGACCCCGGCCCTTTAAGGAATCTGGGAAAAGATACCTACGCCGTCAGAATCGTATGTCCCATTGTCAATAAGCGTCTCAATGAATCAGTTGGAGCCGTTATCGGTCAGTTTGATATTGCCATGATACAACCGGTTGTAATGGAAACTATTAAAAAATACGATGAAGTTACAAGTATGGTAATTTACTCTGACAATGGGTTTATTTTGGCAAATTACCTGCCTGAATTTATCGGAAAGAAAATTGACGATGAAACACAATACGCCCAATACTTAAACGATGTCAAAAAGACTATTCAAGATGCAAAAGAATGGGAAGGTATGGCTTTCGACCCCGAGTTGAAAATGAACATGGTAATGGCTATAGCCAATATCCCAATAGGGGTTTCTCCTACAACATGGTCGGTAATGATCGGTTCAACCCAACCTTACATCATGAGAGAAGTCAACGCCTTAAGAAATTTCGTCATTATTTTAGCGGCGATAGCCATTATAGTGGCAATAGTAATTATCTACATTGTTCTGGACAGAACTACCGCCCCTATCGTCAAAGTGTCTGAGACTCTGAAGGACATCTCCGAAGGCGAAGGCGATCTGACGCGAACCATCCCCGTCGGCTCCAAAGACGAGGTAGGCGACCTTGCCCTGTACTTTAACAATACCATTCAAAAAATCAAAAACCTGGTGCTTCTCATTAAAAAGCAGGCCGGCGTATTGTCAGATATCGGCACCCAACTGTCCAGCAATATGACCGAGACCGCCGCGGCGATAAACCAGATTACCGCCAACATACAGAGCATCAAGGGGCGCGTCATAAACCAGTCCGCCAGCGTAACCGAAACAAACGCGACAATGGAACAGGTCATCACCAACATCAACAAACTCAACGGCCATGTTGAAAACCAAAGCCGTAATATTTCACAAGCGTCATCAGCCATTGAAGAAATGGTTGCAAATATCAGTTCAGTCACCAACACTCTGGTCAGCAACGCGACCAATGTAAACCAATTAAAAGAAGCCTCCGAAGTTGGACGCGTCGGATTGCAGGAAGTGGCGACGGACATTCAGGAAATTTCCCGCGAATCGGAAGGCTTGTTGGAAATTAACTCGGTAATGGAAAACATCGCCAGCCAGACCAACCTGCTTTCGATGAACGCGGCTATTGAAGCCGCCCACGCGGGCGAGGCGGGCAAGGGCTTCGCCGTAGTCGCCGATGAAATCCGCAAACTGGCTGAGAGTTCCAGCGAACAGTCCAAAACCATCGGTACGGTACTGAAAAAAATAGCGGAATCAATCAAGAAGATTACAACTTCCACTGACAACGTACTGCACAGGTTCGAGGCAATTGACGGAGGCGTTAAGACCGTTTCGCAACAGGAAGAAAACATCCGCAACGCGATGGAAGAGCAGGGACAGGGAAGCAAGCAACTCCTGCAAAGCGCGGGCGGTTTGAAAGAAACAACCCTGCAGGTAAAGACCGGTTCCGAGGAAATGCTTGACGGCAGTCAGGAAGTAATGAAAGAAAGCCAAAACCTTGAAAAGGTGACACAGGAAATAACCGGCGGCATGAACGAGATGGCATCGGGCGCGGATCAGATTAACGTGGCAGTAAACAATGTCAATGAGATGACCGTCAAGAACCGCGAAGCCATTGCTGATTTGTTAAAAGAAGTTTCACGCTTCAAGGTGGAATGAGATCACAAATTAAAAATATAAAATAAGAAATAATAAAGAGAAGAAAGCGTCAGTTACCGTACCGCTGGTAACTGACGTTTTTTTTGCGATAAATGTTTTAAATCATATTTTTTCAACCTAATGACAAATTTGCTATTTTTGTAAATATATTGCAATTAATTGTATTATTTATTAAAATATATATTATGAAAATCAAAATTAAACTTAGCATTATGATGATCGCCATTGTTTTGGTCGTGGCGGGCGGCATTGCCGTAATTGAACTGGTTCAGGCATCCAACATCGCCTTGTCTCTTTCCAAACAGAAAACCATGTATCTGGCGCGTCAACAGGCGCAGTACTGGGACGGCCGTTTGACCGGTTATATAGAGGTGTTGCAAACGTTATCGTATGTCATGAATTTTTATGAAAGTATACCGGCAGACACACGGCGGCAGACGTACGAAGACACACTGCAGTCTGTTTTTGAGGACATGACCGATTTTGTGCGATTAACTACCGTTTGGAAACCTGATGCCATTGACGGCATGGACGCACGTTATATAGGCCGTCCGGGTTCAACACCTACAGGGCAGTTTGCTTTTACCCTGACAAGAGAAACCGGAGAAATAAAAACTATAGCCAGTTCCGTAGTTCAGGAAACAATGTCGTGGATAACAGGGCCCAACGCTAAACTGGTCGGTATGAGTGATGCCGCCCCTTTTAAAAATCAGGGAAAAGATACCTACGCCGTCAGAATCACATGTCCCATTATTAATAAGCGTCTTAATGAGATAGTCGGAGCCGTTATCTGTCAATTAGATACCGCCATGTGCCAGCCCAAGGTAGAGCAGACTATCAAAGATATGGAAGAAATTTCCAACATTTCGATTTACACCGATCTGGGATTTATTCTGGCAAATGACGAGAAGGAATTTATAGGTAAAAAAATTGATGATGAACCGCAGTACCATGACCAATTAAACAAAGTCAAAGAAACTATTAAAAACGCGAAAGAATGGGAAGGCGTAGAGTATGACCCCGATATGAAAACAAACATTGTAATGGCGATAGCCAATATTCCCATAGGCGTTTCTCCGACAACATGGTCGATAATGGTCGGTTCAACCCAAGCTTACATTTTAAAAGATGTCAACGCCTTAAGAAACTTCGTCATTATTCTGGCGGCGATAGCCATTGTAGCGGCGGTGGTAATTATTTACATTGTTCTGGGCAACACTACCGCCCCTATCGTCAAAGTGTCTGAGACCCTCAAAGACATTTCCGAAGGTGAAGGCGACTTGACGCGAACCATACCCGTCGGTTCCAAAGACGAGGTAGGCGACCTTGCACTGTACTTTAACAATACCATTCAAAAAATCAAAAACCTGGTACTTCTCATTAAAAAACAGGCAGGCGTATTGTCAGATATCGGCACCCAACTGTCCAGCAATATGACAGAGACCGCCGCCGCGATTAACCAGATTACCGCCAACATCCAGAGCATCAAGGGACGCGTCATTAACCAAAGCGCAAGCGTAACTGAAACAAACGCGACAATGGAACAGGTTATCACCAACATCAACAAACTCAACGGCCATGTTGAGAACCAGAGTAGAAACATCGCGCAAGCGGGATCCGCCATTGAGGAGATGGTGGCAAATATCAATTCTGTTACCAACACGCTGGTCAGCAACGCGGCCAATGTAAACCAATTAAAAGAAGCCTCCGAAGTGGGACGCGTCGGATTGCAGGAAGTGGCGACGGACATTCAGGAAATTTCCCGCGAATCTGAAGGATTGTTGGAAATTAACTCGGTAATGGAAAACATAGCCAGCCAGACCAACCTGCTTTCGATGAACGCGGCAATTGAAGCCGCACACGCCGGTGAAGCGGGCAAGGGCTTTGCCGTAGTCGCCGATGAAATTCGCAAACTGGCTGAAAGTTCCAGCGAGCAGTCCAAGACCATTGGCACGGTACTGAAGAAGATAGCGGAATCAATCAAAAAGATTACAAGCTCCACCGACAACGTACTGCACAGGTTCGAGGCGATTGACGGCGGCGTTAAGACCGTTTCCATGCAGGAAGAAAATGTCCGCAACGCGATGGAAGAACAGGGACAGGGAAGCAAACAGCTTCTGCAAAGTGCGGGCGGTTTGAAAGAGATAACCATGCAGGTAAAGACCGGCAGTGAGGAAATGCTTGACGGTAGTCAGGAAGTAATGAAAGAAAGCCAGAACCTTGAAAAGGTAACGCAGGAAATAACTGGCGGCATGAACGAAATGGCTTCGGGCGCGGATCAGATTAACGTGGCAGTACACAATGTCAACGAGATGACTACAAAGAACCGTGAGGCCATTAACGGTTTATTGGCGGAGGTTTCAAAGTTTAAGGTGGAGTGATAGCGTAATATAACAATTTTTTGTAGTGTCAAATGAAAACCGGAGGAAGTATGCGTTGTATTTCCTTCGGTTTTTTATAGGAAACGCACCTGAACTACAGCCGCGATTCGGCAAAAGTGAAATAAATTTTCCGAAGATGAAAAATAATCATAATTTTCCATATTTTTATTGACAAATAGACAAAAATCACAAACAATTAAAATATCATACAGAAATTCTATATAGAACCTGATGAATAGGAGTAAAAAATGAAAATTAAGATGAAATTGAGTATCATCGTTATCGCCATTATTGCGGTTGTTTTAACCACAGTTGCGGTAATACTATTACGGCAGGCTTCAGCTATAAGCGTAAATTTAAGCAAGAGAAGCATTGATAATCTTGCAGCCCAACGCGCCTCGTACTGGCAGGGAAGAGAAGACGCTCTTTATCGGGTTGCCCGTACGTTAGCTAATATTTTTGGCGATTTTGAAGATGATGAGGTAGATCGAAGACGGGACATGTATGACAGTATGATGCAATCCGTTGCAAGGGCGGAAACTACCATTTTTCAAGTCTACTGTGTTTGGAAACCAAACGCGGTTGACGGAATGGACTCACGCAACATCGGTCGTCCCGGTAGTACTCCAACAGGACAGTATGCATCCGCGTTTCGCATGGAAAACGGGCAGGCAAATATTACGGTTACCACTGATTTAGAGGATGCCATGAAGCATTTAACAGGTCCCGACGCGAAGAAAGACCGGTATGAACATCCCGTTCCCAGAGTTATAGACGGGAAAGATACCTGGTATTTCAGGATAATGGTTCCAATCATTAATCATCGTAACGGCGAAGTAGTGGGAGGCGTGGGCTGTCTTTGTGTTATAGACGCTATACAGCCGA
>Ga0268262_10005063_pt1 | contig 13242 bp, 15 predicted proteins | sample TergutNc150P3_FD_190354 | JGI IMG/M metagenome (GOLD analysis project Ga0268262, IMG submission 190354) | Nasutitermes corniger P3 segment gut microbial community from laboratory colony in Florida, USA - Nc150 P3 (SPAdes) (version 2) | ecosystem: Host-associated > Arthropoda: Insects >... | reverse complement strand
GCGGTCTCTTTGAAATCTGGTGCGATCTATTAAGCCAGAAACTATCCAACCAGAAAGCATTTTATCGCCAAAATTTTTCTATGGCGGATATTATTTTTTCGCTTCCCGCTTTTGTTACTACCGAGACTATTTCCGGTGACGCCATAATTAATGTAAAAAGCCAGGATCATGGGTTATTAAAAGGCAGGTACCAGAAAATTTTTACGCGGGAATGGGAAGAAAAAAAACAGCTTTTAAAGGAAAAATACGGTATATCAGAATGGCGCGCGATAGCATATAATGGGACGGTAGAAAAGCGGGATCTTGCCGATTTTTCCGAAGCGGGCCGCGGCGGGCTTAAAATCGAGTTTTCGAATTTGGAAGGCGAGGCTGTCGCCTTTATGTGGATGCGGGGATCGGGTACAGAAGCTGTTTTTCGCCTTATGGCGGATGCGGCGGGAACGGACAATGATCTTGAACAGACCCTTATTAAATGGCAGCGCCATATGACGCTTGAATCGGATATTAGTAGCTGACAACTTAGGAGGATATATGGGAGTCAGAGGAGAACTATTTTCAACGAAGGTAGTACTGCAGAACCGAACTTATTTTTTTAATGTTAAGGAGAACCGGCTCGGGGATCTTTACCTGAATATCGTAGAAAGCAAGAACCGCGAGGAAGGCGGCTTTGAGCGCCAGTCGGTGATTCTTTTTGCCGAAGATTTACAAGACTTTCTCCAGGGCTTTGACGACGCCCTGCATGTTTTGGAAAAAGCAGCCAGAGAAAAGCGAAGGGAAACGCCAAACAGGGAGCCAAAATACAAAGAGCAAAGAAATGATGAGCAAAGAGCACCTGAGCGAAAGTTCAATGAGCCAAGAAGCAGAGAGCATAGTTACAAAGAGCAAAGAAATAACGAGCCAAGAACCTTTGAGCGAAGACCCAGAGAACCAAGAACCTCTGAGCGAAGGTTCAGAGAACCAAGGGGTAATGGCTTTAGGAAACCGGACAGCGACAGAAGGCCTCTAAGTCGCCAATCGTCAGGGCGCAAACCCAGAGAAGGTGCATATACCGGCAAACCGCGCCGGAGCGAAGGTTCAGATCGCGATCATTCAAGGAAAAGAGTGGTAGTAAAGCATAGAAAACCACGAACAGACGAATAGGCTCGCTATTGCTTTACCGAAAAGCTCATTCGCTGAATTGGGGATGGCCCAAAACGCAGTATCGCTTCCCGGTGGGCTTTTGTAGGATAGCCCTTATGCTTTTCGTAACCGTATTGGGGGTAAAAAAGGCCGTAATATTCCATGAGCCTGTCTCTTGTTGTTTTTGCCATAATGGAAGCCGCCATAACCTCAGGTACTGAATTATCGGCTTTTACCAAAGCTTCGCAAGGGGCGTTTATATCCGGGATAAAAAGCCCGTCAACAATCGCGCGGATGCTTGAAGCTCCATTCAACCCGTTATGTATACCTGTATTTTGCATTGCCTCAAAAGCGCGTTTCATCGCCAGAAGAGTCGCCTTGTGTATGTTGATTTTATCAATTTCAGCGGCTGACGCCCAGCCAATACCCCAATCCGCGTCGCTCCGGCAGATAGCGAGTCTGGCTTTTTCCCTTTCATACGCTTTTAATTTTTTGGAATCGTTTAAAACGCTTATTGGAAAGCCAGGCGGAAGGATAACCGCAGCGGCGCAAACAGGCCCTGCCAAAGGCCCGCGCCCCGCTTCATCAATGCCGCATAGAAAAAAGCCCTCTTTCAAAAGCTAATTTTCCCAGTGCATTATTCCAAGCGCTTCACGCAACTCCGGGTCGTGGGCATAATAATACTTCTCCAACTCCTCAGGGGAAAGACCTATTAGTTCATGGCTGCAATAATGGAACCACAGATCTTCTTCATTTACAGAAAGCTCATGCTTTCTGCACCAATAGTCAGGCTGAAAAGGCAACTGTTCAGCCATGTCATAAAAGTATTTGTAATCGTGAACCACTATTTTAAGGTCTTTGCGTGGAATCCCTTTGTCCATGATTATTTTGGCAAGGTGGTTAATGGTCCTTCCTGTATCGAATATGTCATCTACCAGAAGCAATTTGTCACCGGTTCTTAACGCGTCGGTTGAATAAGTCCATCCCTCTACCTTCACTTCTTCGGATTCCTTTACACCGGTATATGAACGGGCAACAACGGCGGCATAATACACCGGTCTTGCCCTGCGCTGTAAGATTTTAAAATACTCGCTGATAATATTCCCAAGGTAAACGCCGCCGCGCAGCGACACATAGATCACATCAGGGTAAAATCCGTCCTTGTATATTCTGTGTGCCATCTTAATGCCGTTATTTCGAACAACATCGTAAGGAAGAAATTCTTTTCTCATAAAAAAATAATAAAGTGAAATAATACCGCTGGGCAAGCCCTGCATCCGGCGCCTTTATTTAAGCTTGCCTGGAATTGCGAAAAAAGCCAAACAGGCTGCCGATGAACCCACCCACTACATGGGCGAATTGCGAAATATTACCGCCCCGTTCCGAATTGCTTCCAAATGAATTAAGCAGTTCCCTTCCCAGGTAAAGGATCAGCACAAGTATAAAGGTAAGAGGAATCTCCCCCTTTTTGAAATTGGTGAACGAAGCCAGAAGTATCATCATAAAAACCACTCCGCTCGCGCCAAGAAGGCTGTACGGGAAAAAGAGAACGTTCATTATCCCCGTTACCAGCGCGGTGATTGCAATCATGATTAATAGCGGGACAGAACCGTATGTCTCCTCAAGAATGGGGCCTATCAAGAGTATAAATGAGAAATTGGAAACCAGATGCGGCCAGTTCGCGTGCCCAAGTACATGGGTAAAAAGCGTAACCCAACATCTCAGGCTGGCGGGGGAAAATCCCCCTTTCCCGCTAACCATAAACCACTGCGCCGTCAATGATCTAAAAACAGTCTGCGAAAGAACTAGGACAGCGACGCTGATAAAGGTAAAGGTAAGAACCGCCGGGGCATTGTACCTGATTTTCATTTTAATCCTTAAAATTCGATTGTTAATTCTATTGGACAGTGATCGGAACCATATACCTCATGGCGTATGATCGATGACTTTACAGCCGGGAGAAACGCCGGATCCGTGCAATGGTAGTCTATCCTCCATCCCACGTTCCTCTCGCGGGCATTCATCCTGAAAGACCACCATGTGTAATGGTTTTTTTCTCCCGGATGGAAATGCCGGAAAGTATCAATAAAGCCCTCTTTGGTAAAGGCATCCATCCAGGCTCTTTCTTCGGGCAAATACCCGGGGTTGTTCTCGTTATCCTTCGGCCTTGCAAGGTCAATCGCAGTATGCGCGATGTTATAATCTCCGGAAAGAACAAAATGCCGGTTTTCTTTGCGGTACTTTTTACAGAGTTCCATAATTGCGCCGCAAAACCTTAGCTTATAATCCAGCCGTTTCCTCTCATCCTGGGAATTGGGGAAATAAGCTGAGATGAGCGTGAAATCCCTGTATTCCGCCTGTATTACCCTGCCCTCGGCGTCAAATTCTTCAATACCCAAATTATGAATATTAAGCGGCTCGGCTTTTGAGTAAATTCCAACGCCCGAATAGCCCGGTTTTTTGGCTGATGCCCAATAGGCATGATAAGGCTCCCCGTTTTTATCGCGTATACCAAACAGTTCAGGCGACAACTGCTCCGGCTTTGCTTTTGTCTCCTGAACGCAAACCGCGTCGGCGGATTCATTACTCACCCATGAGGCAAACCCTCTTTTTTCCACCGCCCTTATCCCGTTGACATTCCAGCTTATAATGCGCATCGGCTAACCCCTGTCATCAGTAAATGAAACAAATTTTGTAAGATATTTCAGGAAAGCAAGATCGATTGTACCCACAGGCCCGTTCCGGTTCTTCGCCAGCATGAGCTGTACCTTCTGCCCTTTTTCCTTTTCCTGCTCTTCCCTTGTTTTATCCAGTTCCCTGTCGCGGTTAAGAAACATGACCATGTCCGCGTCCTGCTCAATGGAGCCGGATTCGCGTATGTCGGCCAGGCCGGGCTTTTGGTTTTCGGCTTCCCGCCTGAGCTGCGAAAGGGCGACGACAGGTATATTTAATTCGCGCGCAAGCCCCTTCAGGGATCTTGACACATCGGAAATAAATTCATAGCGTGCGAGCATTTTGTTTTCCGAGCTTATCCTGCCAATATAATCAATAAAAATGATTTCAACTTTTTCCTGTATCCTGAGCATTCTGGCCATGGCCTGAATATTAAGCATGGTCATGTCAGGCATATCCACAATATAAAGAGGGGCGTCATGTATTACTCCCGCCGCGTCAAAAATTTTCTGAAAATCCGAATATGCAAAAAAACCTGTCTTTAACTTATGCGAGTCTATTCCGGCTTCTGATGAAAGGAGGCGCAGCATCAATGCCTGATCGGACATTTCAAGCGAAAAGAAGGCGACAGGTTTATTTTGCCTGATCGCGATATTAGCCGCCATAGAAAGGGCAATCGCGGTTTTTCCCATCCCTGGCCTGGCGCCGATAATGATCAATTCTGAAGGCTGAAAGCCGGAGGTTAGCCTGTCAAGTTCAGAGAAGCCGGAGGGAACGCCTGTAAATTCCGCTTTGGTTTTATATACTTCGTCAAGATAATTAACAATATCTTTTACTATGCTTTCTACTTTTTTATAGCGGAAAATTCTCTGAGGATCGCTAACATAAAAAAGCTTTTGCTGGGTTTCTTCCAGAGTTATCTTCGGATCAATGGTTTCATCGAAAGCTTTGGCGCCGGTTTCGCCTGAAATTTGTATCAAACCCCTGCGCAGGGAACAGACCTGAACCACCTGCGCGTAGTATTCGGCATTCGCGCTTGAAGGAACGGCCCCGGTCAGCGAGGCAATGTAATCGTAACCGCCAGATTCATCAAGCTTGCCTGAACGCTCAAGCTCCGCCGACAAAGTTAACAGATCGGGCCTTGTCCCTTTGTGATAAAGATTAAGCACCGCATCAAAAATTTTGCGGTGCCTTGATGAGTAGAAATCTTCCTGCCGTAGATATTGTTGGGCAATGATGATGGCGTTGTCATCAATAAGCATAGCGCCAATAAGCGCCCTTTCGGCATCATCATTGTGAGGAGGTATTCTTTCCCTTCCTGACTCCGCCATTTATTCCTGGTTTTTTGGTTGCTGCGGCTGCTCCGGCTGTTCTTCGGGAACTTCGTGTGTTCGTTGTTCTTCACGGCGTTTTCTGAATGGCCTTGAAGGAGCGGCTTTTACCGTTTCGGTTTTTATTTCCTGCCCAATCACATTTATGCTGATTTCCGCGGAAGCGCTTTCGTAAAGCCTGACAGTCGCTTTATACTTGCCGACATTTTTAATATGGGTTCCGGGAATTTCTACCCTTTTCCGTTCAATCTGGAAGCCATGTTTTGCAAGTTCGTCAACAATGGTCTGGTTAGTAACAGCGCCGTAAAGCTTACCGTTGGGCCCGGCGGACATTGTAATTTCAATGGAAAGGCTTTCCAGTCTTTCCTTGAGCCCTGAAGCGTCGCTACGCTTTTGTATTTTTCGCGCCTCAATTTCTTCCTTGCGGCTTTCAAAAAGCTTTATTGTCCTTTCGTTGTACGGAAGGGCGATACCCCTCGGAAAAAGATAGTTCCTGGCGTAACCCTTGGCAACATCCTTGACATCCCCCTCTTCACCCAGGGGCGCAAGATCCTTGTTCAAAATAACCTTCATAACCAAGCTCCTTGTGTTTTGCGGAAGGCATTACCCGGACAAACGAAAGCCTTAGCTTTCACCGCCACCCGCCTCCGGAGTAGAAGGCGGCCCGCTTTGCTTTGACACCCTTAAGGGCAGCCAATTTTCAGCAATTCCCAGAAGGGCAAGCGCCCCTAAAAGAAATGCGTTAAGAACCGGACTAAACAATAAAAATATAAACGCTATAATGATTAGCAGCCTCAGCAAAGGAGAAAATGACGGCTTTATAAGAAAATGCTGCATTATCCCCAAACCCTGAGCAAGATACAGAATAGAGCAAATGACTAAAATATTCCAGAGAATGATCTCCGGAATTTCATATTTAGTAATCCTTGTAAGAACAATGAGAATTAATGAAAAAGAAAAAAACCAAATTACAATTGGGTTAACATGAAAAGCCGCCAGGGAATTAATTCCCTTTAACCTTGACCCATTTATCCCCTGAAAATTTTTGCTTATTAATCTATGGGACAGGCGCGCCAGCATCAGGCTTAACTGGCAGCAGACAAAAAACAGCAAGATGCAGGAAACAATGCTGCCTCCGCGGATCATTAAGGCCATAATTTTTTCCAAAACGAATTCCGGAGTCAGAGTTTCCAGCATTGCGTTTTGAACTACATCGGTTCCGGAAGATTGATAGACTGAGATGAGGGAGTTTATGAAATATTTGATATATTCCATAAAGGCTTGCGAATCTGTGCTTTTAAAAAAAATGAAACTAAACAGCAGGGATCCCAGGCAGGAACCGGCTATTAGCCTGGCCGGTTCGGATATATTTGCGCATAAAAACTCAGGCGGCGCAATGATCCAGATAAAAATGAAAGTTGTTACGGCATAATAAAAAATTTCCCATAAGATTGCCTGCAAAGGTATAACGCTGCCTGCCGTATATGCAATAGTCAGAAAACAGTTTCCTGCGAGCGTTAAAAAAAAAGCGAGCCACGCAGTTCTATTGGGATAGCTATAAGCCACAAAACCCAGAGGCACAAGAAAGAAAAAAGACAGAAAACCGCTTTTGAGCATAATAAGGGATATGCCTGCCCCGATTAAGGCAGGCAAAAAATCCCTTTTTTCAAAACTCAAAGAATCTGAAAACATCGAATTAAGCCGTTTGCGAATACTTGTCTTCAGTCGGCTACAAACGGGAGAAGGGCGATAATCCTGGCTCTTTTTATCGCCAGAGCCAAAGTCCTCTGGTGTTTGGCGCAGGTTCCTGTTATGCGCCTTGGGAGGATCTTTCCCCTTTCGGTAATAAACCGGCGCAGGGTATCGGCATCCTTGTAATCTATTTTTAGCTTTTGAATGCAGAACTTGCAGATCTTTTTCTTAAAGAAAACTTTGCCTTTTCCGCCGCGGCCACCGTCGCCATCGCGCCCTTCCATCTGAGTCTCAAGACCGCGATCCCTGTCCCTGTATGGACGTTCGCCGTTTTCTGTATATTTTTCGTCAGACATATAAACTCCGTTAAAATGGAATATCATCGGTGAAATTATCATCCGATGTAGGCGGGTTATTATCGCCGCCCTTTCGATGCCATGACCCCTGGTTTCCGCCCTGAGGCCCGCCATCACCGTGGCCGTTTCCGCCAGGTCCTGCGGATCCAGAGGAACCTCCGGGTCCTGCGGATCCTCCAAGCAGCTGGATATTGTTGGCCACTATCTCTACCTTGGACCTGTTCTGCCCGTCCTGTTGCCAGCGATCCTGGCGCAGCTCTCCTTCGACGCCGACGGACTTACCCTTTACCAGATACTGGTTCAGCGATTCGCCCTGGCGGCCCCAAAGAACCACGTCAAAATAATTCGCCTCGTCTTCCCACTGATCCCCGTTTTTCCGGCGCCGGTTTACGGCTACGGAGAATTTGCAGACCGCCTGCCCCCCGGCGGTGTATTTTAACTCCGCGTCCCGCGTAAGGCGTCCAACCAGAACAACATGGTTAATGTCAGCCATGTTGTTCCCTGTTTTCGATGTTTACAAAGAGGTACTTCAATAAATTGGCGTTGAGCTTAAAAATACGATCCAGGGTTACAATTTTCGCGGGATCCGAGCGGATAGTAAAAAGCACGTATTTGCCGCGCCTTCTTTTTTTTACTTCGTAGGCAAGATCTTTGTCTCCCATCTCCTCGGTTTTTTCGATCTCAACCCCGTTATTCCCAAGGTCGGTTAAAAGCTTTTCCCGGCCTGCCTTGTGCTGGTCTTCTTCCAATGGGAAAATGACCACGAGTTCATAATGACGCATGAACCCTCCTTACGGACTTATATTCCCCGTTCAAACAAACGGTTTCATGGCCCACCCAAAAAAGGACGGGCAAAGAGGTAATAAAAAATATATACGCATAAATAAATTTATGCAAGAGATCGCGTTGCTACCTGTCACGCAGAGACGCAGGAGTCTGTATATAAATTTCGGAAAAGAGGTTCACGTAAAGGCGCGGAGGCGCAAAGGACGCAAAGAGCCATAAGTAATGAGAAAGCAAGATTCCTCTTTTATATTTTTTGTTATGAAAATTAAGAAAAAGCATGAAGAAAACGCAAAATTTGGTAATAACACAACGTTCTCTGCGCCTTTGCGCCTCTGCGTGAGAATTTCTTCGATTTAAGCTATTGGATTGGCGTTAAAACCCAATCACCACTGGCCCTGCCTGTCCTTTCATGGCTAATACCAGCCCTTCACAGCTGTCGCTTGTAGTGACTCCGCTGATTGAATTGATCCGGTGAATATTCCTCAGGCAAAGCGACCAGGGTTTTTTCAGGTTTTCGCTTGTCAAGGTAAGTTTATTTCCCCTTCTGCTAACTTCCACCTTTCCTTCAACATTCCCCTTGCAGTCGCAAACCTCAAAAACAACGGTTCCGCCTTCATCCGGTTCAAACAGATGGAAAACGATTCCGTCAGCGTAATCATAATCGCACCGGCTGCGGTTGCTGCCAAATGGCAATATGGAATTAGGGCGTGCCAGAAGCGGAAGGCTTGAATAGCCGTGCTTTTCTGTCCGCCATGAGCCGCCTTCCATTACCTCGCCTGAAATGATGTTTGTCCATTTTCCTTTGGGCAGGTAATAGCTGACTATTCCGCTCTCGCTAAAGACAGGGGCCGCCAATAGGCTGCTCCCAAGCATGAACTGGCGGTCAAGATAAACGCAAGCCTGATCATCGGGGAATTCCATTACCATTGCCCGCATTAGGGGCAGACCTTCCCTGTTGGCTTCCACCGCGCCACGGAAAAAATAGGGCATAAGTGCAAATTTCAGCTCAGTGAAGAAACGAAGCACATCGGTGGCTTCGTCATCGAAATTCCAGGGAACGCGGTACGACGAATTTCCGTGCAGCCTTGAATGGGAGCTCAATAGGCCGAACGCGGTCCAGCGCTTAAAAAGGTCGGCAGTGGCAGTACTCTCAAACCCGCTGATGTCGTGGCTCCAGAAACCGAAACCAGAAAGGCTGAGCGAAAGGCCGCCGCGTAGGGTTTCCGCCATGGACTCGTAGGAGGCGGAGCAGTCTCCACCCCAATGCACCGGGAATTTCTGGCCGCCTGCAGTGGCTGAACGCGCGAAAACCAGAGCTTCGCCTTTTCCCCTTACTTTTTCCAGTAAATCAAAAACCGCCTGATTGTAAAGGTAGGTGTAGTAATTATGCATTTTCTCGCCATCCGCCCCGTTATGCCACACCACGTCAACAGGTATCCTCTCGCCAAAATCTGTTTTGAAAGTATCCACCCCCATGTCAAGAAGCTCCTTGAGTTTGCCCTGATACCACGCAGTAGCTTCAGGGTTTGTGAAATCCACCAGGGCCATTCCGGCCTGCCAGAGGTCCCACTGCCAAACGTCGCCGTTCGCTTTTTTAACCAGGAACCCATTTTCCATGCCTTCGTCAAAAAGGCATGACTTTTGGGCGATATAGGGATTTATCCAAACGCATATCTTAAGCCCCTTCTTTTTAAGCCGGTCAAGCATGGCCTGAGGGTCGGGGAACTGATCCCTGTCCCACTTAAAATCCACCCACTGGAAGGCTTTCATCCAGAAGCAGTCAAAGTGAAATACGGACAGGGGTATTTTCCTTTCCGTCATGCCGTCAATAAACTTGTTGACTGTTTTTTCATCATAGTCGGTGGTAAAGGAAGTGCTTAGCCATAGCCCGAATGACCAGGCCGGAGGCAAAGCGGGGCGACCGCAAAGCGAAGTGTAATTGCGCATGACGTCTTTCAGATCGTTTCCCGCGATGATGTAATAATCAAGAATTTCCCCGGCTACGGAAAATTGTACCGCGCTTACCGCTTCTGAAGCGATTTCAAACGAAACCTTGCCGGGATTGTTCACAAACACCCCGTATCTGCCGCTTGTTATGTAAAAAGGAACGTTTTTATACGCCTGATCGCTGGAAGTCCCGCCGTCTTCATTCCAGATGTCAACGCTTTGTCCGTTTTTCACAAAAGGCGTAAAACGCTCCCCCAGGCCATAAACCGTTTCGCCTACGCCAAGTCCCAGATATTGGACCATAAATGTTTTTCCTTGCATATCGGTAAAATGCCCGGAAAGCTTTCCTAAAGCGGTGGTTAGTTTTTTATCTCCTCTGGAAAAACAAAGATTCAACGAATCGCTTGTATCTACCTTCGCTTCAAGCAAGCCGGTAGCGAAAGACCAGATGCCGTCTTTCTCCACGATTTTTACATCCGCATTACCGTTGTCGGGTAAATCAGGAACAAGATCGAATTCGAGAGGGGCGTTTTTCTGCCCTTTGTGCCTGTAGGTTCTCACATGGACTATGTCAGGCATCGGGGAAGAAAGTACCGTAGTCAAAAGCGGGATATTAAGGGTATCTCCCCGGTGCCTGATTTTTCTTGCCACCGAGAACAGCCGCAATTCACTGCCCAGGTTTTCCCCTTCCCGGAATTCCGCATAACTCGAGTGGGAATAGCCTGCCTTAATTCCCCAATAACCATCGCGAAATTTCATAATTTGCTCCTTATATTACCGTAAACAACTATTACTATCAAAAACAGAATAGCCGATATTAATAATAATATGAATAAACGTATAAATTTTGAAGATGACATCTTCCTGCTTATGGTCAGGATTCGAATGATTCGGGATATTATCACCCTTGACGCCGATCCGGAGCTTTTTCTGGAAAGAACCCTGGACGATATTTGTTTTCTTGATCAGAGCCTGAAAACTCTCCTTGGAAACCTGGAGCATAACCATCACCTTATCGAAAGGGATGAGTTATTGGAACAGCTTTCCAATGCCGAAGGGCAGTTTTCGCAGCTTTTGAAGGAATTCAACGACCATGAGGGAAATTTTTCAATAAAGGAACTGCCGTCATTGGTTGAGAAAATAGCGGCTTTCCGTTCCTGCAGCCAGGAAAGGCGGAAAGCGGCAGGCAAGCTGCAGCCGGAAGAAAGCCAGGAAAACAATATATACGTCGGTTCTGACGAACTTGCTGAGCTTTTAAAAGCGTTTTAAACGCCTTACAGAAACTTTTTTTATGCGTTCCGGTATGGTATGCTTTCCTAATGAGGATTACCGGCGGGGAGCTTTGCGGCAGGCAGGTAAAAGTTCCAAAAGGGACTATACGTCCGGCAATGGACAGGATGAGGGAATCTGTTTTCGCGTCCCTGGGAGAAATTTCAGGCAAATCGTTTCTTGACATTTTTTCCGGCTCAGGCATTATCGCCCTGGAAGCGGCATCAAGGGGAGCTGAGTACATTGAAGCTGTGGAAGCGGATCCGCTGAAACGCCCTACCCTTCTGGAAAACGTTAAAATTTCCCCTGTACGAATCCATTGCCGTTTTATGTCAGCTGAACTCTATGTTAAGAGGGCAAAAAGGCGTTTTGATTACATTTTTTGCGATCCTCCCTTTCCTTATAAATACAAATGGGAATTGCTTGAGTGCATCGCTTCTTCAAACTTAATGGGCGAAGGATCATGCCTGCTCCTGCACAGGCCGCGTGAAGATTTCCGCGATGAGCCAATAGCTAATTTATTAAAAAAAAATAGTAAGGAATTCGGACGCTCGGTAGTAAATTTTTATGAATTTTTATTAACTTCAAATTGACTATAATAGAGATATTTTATATATTATAATTGTAATTATTTAATCGAGGGCAAAATGAATTTAGAAAGCATTTTTGAGAAATTCGATGATCAAAACGCTTTTATTAAGACAACTAAGAATTCTGCTATTGAGGGAACACAGAAAGTTATCCTTAATCGCAAGGGAAACGCCCTCTTTAACTCAGGAGATATCGAAGGGGCAAGAAGAATTTTCTTGACTACCGGTTATTCTGACGGGCTTGTGCGCGTAGGCGATTATTACAATTCCAGGGGAAGGCCAATTGACGCTCTCAGGATGTACTGGATCGCGCCTGATCGCAAAAAAGCAGAGCCCATTATTTTCCAATTATCGGCAGTTATTCAAAACTTGTTGCACGATGGGGGCCGATCCAATGAATAATGAAGAAGCGTTCATTCACGAATCTTTTCAGGATTCCAAAGAGAAGAAAAACGACATTTCTATTCTTTCCAAAATGGGTTATCAGTACCTGAAAGAAAACAGGGCGGATGACGCTATTGAGTGTTTTGCGAAAATCCTGGCATCCGCGGAGAACAACAACTATGCCCTTGTAGGGATGGGAGACGCTTACAGGAAGCAGGGGAATTTCAGGAACGCGATACTGTTTTATCAGCGCTGCCTTTCGTATCATCCCGGGAACAACTACGCGTTATTTGGCCTGGCCGACTGTTTCAAAGCCCTCAATCAATTTCACAAAGCCATAGAAATCTGGGAGCAATATCTGATTCATGACGAAAATAACATTACTGTCCTGACCAGGGTGGCTGACGCGTACAGAAAAGTCCGTGATTATATACATTCAAAAGAAGTATATCAAAAGGTACTTGAAATGGACGGCCAGAATCCATATGCCATTATCGGCCTGGGCCATCTTCATTACGACTTTAAGGAATACCGCGATGCGCTGTCCTATTGGGAAAGGATGATCCAATCGGATTATAACAACGTTGATATCAGGGTATTGACTTCAATCGGGAATTGCCATAGAAAATTAAAAACTTTTAATGAAGGCGTAAATTATTTTGAAATGGCGCTCAGGCAGGAACGCAATAATTTCTATGCACTTTTTGGCCTGGCCGATTGTTATCGCGGCTTGTGCAAACAGGACCGGGCTTTGGAATTCTGGAACAGGATTCTGGAACAGGATCCCAGAAACAAGGTAATCCTGACAAGAGCCGGAGACGCTTACAGAAACCTTGGAATGCTTGACGTTGCCATTGAATATTACCAGCGGGCTTTGAACATGGAATTTGACATTTACGCCGTACTTGGCCTGGCCATTGTCGATAAAAATAAGGGCAAGTATAATCAAGCCATAGAATCGCTTGAACGCCTGATCCAGCAGGATCCCAAAAGCTACCGCCTCTACCTTGAACTGGCCGACTGCCGCGTTTCTAACGGCGAAACCAAAGAGGCGGTAGAAGTTCTGGAAGAATTTCAAAAACAGGGCATTCGTAA
>Ga0268262_10005062_pt1 | contig 13253 bp, 10 predicted proteins | sample TergutNc150P3_FD_190354 | JGI IMG/M metagenome (GOLD analysis project Ga0268262, IMG submission 190354) | Nasutitermes corniger P3 segment gut microbial community from laboratory colony in Florida, USA - Nc150 P3 (SPAdes) (version 2) | ecosystem: Host-associated > Arthropoda: Insects >... | reverse complement strand
CTTAAATGGCGGACAGCCGCTAAAATGTCCTCGACATTTTCGGGGAAAACCCTTTGCCCGCCGCTCCATCCGCTTTGTCCCATCAGAAGGTATCCGATGCTGGCAACAGCGTACCCCCTGCTTCGGGCCAGCGAAACAAGTCCGTTGTTGTTGCCGCTTAACCGCCACTCTCCGCCGGAAAATCCCCCGCCGTGGACATATATTAGCAGTGGGAAAGGCCCTTCCCCGGTATCCGGCAGTCTTAGGTCATACCTCTGGCGGGCGTGCTTTCGCGCGCCGTTAGGCGCGTAATCAACATTCAAATGCTGCCGCACAATAGGCGTTGTCCCGCCACCCTGGAAGTTGGCGGTCAGGTTTACATTGCTGTTGATGTTGAATGTTATGGACGCGCTTGAGGCGTTTACGCCCAACGGGGCGCCTGTCCATGACGAGAATGTGTAGCCGTTGTTCTCTGCGGCTGTCACGGTGATCTGCGTCCCAGCGGCGTAGTATTGTTGATTGGGGTTGCGCGTCACTGTCCCTGCTTCCGCGGGGGTGGCGGCGGCTGTGACGGTATAGGTTTCAACTGTCTGCCGGTTGTCAGTTCCTTTGTCTGCTGTGCATGAGATTAGCACAAGAGCCAGTGCAAACGGGAAACACACATTCTTTAATTTCATGAAATTCTCCTTTAACTTTAATCTATTGCTTTTTCAATTCATATTCACTTAGTGAATACTCTCATGATTCTTATATTCTCATATTTTTTAGATAAGTCGTGGAAGAATGGAGTTTGAAGCTGAAATAACAGCAGCCGCGATTTTTGATTCCGCTAAGTCTCTCTCAGGAGTGTGTATGCCCTATATCCGCCGAAAAGATTTTTTGCCTTTCACAAGGCCGCTAATCGGACAAGAAGAAATTGAAGAAATAATTGATTCAATCCACTCAGGTTGGATAACGACAGGCCCGAAATCGGCCAGATTTGAGGAAGAACTCCAATACTACAACGGTATTCCGCACTGTCTGGTGATGAACAGCGGCACTACTGCGCAGGAAATCGCTTTGCAGGTAATGGAACTGAAACCCGGAGACGAAGTAATAACTACACCAATGACATGGGTGAGTACACTAAACACCATTGTTTTGCAGGGCGGTGTACCAGTACTGGTTGATATAGACCGCAAAACCCTGAACATTGACCCCGCAAAGATTGAAGCCGCCATAACGCCCAAAACAGTTGGCATAATTCCAATTCATTTAACCGGTCTGCCAGCACCCATGAACACAATCTGGGACATAGCTGAAAGACATGGTTTGTGGGTAATAGAAGACGCGGCGCAGGCAATGGGCGCTCAATATCAGGGAAAAAAAATTGGCGCTAACCCCAAGTCTGTTATGACTGTCTATAGTTTTCACCCAAATAAAAACTTAACCACTGGTGAAGGTGGGTGTATCGCGCTTCATCAGGAGAATTACGTCAACCGCATAAAGCGCTTGAGATTTCACGGAATTGAAAAGGATGCATGGAAGCGCTTTGCCAAGGATGGCTCCCCTCATACTGAAGTTATGGAACCGGGGCGCAAGGCTAATTTTATGGATATACAGGCCGCCATAGGCTTGCATCAGATCAAAAAACTGGATGGGTTTAACCAACGGCGCAGAGTTTTATTCAAACGCTATCTGGAATATTTGAAAGACATAGATGCTCTCTTGCTGCCCTGGGAAGGCGACCAGACACATCAACATTGCTATCACTTGTTTGTGCTGAGGATTCGCCCTGAAATAGCGGGCATGGATCGCGATGCCTTTGTGCAGGCATTAAAAGATGAAAACATTGGCACGGGTATTCACTACAGGCCAGCGCATATTCACTCTTATTATCAAGATTATTATGCCCAAAATCCTGGCGCGCTGCCGCCTGGTGGCCTTACTGAATGCGAATGGAGTGGAGAGCGCCTGTTAAGTTTGCCTCTGTGGCCGGGATTGACGGAAGATGACCAAGAACAAGTAATAGAAGCCATTCGCCACATATTGTCGAACTAATGAATTTACTTGCTAAAATTGTGCTGTAAGTCCATATAAATAATGAGGCTGTCCATGATTTGTCCAATTTTCGGCCAGCTTCCTTGAACACTGCGCGGTTTGTATGATAGCCTGACAGCATTGTCTTTCGGGGTGCTATGATGTATTGCAACCTGACATTTATCATCGTTGCGTTGGCATCAATGCTGCCATGCGTTGCGTGGAGTCCAAAAGTCCATGCGCTTCAAATCAGTTTGGCTAAGGGCCTGATACCAAAGGCAATGGCAAAATTTATGGATCAGCACGCGGGGGTGCTTTCAGAGGCTGGCAGGGGAATAGGCAACTCGGTGGTACCAACGCCGGAAGACGTGGAATCCCAGTTCATCAAGATAATCAAAATCAGCGAAGCCGGTGGGCAATCCAGGGAAATAGTGCATGAGCTTGGGCGTTTGGGAAATATGGTTCAGCTTCTCACAGATCCTTCAGCCACTGTAGGTGGTGTTACTCCAACACGTTGGCTCATGAGTAATTTTGCCGATGAGCACTATAAAAAACTGGTGGCCGTAAGGGAGCCGTTGTTCGCGGCCAAGGGTGAGATCGATCCCAGATCGGCATTGCAAACATGGGATAGAGTAAAATACGAGCGTTATCGGCTACTAGCCGCTTATGTAAATAATGACACAGGGGCAAAAATCGGCACATGGGACACGCTATCCGTGCCATTCGCCCAAATGCAACTCGGCTTTTCAGCAGGTGTCAACGCAACGGCCAATATTTGGATTTTCGCATGGCGAGCTGTTGGGGATTTGTGGGTTTCACCTAAAGATTGAAAATCAATGGCAACGAAGTATGGTTATACCAATTTGCGTTCCTTTGTGTTTGTTATGTTGTCTAACTATAACTATTTTCTGCGCTGGGAGGCCGTTCTGGCTCTATTAAGGTCGGCATCAGTCGCCTTTCCTTGAATAACAGCAAGCAACACCGGGGCTGTTTTGCTCTCGGGCGAAAGAACCATTAAACGGTAAACAAATGAAATCTTTTCTTCCTGGTTGAAATTCTTCAGGTAGGCAGAATAACCAGCAACAACGCCCTCTACCCATTTGGCAGCATCGCCGGCTCCTCCTCTGTATGTGTCAATTTCGTCTTGCTGCTGCTTGATTTTATTCAAAATTATTTCTTCGCGAGAAGGAGTTGTATTGTACCAAGCGGCATCACTTTGGGTGCGTTGCATGTATTGTGCGTAAAAATCAACAGCATCATGGTTTTCTTTTAGCTCTCTTTCCCAGGCATCCAACTTTTCTCTTGAAGCCCGGTCTTCGGCGGTGAAGTCTTTTTCATTTTTGGCTCTTAATTTAGCGATTTCTTCAGCATTGGCGTCCATGATCGACTTGATGTGTTTGGCCACGTTCCCAAAGTATTCCGTGAATTTTGTGAAAGCATCTTTGGTGTTAGTGACGGCATCGTTAATGACCTGCACTGATTTTTTGTGATATTCGGCTGATTTCTCCCAATAACCGGCATCATCCGCGGCTCTGGCGGCTTCAAAGTACAAACGGGCCAAGTTGGCATAAAGCCCATAGCTGGCGATAACTGTGTTGGCGTTTTCGCTGTCGAAAGCGGGAGGTTCTGTTTGGAGCATTTCCTCAAATACCGCCAGAGCTTCGCGGGGATTGGCATCTATCATCTGATTGGCTTGTTTGATGAGATTGCCTATTTTCATCGTGTACGCCTGAATAGGGGTCTGCTCCGTTGATTGAGCAAAACAGGTAAATGCCACCCCTGCGGCAAACGATAAAGTTAAAAGAGATCGTTTGATCTGTTTCATGTTGTCCTCCTCACATGCAAGCAAAAATAGTATTACATAATATTCAAGCACATTATCAATATTTAAGCTGATAACATAAATAAATGCGTTTACTTCTATTACGCTTATCGGCTCTGGGCGATATTCTGCGAGTTCTTCCGGCTTGGAAGAATTTGGCGGATGCTTTTCCCAGTGCCAGGATTCAGGCCGTTGTGGAAGATCGCCACGCTTTTTTACTGGAGCCATTCTTCAATATCGAGCCTGTTGTGGTTTATAGAAATAATTTATCAAACCCTTTGAGAGCCGCCATTGAACTTTCCAGAGTCGCACGCATTGTCAAAGGAGCCGATGTCTCGCTTGATTTTCATGGGATATTAAAATCCGCGCTGATACCGCACTTTGCGGGAATACAGGAGCGTTGGGGGGATGGTTCAAGCAAGGAGGGGGCATGGTTGTTTCAGAATAATGGCCCTTCTTATAAAAAACAGAGCCGATATGCTCAGGCGCTCAGACTGTCTGAAAGTTTTGGATTGGCGCATGGCATACCGGGCTTGGGACGTTTTGAACCAGTATTGAAAAACATTAATTTGCCTGATAATGGCAGTTGGCCCACTGCCGGAACTTTAACACGACCAAAAATTTTATTGGTTCCTGGCACAAGCCGTTCGGGTGCAAACAAGCGCTGGCCTTTGCTCAGATGGATTCAGCTTGCGCGGGAACTCAAAAAATCAGCGGATTTGCGCTGGTCACTAGGCCCTGTTGAAGCCCGATGGCGCGGATGGCTGCCTGAGAAAAGTGGCGTCGAGGCCCTGCCGACCATGCCCTTCTGGGAACTTGCATCGGTTATTCGCTCCATAGACCGTGTAATTGTCGGCGATACCGGTTTGCTGCATTTATCGGTACTTTTGGGAACTCAGGCGCTAGCCTTGATGGGTCCGTCAGACCCAATTATTTCTGGCATACCTCCTGGTACCGGCAATATCGCGCGAATCCAAGTTGAATGTTCGCCCTGTCGGGAACACAGATGCTTGCGCCGCAGTTGTATGGAACAATTAGATTTGGATAAAGTGCTGGCGGTATTGTGATTTTAAAGCTGCTCAACTCCGTTGCATTTGCAAAGCTGAGCTTTTGCAAATGTCTCTGTATGTTTATTTGTCTGCTGTGCGCATTTTCAGTAATGGGTCAAACGCCGATTGTATCGGGATTTTCTCTGGAAAATGGCGTCAGGGTTTTGTACGCCCCGCGTCCTGGATGCGGCGCGATTCACGCGGCATGGTTTATTGAGGGCGGACGGAGCGGCGCGGGTAAGCATCAACCAATATATGTTGATGCACTGCTTGCAGCATGGTTTGCGGACTTCGACATGCTCGGCGCATCGGGGTTTTGGATAAAAGCCACTGCTGGCGGGATTAGTCATGGACGTGATATAGCACCGGAAACATTGGAAGACTGGTGTCGCTCTGAATTGAATCGTTTGCAACAAGTGCTGAGGCAAGAGCAAATTAACGCTGCAAGGCGCTCTTTACAATCACAGCGGCGTGATCTGGATATTATGACCGAGTTGTGTAAGCTAATTTCAAGCAGGAATACGTTTGAGTCTTCTGAACAAAATAATGCGATGGGCTTGGATTCAGTATCAGTCAACGATCTTCAAGGCATTGCCGATAAATACGTTGCCCCAGACAGATTGTTGATAGTCATGATCGGAGATGTTAAGGAGTCACGCTTAAAAGATGTCCTGAATGACCATTTTGGCACTTTGAATACTACAGACAATCTTTCCACAAAAGTTGTAAGTGCCGCGCAAAACCATGATTTCAAACAACTGTCTATTGAGGAACGGAAGAAAGAAATATCTTCGGAGGAAAAAACGGAAGTTTTAGTGGCTTGGCCAATTCCTCAAGGTTCCCACGGTAATTGGCCCTATTTAGAGCTATTCGCCGAGATTTTAACCGGCGGTACACATTCCGTATTAATCAGACACCTTGAAACTGAGAGGAACTGTGCATACAACGTGCAGGCATTAGTTGGCGTTCAGGACGGATGCTCGGAAAATCTTTTTATTATTCGGGCTAATGTGGTTGACGGGCATACACCTCAGGAAGTTGAGAGCGCTATACAAAACGAAGTGCAAAATTTATTGCACAACGGATTACGGGATATAGAAATCAATCACGCAATAAATCGCCTAGACACCAAACGGGCACTGCGCTTGGCGGATGCTTTCGGCCTGGCGCAAGAGTTGTTGTATGCTTATGAGAGCTTTGGCGATTGGAGCCCGGCTCTGGCGCAGTTCTCCGATGGAGTCAATTTAGAACAGCGCACTTCGACGCTTGTTTTGCGTTCCATTTTGCAGCCGGATACCAGTTTCTCTCTCCTGGCGGAGCGAGACCCTATACGCTCGCCCAAAAACCTCGAACAGGCGCGACTGGTTTCATTGCTTTTGCGATTATTAGAAAACAAAGTCAATGGGCCAACACAGCGTGAAACACTGATAAAAAACACAATACGCCAATACGAGCTGATGCCTGTGGAAATGCGTGGTCAACTATTTTCACTGATTGAGTCGGAGGCTGCGCGATGAGAATTTCCGTAATAATTTACTCCAGCCTGACAATTTTGACCCATCCGCTACTTGCCCAGAATTTAGAAATTTTTCGTCTGCCAAATGGTCTTGAAGTTCAGGCACGGCAACTGGCAAATACAGGAATTATTCACGCAAGTCTGTTTTTTTCTTGGACTGAAGACACTGATCAAGCACCCGTTGGCACCTCCTGGATGATGTCGAAAATTCTCCCGACTCTTGGAAGCGCCGGAATGCGCAATGTGGCGTTTCATAATCGTAAAGATCAATTTGGAACGCTATCAAGAATAGAATCCGGCAGGGGGTGGATAGCTTGGATATTTGACTCTCTCCCGCCCGATGCTGACATGATGATTCAACTTCTTGCGGATGAATCATTGCGCTCCACCTGGGCCAATTCGAAAACATTGTCAGAAACCATTGCCAGCACCAATAACGACCGCATTTTTCGCGGCTTACGCGAGGCCGCTATTCAGACTTTCAGAAGCGATATTGGCGATATCAGCATCCCACAGATTCCGGTGGTTCCTGTTGATCAGCAGCAGTTCTTTACCATGTGGACATTTCTAAGGCGTCCCGAAAGGGCTGTTTTGAGCATTGCGGGTGATTTGGGATCAATTTCATATAAGAGATTGATCCATCAACACTTTGGCCCCTGGGAGGGCGTACGCGCTACCAACGCCGACACAGGATCAACAAAGACAGCAAGTCTGGAATGGCCTGAACCTGCCCACAGGTCTATTGCGGATATAGGCCTTTCGGAAGTATGGATTGCGTGGAATTTGTCCTTACTTTCAAAAGAGGACACCGCGCTCACTATTGCCCTTCTTCCTTGGATTTTTAGAGCAGTCATGCCAGCATCGGATGAAATCATTAAAACCTACCAAGCGGATCCTGGTGGGCGTTGGATTCGCGCTATTGGCCAACCGGGCGTATCCACAGAAAAATTGGAATCTCATTTGAAATCGGCCCTGAACATATCTATTACGCAAGAGCAATTGAACAGAGTGGTCAAGGCCAGGAACGACTACATTAGTGCGAATACGCTTTACCATGATAGGTCTTTGAGGCAGGACACAATGTTGACACAGCCGACATTAGACACATTGAGTCGGATTATTGAAAAATGTATGAAGCAGGATAACTTGGCGACATTAGTAATAGGGCTGTAAAAAATATTAATATCAGGGAAGATATTTTTGGCTTGCTATAATTTTTACTGAGACGTACCCGTAGCTCAGTCTGGATAGAGCGTTGGCCTCCGAAGCCAAAGGTCGCGCGTTCGAATCGCGCCGGGTGCACCAACCCAATTTGTCTCTTGCTTGATTTGTCAAAACGCTATGGAGGTTTGTATGACAGCGGAAATACTGGACGGCAAAAAACACGCGGACATCATGCTCGAAGAAGTCAGGGCAAACGTTGCCAAAATAGTTGCCAGCGGCAGACGCGCCCCTGCTTTGGCTGTCATCCTTGTTGGAGACGATCCTGCCAGCCAAGTGTACGTCCGCAACAAATTCGCAGCCTGCGAGCGAGTGGGTATTAAATCAATCGAGTACAAACTTGAGGCTGATGCCTCTCAGGGTACGCTTAACCACACCATAGATTCATTAAACGCGGATAAATCAGTAGATGGTATTTTGGTTCAGCTTCCCCTGCCAAAACATATGGACAGTAAATCCGTACTGCTTCACATAGATCCGGCCAAAGACGTGGATGGGTTGCATCCATATAATCAAGGCTTTCTTCTGCAAGCTGTAAAAGGCCTGCGGCCCTGTACGCCCAGCGCTGTTATGCACATGCTTATAGAGTACGGTGTTCCGATTAAAGGCGCCCGCGCTGTGGTCATCGGGCGCTCTGATATAGTGGGCAAACCAATGGCGCTTATGCTTCTTGAAGAACACGCCACTGTCACTATCGCCCACAGTCGGACCCGGAACTTGCCATCTATTTGCAGAGAAGCGGATATTTTGGTAGCCGCCATTGGACGGCCTGGAATGGTTGAGGGGGACTGGATCAAACCAGGCGCGGTTGTCATTGACGTTGGCATGAACGAAGTCGCGTACGAACTTGAAGCCGCCAGGATCATGGCCAATGAGCCAAAAAAGCTGGAAACACTGCGGGCAAAGGGTCGGGTGTTATACGGCGATATCCGCTTTGGGGAAGCAATACAAACGGCTTCCGCTATCACGCCCGTGCCCGGCGGCGTAGGCCCTTTGACCGTTGCAGGATTGATGATGAATACATTATATGCCTATGAGGCAACAAGCAATGAATAATTTGTTATACACAATAATTGCAATAAAAAAATTATTTTATTACAAAATCACTTGACATGAATTATGTCTTGACCATTTATTATTCTCACGCAAACATTGAGTGTTAGTTCTTGGCTTTAATCAGGTTTGATGCACTTTGGATTTTTCAACACCAACCAAATGGAGCGCATAATGACCAATAGAAAGGCATTATTGATAGATACAACAAGATGTATAGGCTGCAATGCCTGTCAGGATTCTTGTCAGGAAGAAAACAAACTGCCTGAACTGTCCGAAGAAAATAAAGAAACACTTTCCGACAAGGCTTATACAGCTTTGACCAAATATGAGGGTAAATCCAAGGATGGCGAGGATATTTTTGTCAGGCAGCTCTGTCGGCACTGCAATGAACCGGCCTGTCTCTCTGTGTGCCTCGTCAACGCATTCCATAAAACACCTGAGGGCGCCGTTTTATACGATGGTCAAAAGTGCATTGGTTGCAGATATTGTATGCAGGCTTGCCCGTTCTATGTTCCCAAGTATGAATGGAGCAGCACTTTCCCAAGAGTCAAGAAGTGTGTACTGTGTTCAGAAAGAATTTCCAAAGGCGAGCAGACTGCTTGCGCTGAAGCCTGTGAAAGCACTGGTACCGAGGCAACCGTATTTGGCGACTTTGATGACATGGTTGCTGAAGCGAACAGGAGGATTGCTGAAGAACCCGATAATTACATTGATAGGATATATGGACTGAAAGAAGTGGGCGGAACCGCTGTCCTCTATTTATCATCCGTGCCTTTTGAAGAAATTGGATTTGACAAAAAATTGCATGTTGAGACAACGCCCCATGGATTCAACCCAAAATTGGGAGAAGGGCCAATGCCTCATTTGACTATGAAAGCTCTGTCAAAAGTACCACATGTAGTAGGATTTGGCGCCGTACTCCTGGGCGGAATTTGGTGGATCACCAATAGGCGCCATGAAGTACAGGAAAATGAAACTGCCAAGCACGATGATTCCAATTCTCAAAACTAGGACATGCCATGAACGCCACTCTTCCAAAATTTTCAGACATATTACCCACCATCAAAAATCACATGCTCCCCCGCACAACTTGGGGTTATATCGCTTTCGTTCTGCTGGCAGTTGGCTTTGTCACCGGATTTTTGAGGTTTTTTCTGGGCCTTGGGGCAACTACCAATTTGAACGACAATTTCCCCTGGGGAATCTGGATAGCTTTTGATTTCTTCGGCATTGGGCTGGCGGCTGCAGGTTTTACAGTTGTTGCAACTGTGCATCTCTTCCACGCCGAGAAATATGAACCCATTGTCAAACCAGCAATTTTGACGGCGCTGATCGGCTACTCGCTTGTGGTTCTGGTTTTAATCATAGACTTGGGGCTGCCATTGCACTCCTACCACCCTTTGTACATGTGGAACCATCATTCGGTTATGTTTGAAATCACATGGTGTCTGATTCTCTATAGCACAGTGCTGTGTCTTGAACTTGCTCCGGTTGTTCTGGAAAAATTTAACATAAAAGCCCCAATCAAGTGGATACGCTGTATTTCATTGCCCTTAATGATATTTGGTGTCATATTGTCAACACTTCACCAGTCTTCATTCGGTTCTCTTTACTTAATCGTTCCCAACAGGATGCACGCCCTTTGGTACTCGTCAATACTGCCGATTTTGTTCTTTATCTCCTGTATCTCAATGGGTCTCTCAATGATTATTTTTGAGACACTGCTCATCTCGCGCAAGGGCATAGAACTTATATCCGACAAACTGAAAAGTAATCTGGCCATAGTTGTGGCGATTGTATTGGGCATATATATGGTGGTTCGCTTCATTGACATGTCAACTTCCGGCGGCGTAGCAATTGAAGCGATGAAGTGTATCAGCTACCACAGCCTCGCTTTCTACACAGAAATCATACTGGGCTTTGTGTTGCCGTTTATACTTTTGCTCATACCAAAAGTCCGCAATTCCCGCTGTGGGTTGCACTGTAGCGTCATTCTGGTATTGCTTGGTTTTGCCGCGAACAGAATTAATACTGTTATCACGAGCCTTGAGGTATATGGCAATAAAGAATGGATGTATTTCCCATCCCTCATAGAAGTCCTGATTTGTTTGGGCATCGCCGCATTAGGCGCTACCGCCTTTGTTATAATCTCCAGGCTTCTGCCAATATTTGAACCTGATCATCATCACTAAATCTGAATCAAACAGGCTGGAAAAAAGCAAATTGCAAAAACAAAACAAACACAGCTTGGCACAAGATGCTTGTGCTTTAGTTGCCTCTATGTTACATAATCTGGGGGGGGGTAAATCCCTTGTTATTCAGCTATTTGTCAATGGATGTAAATCTCAAATCACAAATATCTCAAACATTCAGTTCATAACTGCCGCATCGGAATGGGTCTGATACGGCAGTTATTTTGTACATTTACGCAATGATAAGTCACTTTTTTTGTGAGGTCGCAAGATGAAGATACAGCGCAAGATTGAAATAATGAACATCTGCTCCATACTTTTGGCCGTGCTGGTCATAGCGCTGATATGCACATGGGAGTCGGTCTCGTCGCTGAAAAAGCAAGACCAAGATAGCGTTGACGGCCTCCTGGTAATGCTTGCTCAGTCGTTGCAGGACGACCTGACGCACCTGCAGTCCGCGGCGGACACCTTGGCTTTGAACCAAGAGCTGGCGCAGGCCGTGCAGAGAGAGGACTTGGCAGCCCTGCGCCGCTTGGCGAGGAACACTATGGACACCTTCCACATCCCGGTGGTCACTATCACTGACAACAAGGCCGTCACCCTAGCCAGGGGGCACTCCGATAAGACGGGCGACAAACAGGACTCGTCCAGCATCATGGACGCGTTGGCGGCGGGCAAGAGTTCAAGTGGAATGGAACACGGCAACCTTACTGGGTATTCCATGCGCGCCGCTGCCCCTATTGTAGTCGGCGACAGAATTATCGGTGCCGTCTCGGTCGGCAACTCGCACATACAAGAACACACTTTTGCTGACAAGATCAAAGAGACACTCGGCGCGGAATGCACCATATTCGATGGCAACAAGAGAGTTTCCACCTCGATCAAAAAGGCCGGCGGCGAAAGGGCCGTGGGGACTACGTTGGACAACGAAGCCATAGTGCGGGCGGTGCTGAAGGAAGGCGGGACCTACCTGGGCCAAAACATTATATTCGGCAAAAAGTACATAACGGGCTACGCCCCACTAAAGGATGCCGAGGGCCATGTGAACGGGATGCTCTTCCTGGGCCTCAGCATGGACAAGCTCAACATGCTTATTGCAAAGGCAGTGGGCTATGCAATGCTATCTGGCATCCTGTTGGTCATAGTGGTGTACTTAATCTCGCGGCGCATCATATCGGGCATTATCAGACCTATAGGCGTGACCAGTGTACTGCTGAGCGAATTGGCGAAAGGCAACCTGACGGTGGAGTCCAAGGCCGAAACGAAAGACGAATTCGGTACCATGGCCGAATCACTGGGCAACATGATCGTCAACCTAAGAGAACTGATCGGTAACGTCAGGCGGGGCGTTGACGGCGTGGCCAGCGGCTCAACGGAGTTATCCGCCTCAGCCGAGCAGATGCATCAGACGACAGAACAAATAGCCCGCAGCGCCGAGCAGTCACGGAGAGGCTCGGAGAGCATGGCGGCAGCTATGACAGAATTGTCAGCCTCTATAGACGAAGTCAGCAGCGGGGCACAGAGTTCGCTGGCCCAACTGAATGCCGCCCTTGATGCCACACAGCAGGGCAACATGGCAGGCGCATCGACAAAGAGCGCAATGGATGACATCACCCAGACAACGGGCAGGATAGCGGCGGCAATAGGAGTTATTCAGGATATAGCCAACCAGACCAATCTGCTTTCACTCAACGCCGCCATAGAAGCGGCCAAAGCAGGTGAGCAGGGTAAAGGATTTGCCGTTGTCGCCGAAGAAGTCAGGAAGCTGGCAGAGCGTAGCGCCACGTCAGCCAAAGAGATAGCCCAGCACAACATAGCAGCCAAGGATTCAGTCCAGCGCGGCGGCGAGATGGTCGGCACCACGGTGGAGCTTTTGAACAAGATCAAATCCAGCCTGGATCAGTTCGCGGTTCAGACGAGGGAGTCAGTCGCCTCAACCAAGGAGCAGTCCAAGGCCGGTACCGAAGTGGCCAAGCAGGTTGATACCAGCGTGAACGAGTCCGCCTCAGTGGCTTCAGCGGCTGCGGAGATGGCGGCCACGACCAGCGAGGTAGCCAAAACATCTACAGAGCTTGCAAACCTTGCCGCCAATTTGCAGACCCAAGTACGCAAGTTCAAGATATCATGATTTTATTTTTCCCTACAAAAACCGCCAAAATCGCATCGCGCATTAAGGCGTGATTTTGGCGGTTTTTTATGTAAGTTTTTGGTTGATCTATGGGCGATCTGTAGCGGGAGCCGCTTGCAAAACTACATTTGAGTGGTAACGAAAGTATTAGAGTCTGTTCACACTAATAATTGCATCGGCAATCATAGCAAAGTAGATGAACCCCGCAAAGACAACGTCTAGCTTGTCATATCTGGTAAAAATTTTGCGAACTGTTTCAAGCGCAGAAAAA
>Ga0268262_10005061_pt1 | contig 13253 bp, 9 predicted proteins | sample TergutNc150P3_FD_190354 | JGI IMG/M metagenome (GOLD analysis project Ga0268262, IMG submission 190354) | Nasutitermes corniger P3 segment gut microbial community from laboratory colony in Florida, USA - Nc150 P3 (SPAdes) (version 2) | ecosystem: Host-associated > Arthropoda: Insects > Digestive... | reverse complement strand
CTTATAAGCCTCAAAAGTAAGCATTTTGTTTACCGAAAAATGAACTCCGATTTCCCGCAGAAAGTCGATGTAATTCAGGCTCGCCAGCCAGTCCTTGTTGTTAGCCGTTATGGCCCTGTCCCCGTCAAAACCGATAAATTTATTTATCTGGGAGCGGATCGACGCGGCGTTTTGATCGAGCTGCTCGTAACTCAGCATCTTGCGGGTTTCGGTCTTGCCGGAAGGATCGCCGATTCTGGCGGTTCCCGCGCCCATCAGGGCAATCCCCTTATGCCCCGCGTCAATGAGGTGGCGGAACGCGAAAAACGGCACCATGTGCCCGATATGGACACTCGGCCCTGTGGGATCAACTCCTATATAAAAAGTAACCGGCTCCCTGTTCATCAGGCTGGAAAGCTCTTTTTCGTCGCTGCACTGGGCAAAGAGTCCCCGTACTTTCAAATTTTCCAAAGCGTCGTTCATGCTAATCAAATCCTCCGGTTTCATTCTAGCGGAATTCACGATTAGATGCCAAGGCTAAGGTTATTACCCGGAAACATTCATCGCTTCACCATCCAAAAAATCAGAAACAGGCATGGTTTTCGGGTGTTCCATTTTCAAATCCAGAAAATGCCTATCACCGCTAATGATTATATCAACATCAGCAATGATTGCGGCATTCAATATGGGATGATCTCCCGGATCGGAAATCAACTTTCCAGGCTCTAGCAGGCCGTGATTCAGGAAATAATAAAGCGGAAAAGAGAACATTCGTATCGACCATTATCCTCACGGGTGTTTCTTCTTGCCATACCTTACTTCATCGACCAGGCGTTGGGCATCATCTTCAGATTTGACACCAAAATCCTTAGCCGCTCCCTTAAAAGCTTTTTGGGCATTAATAATTGCGGTAGCAGATGCATTATTAATCACAACCTCACCGTCGTTACGCTCAAAAAAGAGTATCTTGTCGCCTTCTTTCAGATTAAGTTTTCTTCGGATTTCAACCGGAACCGTAACTTGTCCATTTGCGGATATTTTCGCCAGATTCATATATGCTCCTCAAGAATTCTTGAGATTCTTTATATTTCTATAATAAACCAATCAAATCAAAATGTATAGACAAAATGAAAAACCCAGCTCTCAAATCAACTAAAAAGCCAGCTTATAATAATTAAACGATTTGGGTTCCAGCATAAGTTCGGGTTTTTCTGCCGCGGTTTTAGGACAGTCCATCAACCGGGGTTTTACCTTGTCCGGGTTTTCCAGCGTGTTACTTGCAGAAAGCTCCCCGGATAAAACCTGATGCTCTTTCAGCGTTGCCTTGCCAAACGAGCGCAAATCCAGTTCCATGTGCTGCTTCTCGCCGGAAATATTCGCGCAGATAAAGTTGATTTCCCGTTTCTGCTCGTTCAGAACAGCGGCGCATGGAATTGCAGATACATCGCCATAGGATTTGCTTTCCAGAAGGGGAGTTTTGCCGACTATGCGGAGCACCGTTCCCAGGCAGTTATTTGCCGCCATCGCGAAAGGATAAAAAGTTGTCTGCCTGATTGCCTTGCCGCCCTTCTCCGTAAAAATTGGCGCAATCACATTGACCATCTGGGCAAGGCACGCGATGCGCACCCTGTCGGCGTTGTTAATCAGCGTGCAAAGAAGGCCCCCGAAAGCCAGCGCGTCAAGCAGCGTGTAATTGTCTTCAAGAATGTGCGGGGCAAATTCCCACTCCTTTAGTTTTGTCTTTGCCTGATACCAGATATTCCACTCATCAAAAGAGAGCATCATGGTTTTTTGGGAGCGCTTCAGCGCCTTGACGTAATCCGCCGTCGCCGCGATAGATCTGATAAACTCATTCATTTCCTGATATGAAGCAAGGAAATCAATTTCGTCCCCAAGGTTTTCGTAGTAGCGGTGCAATGAAATATAATCCACTTTGTCATACACGTATTCAAGCACAACGCGGTCCCATTCGGGGTAGGTAGGCATTTTCGAGCTGGCGCTGCCGCAAATGCAAAGCTCGATACTCGGATCAACCCACTTCATTATTTTTGAAGCTTCAAGCGCTTTCTTCCCGTAATCATGAGCGTCAAGGTGGCAAATCTGCCAGGGGCCATCCATCTCATTTCCCACGCACCAGAGCTTTATGCCGTGAGGTTCCTTGTGCCCGTTTTGCTTCCTTAAATCCGAATAATAGGTGCCGCCTGAGAAATTGGCGTATTCCACCACATAGCCCGCGTCTTGAGGGCTGCCGGTTCCCATATTTACCGCGTACATAACTTCGCTTCCCACGGACTTCGCGTAGTCGCAGAATTCATCGATGCCGATTTCATTCGGCTCAATCGAAAACCACGCGTAGTCAAGTCGCTTTGGGCGCGAATTGCGAGGCCCGATTCCGTCAAGCCAATTATAGCCAGAAACAAAATTCCCGCCGGGATACCGCAGCGCGCCAAAGTTCAGTTCGCGAACCAAAGCGCGCACATCCTCCCGAAACCCGTCTTTATCCGCCGTCGGATGCCCCGGCTCATAGATGCCTTCATAAACGCATCTCCCCAAGTGCTCCACAAACGTCGAATAGAGCCGCTTTCCCAGAGGGGCGATGGTGTAATCCTTGTCCAAAAGCAGTTTTGTTTTATTCAAAATAGGTATCCCTCTTTATTAATTTCTACATTAAATTTCACAACGCGTTATTGGCAAGCTCTTGCCCAGATACATTCACCTTTTTCGCTTATCGCAGAAATGTAAACAACGCCGTCCCGGGAAAAAACGCGCCCTTCATAATCCGTATTGTAAAGCCGCAGCTTACATTCCCCTTCATGGCAAGAAAAACCCATTTCGCCAATATTGATTTTTCTGCCATACACAACTCCGTTATTGAAGGGATCGTGCCTTACAACGCTGAATGTATCGGTTAAATCGTTTTTCGATTTTATTACCGGAGCGTTTTTGCCGTAGGGAACGGGCGAAACAAAGACCTGCCGCGTTTTTGAAAAAAACACTTTACGTATATGCAGGTATGAAAATTCCAAAACCCCTTCGCGGCGGATATGGTGCGCCATATAAAGACCGTCGTCAAGCAAAACAAGGCTGTTATGACCGGGCGCCATAAAACCGTCCATGCCGGAAATGTCGAAATTGTACCCACCGGCAATTTTATCGCCAACGCTCAGAACCGGATCAAGATTGGTCATTTCCTGACCGGCGCTGTCGGTATAAGGGCCGTCGATATTTTTGGAATACGCGACCCGAATCTGGTAATCGCGAAAAAGGCTGCCGTAGGAAAGGAACAGGCAATAGCGATCGCCGGCTTCATCATACAGAATATACGCGCCTTCTACCGGCTTATGGTCTCCTCCGGCAATACGCTTTCCATAACCGCTCTGCGCCGGAAAGCCTTCGCTGTCCAGCGGAATTATATAAATGCCGCCAAAAAAAGAGCCGTAGGCAAGCCAGCGCTTTCCTTCCCGGTCGCAGCTTACGCAGGGGTCAATCGCGTTTGGGCTGTCAAAGCGGCCGGTATGGTATGTTTTAATCACGCAGCCCCGGTATTGGTAAGGGCCGTCAATAACTGCGCTGGAAGCAAGCCCTATCATGCTTTGGGAAACGCCAAAAGACGAAGAACAAAAATACAAACGGTATTCACCGCCGGAGCGAACAACTTCGGGAGCCCAGAAATTTACCTTCCCGGCGCGCGGCCCCGAAGCTATCCTCCCCGTATGGCGGACAACTTCGGCGGGTATTTCCGCAAGGGCGGCGCGATACAGCTTCCAATTCAGCAGATCGTCGCTTACGCTGATCTGTACCCCTTCAATGTTCGTGTCCGTAGAAAAACAGTAATAACGCCCTCCATCTTTAATAATCAACGGATCGTGAAATTTCAGCGAAGGCTTTTCATCGTCAAGCGCCATATTTCCCGGTATTATTCCTTTACGCTGGAAAACATAACCGATTCAATAATCCACTTCTGGAAAATTCCGTAGATAATCAATACCGGCACCAGCAGCGTTACCGAGCCGGCCATAATTCGCGGCACATGGGTATTTATCGCGTATTGGGAGTTGAATTTGGCTACCATTACTGTAACAGGCTGCCAAATTTCTTTTTTGATAAAAATGGTCGGCGCGAGATAATCGTTCCACGCGCCGATAAACCAGAGAACGCCGTGGGCGGCAAGCGCAGGGCCAACCATGTACAGCACAATTTTGTAATAAATCTGGAAATAATTACAGCCATCGAGTTTTGCCGCTTCGATCAATGAATCGGGGATGTTTCCCATGTATTGCCGCAAAAAGAAAATCATCAGCACGTTACCGGTCAGCTTGGGCAGGATCAGCGGCAAAGGCGTTTGCAAAATGCCCATATTGCTGAACAGCACAAACTGCGGAATCATGATCGCCGGAAAGGGAATCATTATCGTGCTTAGGAGGAGCAGGAAAACCATGTTATACCCTTTAAAGCGAATCTTCGACAGGGCAAAAGCCGCCGCGACCGAAACCAGCGAGCCGACAATCACAGGTGGTATTGAGTACAACATAGTGTTCAAAAAGCCCCGCAACAGCGGTATCTCTTTCCATATTTGCACATAACTTGAAAAGTCCCATACTGTGGGCAAAAGACCTGCCAGGTAGATGTGCATCTTTGGTTTCATGGAAGTAAAGATCATCCAGATAAACGGGTAAAGCATGATGATTGAACCTGATGCAAGCAGCAGGAAAATTATAGCGTCAGCGATTCTTTTTGACATTTTTGCTGTCATTTCCTACCCCCAACCCGTTAATGTATAATTGAATAGCGGTAACAATAAACACAATCACGCTTAGCACCATCGCTATCGCAGAACCGTAACCGGCGCGCGACTGGCGGAAAGTGTGATCGTACAGATAAATAACCGTGCTGAACGTGCTGTTCGCGGGCCCGTTATCGGTAAAAATTAAGCGCGGCTCCACGTATATCTGAGCGCCGCCAATAATGCTGGTTACAACCATATAAAAAGTAACCGGCATTAATAACGGGAAAGTTATTTTTCGGAATATATACAGAGGGCTTGCCCCGTCAATCCGCGCAGCTTCGTAGAATGTGGGCGAAATACCCTGCATTCCTGCGATATACAGGATGATCGATCCGCCCAGCCCTTTCCATACGGTCATAACGATTATTACCCATTTTGTGTAGCGAGGATCCGATAGCCACCTGGGCGGATTGGCAATGCCAATTAACTGCAAATAAGTGTTGACAATGCCCCCGTCCGTCATAAAAAGCCGCTGAAAGACAAAGCTGACCGCGACCACGCTGGTAATAACCGGCGTGTAGTAGATCACCCTGAAGACAGTTTCACCCGGAGTGTTCCGGTTCATCAGCGCCGCGAAAAAAAGCGAAAGAAGTATGCCAATGGGAATGCCGAGCATGTAATAAAAAGTGTTTGAAAGGCTTTTCCAGAACAGCTGGTTTTTAAACATATCGACATAGTTCTTTAACCCGATCAACCTTGCCGAAAAAATTGATTGCCCCAGCGGCCAGTTGGTAAAACCTGAGTACAAGGTCATGCAGAAGGGAATGACAACGAAAATTGCCATTCCCAGCAAAGGAATAAATACAAAAGCATAACCCCACAGATTGTCAGTTAACTGAATCCGGCTGATTTTTTGCGATTTCAATTTTTACCTGTTCGGGTTAAGGGCTTTTTCGTCCGCGATAGCTTCATTCAATAAAGTTTGTGCCCTTGCCTGAATGCTTCTGCAATAAGCGGCTACACTGATCGGTGTGTTGCCGTTATCGATCTTTTCATAATACGCCCAAACGCCGCCCAATCCGGGAAGGAATGTGTCAGAATACCATAAATTGTTGAAAGTGAAAGTTGTCGGAAGGCGCTTGCCGTTCTGCCCGGAGAGCATATTTACAAACACTACTCGGCTGTCAGGGAAATAACTGTTGTCGGTCAGGTACTCGCCTTTCGCCATAGACACAATATTTGGAACCTGTCCGCCGCGTTTCGCGATAAAGCGCTGCACTTCCTCGTCCGCGCTGAGTATATAGGCAAGTTTTGCGGCAAGCGGCTTGTTCTTAGACTGAGTAGAAACTGCGTAACCGACTGAATCCACCCTGCCAAACCATTTATCCTGCCGCTGCTCAATAGAAAGGTTCTTATACCTGTCGCTTATCGGCCATGGGGCAATGTCAAAATCAAACCATGATCTGTTCGGGTTTACCGCGCTGTCCGTGGTGATTGCCTGGAAAGCTCCCACATCCCAGGTACCGCAGGGGAAATAGGCGCAGCGCCCGGCGAGGAATTTCAGATACCCGGATGTTTCATCGTTTGAAGAACCTGAACCGCCAAGCTCAACAATTTTCATAAAGCCTTCATAACCTTCGATAAATTCAGGCGAGTCAAAAAGCGGCTTGGTATGCGTGGGATCAAGGTAATCGCCGCCAGCGCCCCAAATAAACGGCAAAAGGCAGAAATCTTCCCATAGGTGCGTGCCGTAGACTTTTGTCCCACCGGCGGTTGCTGGCAACGTAGGATCGTCAAAGGTGAGGGCTTTACAGAGGTTAGCGAATTCGGTAAAGGTATACACCGGAAGGTTGCCCTTTGCATCTTTTTCCGGAAAGAAAGGCAGGGTTCCGTTAGCCACAAGCTGCTGGATTTGCGCCTGGCGCTTTTTGATAATGGCCCTGTTCACTGTCATGGAAACAGCCGAGAAGTCTTTTGGCAGCGCGTATATTTTGCCTTTACCCAGGGTGTTGGTCGCGGAATCATAACGATACAGGTCAAGCGAATCGGCCCAAATTTTACCAAGCGAAGAAGTATCCAGCAAACTGTCAAGCGCCTCAACCTTGTTTGCCCAGACCCGGCGTTTGATGTCGGGTATCCCCAGATAAAATACGTCAGGAGCGGTATTCGCGGTCAGGGCTGCTTCAAGCTCCGGCCAGTATTGATCCCCGGCAACACGGAAATCCACAGTTACATCGTTATCCTGTTCAAATTTCCTGATAACATCACGATACATTGCCTGCTCGTGTTCCTGGGCAAATACGCTAACGGTTAATACCGGCTTTGCGTCACTTTTTTTGCAACCGGTAGCCAGGGCTGTCAAACAAATAAATACAGCCAGAAACGATGAAAGACGGACTAACTTCTTCATTCTTTTTCCTCCAGATCAGAATGTCTGGCATTTTCTTAAGGCCAGTGGGGTTATTATACGACAGCATTTTATCGCTGTCAATAAAAACAATGTATATCAATATTTTTGATATATAAAACTGATATATAACCTCATTTTAGATATTCATGATATGCTGTTTTTATGCTGAAAATTAGCATGTATTTATCAACCGCGCTTGCTTTCGCCTTGTGCGCAGTTTCATGTACCGCAAGCGGGGTAAAATTCAACGATCCCCCCGCGCCCAAATTTACTTCAGTGTCGGTGCACGATCCTTCGGTGTTCCCTGCCGGCGAAAACGAGTTTTATGTAATCGGCTCCCACCTTGCCACGGCAAAAACCACAGACTTTATGCAGTGGCAGCAGGTAACGATGGATTGGAACAGCAGGCGCAACAAGTTCTATCCGGAAGACAACCCCAATCCAGCGGTGCAAACAATGCAGGCGCAGACAGATGATGTAATGCGCGGCTCGAAAAACGCGTTGGGGTTCTATGCAGGCGATATACACCGGATGCCTGACGGCAAATTCTACCATTATTACTGCATCACATCCTCATGGTATTGCAGCGCGATCGGGCTTGCCATCGCGGACAAGGTGGACGGCCCTTATATAACCCAGGGTCTTATTGTCCGTTCCGGCGAGGCCGCCGATGGCAGCATGACGCCTGACGGGACAACCGGGAAATGGGTTGTGTCGCGGTACCCCAACTGCATTGACCCGCAGGCGTTTTTTGACAGGGATAACGCAAATTTCTACATGGTTTACGGTTCATGGAGCGGCGGGATTTTCATTCTTGAGCTTGATCCTGAGACCGGAATGAAAAAAAACCAATCCGCCATAAATGCGGAAAACGGCGGTTATGGGAGGAAATTGATTCGGAACAACCATTCTTCAATTGAAGGCCCCTATATAATTTACAGCCCCGAAACGGAATACTATTACCTGTTTGTTTCTTACGGCGGGCTGGCGGCGAAAGGCGGCTACAACATGAGGGTTTTTCGTTCGCGTAATCCCTACGGCCCCTATGATGACGCGACCCATCCCGGGAAAGACATGGGGGAGGATTTAAAGAATACCGAGCATTACAAATACGGCGTAAAAATAATGGGCGGCTATAAATTTAATTACTCTACCGGCAAATCATCAACCGAGGGCACAGGATATTTATCGCCGGGGCATAACAGCGTTTACTATAATCAGGCAACCGGCCAATATTTCCTTATCTACCATCAGCGCTTTGACAGGGGCACTGAATACCATGAAATTCGCGTTTGCGAGATGTTTTTAAACGAAGACGGCTGGTTTGCCGCTTCGCCCTTCCGCTATGATGGCGGCACCATCCGTAGTTTTAAAGCTGACAGCCTTTCAGGCACATGGGACCTCATCAACCATGGAATAGTAATTAATACATATCCGATTCAGTCTGTGGCGTACCAATTTTCGAAAGACGGTAAAATAACGGGCCCCGAAGACAGTTCCGGAACATGGGAACTGGGAAGCGACGGCAAAACCGCGCGTATTACCGTGGACGGCACATTGTACAAGGGCGTTTTTTTGCGCTGCTATAACGAAGACATAGAGAAATGGGTGCTGGCTTTTACTGCGCTGTCCCAGGACGGCATTGCCCTCTGGGGAGAGAGGTCTCCAACAAGGTAATATCATTCTGAATACAGCCTCAGGATGATGTCCTGATCGTAATCCCCAAAGCCCTTGCCAAAGATATTTATGCCTCCGGTGTGTTTGGCGTTTTCGGCGATGCCTATCCGCACTTTTACCGAATGGTGATCGTTTATACGCAGATCTCCAAGATTTACCCCGGATATCTGCCTTCGATCAATGAAAGTCCCCTTTTCAGTAACTTCCCAGGTTGTAAGAATGCCGTATTGGGAACCTTCCAGCTTCCAGAACAAAGGGGTAAATTTACCCCGCCGATCGCCGAAATCCCCGGGCGATGTCCAGACGCCTACTTCCTTTTCGTTTATCCATACCGAAATATCAGAAAGCCACTTTTTATTTGTACCCGGCACTTCGGAGCTCATTTCCATGGAAAGCTCAAGGCGTTTTATTGTTTTCTTTTCAAGGTACAGCGCGTTATTGGGGAATTTGTATTCCACATAGCCTTTTTCAAACCACACAAGGGCCGCCTTGATGCGGTCAGGCGAAAAGAAAGTGCCGGGCACATCCAGATAGCCAATTATGCTGTCCCTGTTGCAAAGGCCGCATGGAGCTGAAACATCATAAGACGTAAAAAGCCCAACAGGCATTTCCACCTCAATCACGTCGTTTTCGGCAGGGAAATTGGGCGGATTGAAGGTAATCAGGAATTCCTTGTAGCGGGCGGTACAAACTTTCTGGCCGCCTTTTACCCCGTTCGCGATGTGGCTGTCGATGAGCCCTGCCTCTTCCAGAATCAGCAAACTGGTTGTGGCGGTCGATTGGGGAATGCCAAGCTTGCGCGCTATCTCGGTAACGTTCAATTCCTGATTCTGCAGAATTTCAAGAATACGTACGCGGGTTTCCGAGCTAAAGGCTTTCAGGGCTTTGCTGTTCTTTGAAGAATCAATAATTAAGGCGTGATTTTTTTTGTTTTCCATTAATAACTAAAATCCATATCGCTTATTATATTAGAAAATAAATAACGCTCTGTCTACATTTACGATGATCCCTGATATAATAATACAATGCTGAATATTACTATTTACGATATTGCGAGAGAAGCCGGAGTTTCGCCGTCTACAGTTTCAAGGGTGCTTACGAATAAAACCTGCGTCAGCGAAAAAAAGCGGCAGATAGTCAATAATATTATTAGCAAACACAATTACAGGCCCAGCGCAGCGGCGCGGAGCTTAAGCGGCGGCACAAAAGTTATAGGCCTAATGGCCGCCGATATCAGGAACCCTTATTACGCGGCGATGACAATTGAATGTGAGAGGGCCGCCAATGAACAGGGGTATACCGTTTTGCTCTGCAATATGCTTGACGAACATGCCCTGGAAGACGATCACCTGGAAAAATTTTACGCGCAGCGCGTAGAGGCCATTATCCAGTTGGGCCGGCGGACAGACGATCTTGTTTCCGATCCGGCTTATGTTGAACACATCAGGCATATCAGCCGCTCGATTCCATTCATCACAACCGGAAAGCTGGACGGCGTTGAATGTTTTTCCGTCACGTTCAACCACGCGCAGGCGATGAAAATCGTTATGGAATACCTTGTCTCTCTGGGGCATCAGGAAATCGCGTTTATCGGAGGAGAGCAATCGGTACAATCGACTTATATAAAACTGAACCAGTACATTCAATCACTGGAAACGCATAATCTCAAATTCCGTAAAGATTTTTTTCAGGAAGGGCGTTACAACGACGCAGTAGGGTATTCCTCGCTGGAGCGCCTGCTGGAAGCAAAAATCCGGCCCACCGCCGTGATCGCGGTAAATGACGTTTGCGCGACAGGCGCGATTACCGCGGCGCAGGATCACGGATTATCCGTTCCCGGCGATATATCCGTAGCCGGGTTTGACAATACATTTCTGGCAACGCTTATCCGCCCGTCCCTGACCACGGTGGATTGCAATTACCCCCTGTTCGGCAAAACCCTGGTTGATATCGCGATTCAGGCTGCGCAGAAAATAAACCCGCCCCATGAAGTCTTTATTGAACCAAAGCTTATTGTAAGGGAGTCTTGCAGTTCCCCAGCGAAATAACCGCGGGGCTTAACCCCTCAACGCCAGCAGTAAGGACAACCGGCTCTTTTGTTTCGCTTTCCGGGCAAATGCTGAGCAGCACGTAAATAATCAGCTTTCCCCTGCGAAGCCTCCGCCTGTGGGCGCTATACTCGCTGCAATCGGCAAGATCCCCGTTTTCCATGCCAAGGATTGCGCCATCGCCTTTTAGGGAGACGCTTACAATCTGGCTTGCGCTGGTGCATAGGCGGCCCACATAGTCAAGCATACGCGCTTCTATCTGGGCGATACGGTATTTTCCTGTCGGGGCGCTTTCCGCTTCATTGGCCGCGCTTTTCCATTCGCTTAACTGCAAGCATACCGGAGAAGATGTGGATTCTATGGAATCGTGCATACCGGCGCCTGCCGCTTTCAGAATCCCCCGTTCAAAAGGAACAAGCCAGCTGATGTAGCCGTAATCTTCAACCAGCATCCCGGTTCCCCGGCTTTTGCCGTTGCAAAAAAGTTCCGCCTGCGGAAGGTTCGTGTAGCACACGACCTGCACAGGCTGCCCCGGCGCGTAATCCCACGAGCGGAATAAATTCCACGGATGGGTTTCGCCTTCAATGCCCTTCCCATTCGGGCAGGGGCAGCTCGCTAGGTACATGAAAGGTTTGCCGCCCCAGAGCGCTTTCCGCCTGAAATAGGCGGTCTTTTCATTTCCGGCGCAATCCAGCAAGCCCGCTTCCGAACCGCGTACCGGCCAGCCGTGGGCTTCTCCAAGGAAGTCGATGCCCGTCCACAAAAACTGGGCGCTGATATACTCGTTGTCCTGCACCGCTTTCCATGCCGAAACGCTGTGCCTGTTCTCGCTGCCCAAAATAGGAAGCCTGGGGAAGCGGCGGTGATCCGCTTCGTAAAGATGCTCTTTGTAGTTATAGCCGACAATGTCAAGCGTATCAAAAATCCCAAGCTGGGACGAAAGCTCAGGAAAGGCTGCCGCAAATAAAACAGGCCTTGTAGGATCGATATTTTTAATAATGCCAGTCAATTCCGAGGCGATTACGGAAAGGCGTTCCATATTCGGCTTGTCAGGGTTATATAGCGTTTCCTGCTTTGGCTTATTCGCGTCGTTGTTGCCAGCCATTTCGTCAAACTCCGGATGCGCGTAGGGATCGTTAGGATAATCTATCTCGTTCCCGATGCTCCACATAATTACGCTGGGGTGGTTCCGGTCCCGGATTACCATATCTTCCAGGTCTTTCCTGTGCCACTGGGGGAAATCCCAGGCATAACCCTGATGTACAGGCGGGTAGACATTGTGCCCGCAAGCCCACTTATTCTTGCATCCCTCCCATTCGTCAAAAGCCTCGCCCATTACCAGAAAGCCCATTTCATCGCAAAGATCGTACAACTCTTCCATGTGGGGGTTGTGGCTGGTCCGAATCGCGTTGCAGCCCATGTCCTTGAGTTTATCCAGCCTCCGCCGCCAAACGGCAGGCCATACCGCAGCTCCAAGGCATCCGGCGTCGTGGTGGACGCATACGCCCTTGATCTTCAGCGAACTGCCGTTCAGGAAAAAGCCTTTGTCAGGATCAAACTGAATAGTACGTATGCCGATTCGCAGAGGCTTTGTCCGGGAAAGGACTTTATCTGAGCCTTCTTCCCGCAATTCCAGGCACAATTTGTACAGGTTCGGCGTTTCTGGCGACCACAGTTTGGGGTTCGGCGCTTTGACGCTTATTTCAAAAGCCTTCTCCTGAATATTCTTTTCACTAAGGGTGATGGAAGAATTGTACTGTTCGCTTCCTTCCGGGTCTTCAAAGCAGGCTTTTATTTGAACCGGTTTTCCGCTCCGGTTGCCGGAAATTTCACCGAAAATAGCAATATCAGCCTCATTGTTATGGCAGGCAGTCCGTACCGCAATTGCATGATCATCAATGTACATGGTGTCGCAAAAGCATATGGAGGCTTTCCTGTACATGCCCGATCCGGTATACCAGCGGGAGTCGGCAAAATCCTCATGAGAAACCTTTACCGCGATTACGTTATCCCCATTTCGCAGGCAATGTGAAATGTCATAGCGGAAACCTATATAGCCGTTGGGGCGTTCACCCAGATAATACCCGTTGCACCAAACCTGGCTGTTTTTATAGACGCCGTCAAAGCAGGCAAAAGCCTGTTTCCCGTCCCACCGCTCCGGCGCCTGAAACACCGCGCGGTACCAGCCGGTTCCACCTGGCAGGTACCCTGTGCCGCTCGACCATTTCCTGTCGAAAGGAAAAGAAACCGCCCAGTCATGGGGGACTATAACATCGTCCCAGCAGTTGTCATCAAGGCCGGGCGCCCAGAAATCGATTTTGGAGTTTTCATGTTTGTTTTCAAGCCTGAATTTCCAGTTTTGCAAGTACAAGGTTTTCATCTCATGTTCCTTCGCAATAGCGTCGCGTCTTTT
>Ga0268262_10005060_pt1 | contig 13258 bp, 13 predicted proteins | sample TergutNc150P3_FD_190354 | JGI IMG/M metagenome (GOLD analysis project Ga0268262, IMG submission 190354) | Nasutitermes corniger P3 segment gut microbial community from laboratory colony in Florida, USA - Nc150 P3 (SPAdes) (version 2) | ecosystem: Host-associated > Arthropoda: Insects >... | reverse complement strand
ACATGAAAATAGACGGCATTCCAGGTTCTGTGAATGTTTCTGGCAGAGAGGGCTTTGTTGAAGTCCTTGAGTTCAACCACAGGGTTTATGTTCCAACAGACAGGGACGATGGCTCGTTGACAGGCACTCGCAAGCACGATTCCCTCGTGTTTCACAAGGCTTTTGACAAAGCATCTTCGCTCCTCTACCAAAAGGTTTGCACCGGGCAAACGGTGAATAACGTTTTAATCCGGTGGTATAAGATAACGGATAGGGGCGAGGAGGTTGCCTACTTTGAGCATAAACTTGAGAAGTGCAAAATTGCAAGCGTGCGTTCTTATATGCACAATGTAAAGGACTCAACCAAAGAGCAATTTGTGCATCAAGAGGAGGTTACCATTCGCTACGAAAAGGTGACTTGGAATTTCTTGGACGGCAATTTGCAGCACACCGACCAATGGAATCAGAGGTAGCTATTTTCTAGATTTTCAAGCGATGACCAAATTCCGCCCTTGCATAGATTTGCACAACGGCAAAGTTAAGCAAATAGTGGGTTCCTCGCTTTCGCAAAACGAAAGCGAGCTAAAAGAAAATTTTGTTTCGCAAAAACCAGCGGAATGGTACGCGAAACTCTACAGAGAAGACGGCTTAAAGGGTGGGCATATAATAATGCTCGGTGCTGGCAACGAAGAAGCCGCGCTAAAAGCCTTGGAAGCCTATCCAGGCGGAATGCAAATAGGCGGCGGAATAACCAAGGAAAATGCCCTGAAATACATAGAGGCAAAAGCCTCTGCCGTCATAGTAACCAGTTGCATTTTCCCGAATGGTAAATTCTCTTTGGAAAAACTAAAAGCAATCTCCAGCGAAGTTGGCAAAGAAAAATTGGTGGTGGATTTAAGTTGCTACAGGGTTTCGGATAATTGGACGGTTGCCATAAATCGTTGGCAAACTCTAACCGATTTTTGCATAACCACAGAAAACCTGAAAATGATTTCCGAATATTGTTTTGAATTTTTAATCCACGCCGCTGGTGTTGAAGGGAAACAGCAGGGTATGGATTTGGAATTAATCAAATTCTTGGGTGAACACTCCCCTATTCCCGCCACTTATGCAGGCGGTGCAAACAGCCTCAAAGATTTTGAAGTTTGCAACAAACTCTCAAAAGGCAAAATAGACTTGACCATAGGCAGCGCACTCGACATATTCGGCGGAAACGTGCCTTATGAAGAGTGCAAGAAACATATCTAATTGTTCTTTATAAATTTGTTTATATCTTTTTCCAATTTTTTCCACAGCTTTTCTACACCCTTAATCAATGGTTTCAATCGCTTCCAATCAAACTCCGAGCCATATGAATGTCTAAAAAAATGCCTAAATGCTAAGTATTCAACTAATTGTTCCTTATATTCATCTTTAAAAATCACCGACCTTTTTTCGGTGTGTTCAAATGCTTTTTCAAAGAGTTTTTTATGCGAATGTGAATCATCAGGGATATTTTCTCCCATGCCTTTGAATATTAATGATATTATACTTTCAATGCCATTATAAAACGATTGCAAGAATGATCCAGCGGCAGATGACTCAATAAAATCAGGTTCTTTGAGTTTACATAAATCTAATAGCGATTTGCCACTATTAAAAAGCTCATTTATTCTGGAAATTTCGTGTTCTATTTTTTCTCTTAATTTCTTATCCAACTTCAACAAGCTCCCCTTGTTTTTCTAGCAAAGAAAAAAAACGGTCATCATAATCGAAATCTACTAAATGAATTTCACTGTCTAAATTTATATACAATTTTGAATAAACTTTGAAAAACTTATCGGGAGAGAGACCTTTTACCCCCATATCTATATCTGAATTATTGTGAATTTTACCAGTCACCATTGAACCAAACAAATATACAGTTTTACATCCTTCATTTTTAAGAAGGTCATTGGCTTTTCTTATGTCTTCCTGATACTTTTCAGGAATTTTATGACTTAGCCGACAATTTGACAACTTATTCATATTGAAAATATAGAAAAAACAACAAATTTCAAAAAATATATTTTCTACATTACCAAATATGGCGAAATCAAATATTTCCAAGCTATGGAAACAAATCCAGTCTCCTGATTTTAATCCTGCACGTGATAGCCAGCTTGTTGAACAGGTGAAACAAGCAGCAATAACATCAACCGCCCCCACCAAAGTTAGCTTTGGCACAAGCGGCTGGCGCGGAGAAATAGGCTCGGAGTTTACACTCAGAAACATTCAGGTGGTGGCAAAAGGCATCTTACAAGTTTATAGAAAAGCAGACCCAGCTACTTTTGAAGCTTTGGGGGTAAGTTCCTTTGAAGAATTGCAGGCAAAGGGTTTGGTGGTTGGCCACGATAACCGTTTGCTGGGCAAGGAATTTTGCGAAGTGGTTGCAGACCAATTTATAAAAGCTGGAATAAAGGTTTATTACGGTGGCGAAATGCCAACTCCAGAATTCAGCGCGGCAATAGAGTCTTTGGGTGCGGCTTGCTCCGTGAATATAACCCCTTCCCACAACCCAAGCCATTACAACGGCATAAAGTTCAACCCTGCGGACGGAGGCCCTGCTGGCCCTGAAATCACAGACAAAATAACCGCAAACTCAAACGCTTTAATGGAAAAACACGAGTGGGAAGAACCTGGACCCATAAATTGGGAAATTATAGACCCCATTAAAATATACAAGTCTTTTTCGGAAAAACAGGGAACTATAAAATACGGTAGAATTTTATCCTTGCTTTCAAAAGAAAGCATAGATTTGGTTTGCGACCACGTGCACGGCTCAACCAGAGGCAGGCCAGCCGCAATGCTGAATAACCCGCAATGCCTAACCAGCCTGCGCACCGAAACAGACCCCTTATTCGGCGGCATTGCCCCAGAACCATCTTCCAAAAACTTGGAGGGGGTAAAACAATTTTTAAATGCAAGCAAAAGCCGCTTTAGGCTCGGCGCTATTGTGGACCCAGACGGCGACCGAATTCGCTTTTATGACGGCACACGCGAAATAGATATGAACAGTTTTGGGGCAATAGCCTTTCACTATATGGCTACTTGGCGCAAGGAAGAAGGCGTTTTGGCAAAGTCCGTTGCTACTTCAAATTTTGCAAATATCATAGCCGCAAAGCTGGGTATCCCGGTGATGGAAACCCCCGTTGGCTTTAAGAACTTTCGCCCTTGGCTAAAAAGAAACGCAAACCCCAAGGCACTCATAGCTTTTGAGGAATCCGATGGCATAACCGGCCTGAACAATACCTTGGAAAAAGACGCTATGTTCGGGCTTTTGATGGCTTTGGAGATAATGGCTGTAACGGGCAAGAATTTGGGTGAATATTTAGACCTTTTATATGCGGAATATGGCCGCCTTTACCCCGAACGTTCGGGTTTTGAGGTGGAAAAATCCATGGTTGGCGAGCCGCTTCTGGCAAAAGTGGCGGAAATCGCAAAATCCGCTAAACCCGGCACAAAAATTGCCATTGGCACAAAGAGCAAGGTTGTGCGAGAGCTATTGACCATAGATGGTGTTAAAATAATCTTCAATGATGATTCCTGGATGCTCATCCGCCCAAGCGGAACAGAGCCAAAAGTTCGCATTTATGCCGAGTGCCGCGATAGCGAGGAAAAAGAAGATATGTTTACCGCCGCAAAAGACCTATTTTTTAAGTAAAAAGTATTAAAGTTTTTCTAAATTTGTGCCGATATTCCTATTGAGGATAAGACTATGGACGCACCTGCAATTACAACTCGCGTAGCGGATTTGATAAGAAATCCGAACTCGGCGATGCCGAGCGAGTGGGAGCGTTCTGTGCAAAAAAAGCGTGCAGAGACAGCTTCTTCGGGGGCAGCAAAGCAAGAAACCGTTAAGCCTGAGCGCGTAAAATCAAGCCTTTCTTCAGAGAAAACCGAAAACATAGTATTAAGCTCCGGGGACACGCTCTCCCTTTCTCCCTTGGCTATGAAAATTTTAGAGAATTCCTCCCCTAATGATAGCGAGTGGGAAAAAGCTAGGAATGAACGCGTTCAGCGTGTTCAGAAACTAGAGCAAAACCATCAATACGCGCTTTCTCCAGAAATCGTGGACAGCGTTGCGCAAAAAATCGTAGAATTATTGCGCTAAAAGTTAAAATTCACCATTATAAAGGTATATTCCCGTGCTTTCTTTTTGGCCCTTCTTGGTGCTTTGTTGAAAGTGCCCTTAAATACGCCAAAAGAACGCTACGGGTTTTTGCCGGTTCAATAACATCGTCAACATAGCCACGAGAGGCGGCAATGGTTGGGTTTGCGAACTTATCTATGTATTCCTGTTTGCATTCAGCGGCTTTTGCCTCTGCATCCCCACCTGCTTCTTTCACGGCGTCTATGTCTTTTTTGAACACAATATTCACTGCCCCGTCCGGGCCCATAACAGCAATCTCAGCGCCGGGCCAAGCTGCAACAAAATCAGCACCTAAGTGCCTGGAACACATACAGATATACGCTCCGCCATAGCTCTTTCTCAAAATAACCGTCAACTTTGGGACGGTGGCTTCCGCATAAGCGTAGAGCAGTTTTGCGCCGTGCCTTATTATGCCGTTATATTCCTGGTCTGTGCCCGGCAAAAATCCCGGAACATCCACAAGCGTTATCAGAGGAATATTGAAAGAGTCGCAAAAACGCACAAAACGCGCTGCCTTGTCGCTGGCATTCACATCCAAGCAACCCGCAGATTCCCTTGGGTTATTCGCCACAATGCCTACAGAAGTTCCGCCTAAACGCCCAAAGCCTATTATAACATTGCGAGCATAATTTTCCTGCAATTCCAAAAAGGAATTTATATCTAAAATATTTTTCACAACCTCAGACATATCGTAGGGCTTGTTCACATTGGCAGGGACAAGTTCTTCTATATCCACTGGCATTTCAATCTGAGGCACAAGGTTCACAGATGGAGGGTTTTCCGCATTGCTGCCAGGCAAGTAGGAAAGAAGCCTCTTAACCCAGTCCAAAGCATCTTGGTCGTTTTCTCCAACGTAAGTCACTACCCCGCTCTTGCTGGAGTGCATTTCCGGGCCGCCTAAAGCCTCCATGCTCACGCTTTCGCCTGTCACGGTTCTGATGACTTCCGGGCCTGTTATGAACATATAGGATGTATCTTTTACCATAACCACAAAGTCTGTGATGCCAGGGCTATAGACCGCGCCGCCTGCACAAGGTCCCATTATCAAGGAAATCTGCGGAACAACTCCGCTTGCCCTAGTGTTTCTCATAAAAATATCGCCGTAGCCGCAAAGAGCACCTATGCCTTCTTGAACCCTTGCACCGCCGGAATCGTTCAAAGAGACAAAGGGCGCGCCGTTTTGCATAGCCATGTCCATAAGGCTTGCGATTTTTTTGCCGTGCATTTCCCCAAGCGAGCCGCCTAAAACGGTAAAATCCTGAGCAGCCGCATAAACCAAGCGGCCATTCACAAGCCCAAAGCCGGTCACCACGCCATCACCAGGGGTCTTTTTTTTGCCTAGCCCAAAGAATTCGTTTCTGAGTTCAATGTATGCGCCAACTTCCACAAAAGTTCCGGCATCAAAGAAGTATTCTATTCTTTCCCAAACCGAGAGTTTGCCTTTTTTGCGTTGTTTTTCAATAGCATCAGCTCCGCCGCCGAGCTTCATTTTTTTTCTCTTTTCGTTCAAAGCCTCAAGTTGGGCTTTGTAAATAGGGTCTTCGGACAATCTAAACCTCGCTGGTTAAAATTCTGAAAAAATAATATAGTAAAATTCTATATTGCTAATCTCAACAAAATGACTGCATCAGAAAACAACAAACGCATAGCAAAGAACACTTTGTTCCTGTATTTCCGCAACATTTTAACCTTTGGCATAGGGTTTTACACAACCCGCGAGGTGCTGGCACAGCTTGGTGTTAACGATTTTGGCATTTACAATGTGGTGGGCGGGGTTATTGTGCTGTTTAGTTTTATTCAAAACGCTATGCAAAGCGCAACGAGCCGTTTTTTTACTTTTGATCTGGGGAAAAATGATTTTGAACAATTGAGAAAAACTTTCAGTTTGAGTGTGGTTATACATATTTTTACCGCTTTGTTGATTTTTATTTTGGGAGAGACAGCCGGGCTTTGGTTTTTGAATACGCAGTTGGTTATTCCCGAAGATAAAATGGGGGCTGCGAATTTTGTTTACCAGTTTACGATTTTCACGGCTTGCATTGGGGTTTTGCAAATACCATATATTGTTGCCATCACAGCCCACGAGAGGATGAAAGTTTTTGCCTACGCAGGGATTGCGGATGCGGTGTTTAAGCTCGCTGTTGTGATTGCGCTTGGTTTTGCCTCCTTTGACAAGTTGAAATTTTATTCGGCTTTGCTGTTTGGGGTTTATATTGTCATGGTTATTTTTTATAGGATCTATTGCCATAGAAATTTTCCAGAGACACATTTTAAGTGGTTTTGGGATAAAAAGATGTTTTTAGAGAGAATGGGCTTTGGGGGGTTTGAGCTTTTGGGAGGTGTTTCTGGGGTTTTGGCAATACAAGGCGGAATTTTTTTGCTAAATCGTTTTTATGGAGTTTTGCTGAATGCAGCAAATGGAATATCTCAACAAATGATGAGTGCTGCTCAACAATTCACAAACAATTTTTTCACAGCAATCACTCCGCAAATAACAAAATCTTTGGCATCTGGCGAAATGAATTATTTTTACAATTTAGTGATACGTTCAAGCAAATTCTGCTTTTTGCTTTCTTTCATGTTCATGGCACCATTAGCGTTGCAAATAGATTTTGTTTTGAATGTTTGGTTAAAAGTAGTCCCTGACTATGCTGGAATTTTCTGCCAGTTGAGCGTTGTAAATACATTAGTGTGGATTACTTTTTGGCCAGTTATACATGGAGTAATATCTACCGGAAAAAACAAGACATTTCGTATAATAGATAGTTTTATGTTTATGCTTGTTTTCCCTTTTACATATTTAGGGTTGCATTTTTCTCCGGTTGGCTATACGTGTTCTCATATATTGGTAAATATTTTCAGAATGATTTACGTTACGTTTTGTCTCAATAGACTCACTGGATTTTCCATTTGGCAACTGATTAATCAGTCTTTGATAAAATGCTTTATAATTGGAGCACTTTCCATTCCTTTGCCTTTTTACGTTACTTTAAACATGAGTGGTTGGCAAGGTTCTTTGGTATGCCTTGTCGCTTTTTTTGCCGTATTTACACCCAGCACTTTGTTCATTGGATTGAACAAAAATGAGCGAAAGAAAATAATGGAATGGGTAAGACGTTAACATTCCTTTAACGCTTTATCCAATCTGCCGCAAATAGAATACCAATCAAATTCTTTGCTACGCTCAATGATTTTCTCAAAATTATATAAAAGATTTATTTCCTCATGGACAATTTTTTCAAAAAAGGTTCGTAATTCTCTCGTATTTTTAATTTCATAGCCAAATTCTCGCCTAGTCACATCTTCAAAACATCCAACATTTGTACTAACTATTTCGCAACCAAAATAAGTAGCATCGGCTAGTGCCAAACACCAACTCTCCCACTTGCTTGTTAAACAAAATACACTTGCTTTTTTATACCAAGAATAGAGTTCACTCTTATCATATATACCCCCAACAAAGATTACTTTATCTTTTAGGCTGGGATTATTTAAATAAAACTGTTCCATATCAAATTTGATATTTGTTTCCTCATAAATAGGTCCAATAAAAACAAATTTATAATCTTTCAAATCCAACCCGTTTAAGGCATCTAACATCATTTGATTATTTTTTTGGATAAGCCCAAGACGACCAACAGTTATTATCAATTTTTCTTTATCTGATTTTTGCAAACGTTCAAATCCTAAATTTTTCAAAAATTCAAAATCTATACCGTTTGGGATATGAATAATTTTATCTTTCCATTCAGTGAAACGTTCTTTTAAAATACATACACCTTGCTTTTGTTCAACAGAAACTAAATTGACAATTTTTCTAAATAACATTTCAAATAGAAAATCAACGCACGAGCGTATCCCTCTTATTTTGTATGATTTAAACTTATAAATATCAAAATCTGCTTTTACATAAACAAAGCCTTTTCGGTTAAAAAACTTATAAATAATAGCTAAAATTCTTGTTTCCAGTTTTAAATGATAAAAATTCACAACATTTATTTTGCGAGAATTTTTAACAAAAAATAGAATGGATTGCAAAGAAAGTTTACTAAACTTTGGTTTTGAGGGAGATTTTATTTTCCAAATCTTTAAATCTTTAACTACAGAATTTAAGTAGTCAAATTTTTGCCCTCTGTCATAAACGGCTAAATAAGATTCATAGCCAAAATTCTTGGACATAATATTAGGAATAATGCCAACATCTTTTGCTAAATGCTCATTCTCTCCCAAAGGGAAAAATGTTAAAAAAATTTTCTTCATATTTCTCCTTTCATTTTATCTTCGCCATCACTGCAAATTGCAAAAATTTTATATCGGAACCGAGAATAATTCTATGCAACCAATACATAGGAAAATACCGTTCTATAGATTTTGTAGGATTTATTCCTTGCATTTTCTCTATTTCAAAATCATTATCGTTTAACAAACGAATTATGCTTTTTTTTGTAAAAAATCTCAAATGCGTTATATCCAAAATTCCAGAATCACTGTATTTCCAATCTTTTTTATATAATAATTCTTTAAGATTGCCATAATACCGAACATTAGGAATAGAAAGTACAATAGAGGCATTTGCTGTCATTTTTCTTTTTATGGATTGTAAAAAACTCCAAGGCTGCTCCATGTGCTCAATAACATCGAAAGCAATTACCAAATCAAAATAATTGTCTGGAATTTCACTCACTATTTCATCATAAAAACCTACTAAAACTTTATCCATCTTGGTTTTGGCAACATTTGCTGCCTCTTCAAAAGGCTCAATGCCCCAGTATTCGCTGTGCTTGCTTGCAAATTGCCTAAAATTTCCTTCGTTGCAGCCAATTTCCAAAACCTTGGAATATTCGCTCGGTAAAAAATCAACCATTTCTACCCTTACGCTATGATAAAAAGCCAGTTCGTTTTTTTCGTTAATCATACACAATTCTCCAACGCTACCTTATCCCATTCCACCAGCGGCGCCAAGAAAGCGGTTTCCCCATGCGTTGAAAAAGATGGCAAGGGGCTTATCAACTTATGTTTTTTACGGGCAAGTTCCACAAATATCTGGCAATCATACGGATGCTTAGTCCGTGTCCAGCGGTCAAATATAACCCAATCCTGCTTTAACGTTTTTACTGTGCTAGCAAATGTCATAGTTGTGGAATGTGCAATTTTCCAATGAGAATATTTGCCAATAAGCACGCAAGTTTTTTCCCCACCATTTTTTACGGCAAAATGCTTATTATCGTATTTATCAGGGTGGTCATATAATGTAACATAAGAATAGGGCTGCGAAAGCCCGTCTAATAATGCTTCATACGAACCTGGTTTGTGCAAATAATCATTTTCAAGAAAATATACAGGCGTGCTATCGTCTAATTCTAAAGCCATTTGATAAGCTAATCGGAATGTGCCCGCGCCATGACCAACCGAAACAGCATTGATGGAATGTTCTGGAACGTACTTCTTTATCATTTGCATAGTTTCATTTGAGCAATTATCCGCTATAATCACCCACCTGCAATTTTCAATGGGAAAACATTTTACAGCATTGCGCAAGCAATTTTCATTGTTTATATATGGCGGCTTTGTTTTAGCATAACCAGCATCGCTAATTCTATAATAAATAGCAAGCGGCAGTTTCAATTCATTTTTATTTTTTGATTTTGGACATCTATGAGAGATCCGCTGTATTTTCAACAGCAAATTCGTACGAAATCTTAACAGTCCATTAAATACGTCTATGCTCATTGTTTTTTCTCTTCACTTTGGTAAATTTATCTTACATACAAAACTAAGCCTATATATCGGCACCGATAATGCCGCCAAAAAAAGCATCAATATTCTTGGACTTTGAAAGAGCATTTGAAAAAACAGCAAGAAATGATTGCTGGCATACCTGGTAAACATCCTTAAAAACGCCAATTTGTGCGCTAACGATAGCTTTAAATTTTGAATGCTCCATAGATAAAATAATTTCTGGGCATATATTTTTTTCTTCAAAAAATCCAAAGTATTTATAGTACTGATATTAGCACCGCTCATGCGAATTTGCACTATAGCAGATGGGATGGCTACAATTTCGTGTTCCCTGCCAAGCAAGCAAAAAGTTGCAGCATCTGAACTCCAAGCTAAAGGGAAATTGACGAAACCTCCGTTTGTTTCCAGTTTTTTCCGATTAAAGATATGGTCTTGCAAACATGAGCTAGCTCCTCTCAGGTGAGATTTAAGAAACTCCAGCCCAGTTTGGTTTTTTATAGGTCTAGCCGTGCTGATTATTTGCCCACTTGCATCTATAATGCTTCTAGCAAAACGGAATAACGCCGCATTTGGGTATAAATCCAAAGTTTTATAAAATTCCTCCACGCAGTTTGACTCCATTACATCGTCATCTGAAAAAAGACATACCCATTCTTCCTTTACCGATTCCAAACATCTGTGCCAATGCCCTACCAGGTCGTGCCCACCCATATTTTCGCTGAATCTTGTGTAATGAAAATCCAGGAAGTCATTAGAAATTGACTTAATTTCTTCTGGAGCAGCATCGTCAAAAATATAACATTGGAAATTTTTATTTGTTTGCGTTGCAATGGAATTGAGTGCAAGGCGAAAAAATTGTGGTCTCCATGCTGGAATCACAATTGCCAACGCCTCTCTCACCTACCCCTCTTTCGCTTTGCTGAACGCACTGCCCAGCAAATCACTAATCGTATCAGTTAAGAAAATGCCAAATTCCTTAACCGTTCCCCAAGGGTCTGCTCTGAGCCTTGATTCTTGTACGCTTACCATATAAAACAAACCTTCCAAGGCTCTGCCAGTCGCGTGTCTTGATAACTCTCCAGAAAGGTCTACTGGTAATCTATCATAAGGCAAGCTAGGCATAGTGACTTTGCTTACGTTTAGACTATTATAGTAACTAAGGGCAGTTTTTATCTCATCTGAATCTATAACAGATGAATAAGTGCTCGCAAATGAATTGTAAGTAGTGGCTATGGGGCTCCAAAAGGAGTTTATTTTTAACCCGTTAAGCATATTTGCTAATTTCATCCCAAAAAGCTCTCGCAATTTATCAAATGTCTGGTCTTTCAAATAAGTAGTTGCAGCAGTATTATCATTCCCAAATAGTATGTTGCGTGCATCGCTAAACGACATTTTAAGGATAGCATCTTTAAACAACGCGACAGATTCCGGCGCTGCTTGTTCAGCTCCTCTGTTCAATTTAATTTTTAGTGAATCCGCATATCCGTGAAAACTAGAGAGAGTGTTTTGAGTATTCATAGTCATAACATTATTGAAGATATTTTTTATGTACCTCGGTAAACTTTCAATATCTCCTGCGAAAGACTCTACTCTTCCCAAAACTCTATTAACACTATCCGGCAAGGCAATTTCCAACGTAGTTCCTTGCAAATCAATTTCCTGTTTATTTCCTAAGTAGCCTGTGGTACATACACCATCCACAGGCCTATTCTCATCATCCCATTTACAGGGAAGTGCCAAATTTTCAGCCGCGACTTTGCTGCCTAGAACAAGAGCTTCTTGTAAGGCTTCCACAATTTTTGCATCCGATAAATCATCGGCAAACAAGCCATGCATACCGCAAGAAAGCAAGCTAAGGGAAAACACCAGAGAAAAAAGAGCGAGAAAGAGGAATTTACGCATAATAGTTAAATATAGAAAATTATTTCCACCACCTACAATGCCTACTCACAGGGCATAGTTTGCAGGGGAAAATACTTTGGCAAAAATGACCCTCCCCCAGAGGCTCGGCGAAAAATTGCAGGGCATGCCAGGCTAACCCCGGATTTTTTGGATGTAGCTCCTTGTAAAGGGAGTTTGCTGTTTTTAACTTTTCTTTTGGGTTTTCGTCTGGGTCATAGATTTTTGCCTGGATTAGCCAACGCCTTGCACCAGCAGAATTTGGAAGCGGCGGCAATTCCCCCGTGCCTGTGCGCGAAAATGAAGCCAAACGATGCAAAAAAGCTAAAACCTTCGGGCGCAACGGATTGCTTTTCCCCATATAAAAAATTTCTCCGCATTCTCGCCAAATATCAACTGGCGAATGACCTTGCACCCATAAGTCCAAGCGATTCTTCCTAGCACGCGCAAACCTGCCAATGCTGCAAACTATACCGGCTGCCTGTGGAGCTAGGTTCCATTCCTTAAGGCCGCATTTTGAAATTACACTCAAAATCAAGTTTTCAGAAGGGGCAGGAAGCTCTGCCACATCGCCTATTTCCTTTTGCAATTCAGCTAAAAAGCGTTGCAATTCCGCCAAACTTACGCCTTGCTGCAAAGCGCAGCCCAAAAGCAGCCAATTTATCTTTGCTGGCAAAGTATCCGCCTTGCCCGCAACTTCTACAATAGGTTCTGCGAATTGCGATGCTTTTAAAATCCATTCGCTAACGGGATTAGTCATACAGCAATCCGAATCTCAGTCCCATAGTTGAAATTTTTATTGAATCGATTTTCAGCCTTTCGCAAAGGGAACGAATCCAGTAAAGCCCGCATATAATCACGTCTCCCCTGCCCTGTTCCAATCCAGGCATTGCGTTTCGCAACTCAGCGGACAAATTGCTAAGATGAATTATAATCCGCTCAATATCCGCGACAAAAATCGTTTGCCCTTCCAAAGCATTTGCATCAAAAGTTTTCATCTCTTTCACCAGCATACCAAGGGCTACGGCTGTTCCGCCAACAAAATACGCTTCTCTTTTAGCGAAAGGTTTTAAATTAGTTTCTTTAAAAAAATCCTTTGCCCATTTTTTGTATTCGGGGCCAGGTATTGCACCCATCTGTTTATAAAGCGCAAGCGCACCAACTGGAATGCTCAAAAAATTCTTTCCATTTGCCAATTCCGTTGAACCGCCGCCAACATCAACGGTTAAAACTCCCTGCCCATAAATTTTTGAAACCGCTTTGTAAGAAAGCTCCGCCTCTTCTTCCCCGCTTATCACGCGAGGCTTAACCCAAACGGCCTTTTCCACCGCTTGCAATAATTCTTTTTGGTTCTTGATTTTTCGCGCTGCCTCTGTCATGGCTACGGCTTTTATCTCCGCACCAAGCGAGTGAGCCAGGCTTCTAAAATCAGCTAAAATTTCGCAAAGCTTTTCAAAGTTATCCTCGTTA
>Ga0268262_10005059_pt1 | contig 13259 bp, 7 predicted proteins | sample TergutNc150P3_FD_190354 | JGI IMG/M metagenome (GOLD analysis project Ga0268262, IMG submission 190354) | Nasutitermes corniger P3 segment gut microbial community from laboratory colony in Florida, USA - Nc150 P3 (SPAdes) (version 2) | ecosystem: Host-associated > Arthropoda: Insects > Digestive... | reverse complement strand
AACGCATGGTTTGCGTAAGAATTTAATAAGTATTTCAAGCGTTTGATCATTGGGGCAGCCCAAGTGATCAAACGCTTTTTTTTTGGAGCAGGAACATGGATATTTCATTTAAATTTAATCCTGAAGTTTTGATAGGATCGGAAACCATAAGCATGGCGGGAACTATCGCCGGCCGCTATGGCTCTCGCATAATGATAGCCGCGGATCATAAATTGGATTCGCAGATTGTAAACCGCTTAAAAGAAATCTTAAAAGATTCCGGTCTTGAAGCGATTGTTTTTGACGGAATAGAAGACGATTCTTCCGCGGAAATGGCGGATAACATTGTTTCGCTCTTAAGCGCCGCGCATTGCGACGCGATCATCGGGTTTGGCGGCGCAAAAACGCAGACCATTTCCCGCATGGCGGCGATAATGGCTCCCATGAATATTACATCGCTGGAACTACTCGACGGCAGAGACTGTCAGGGAAAATTTTTACCATTACTCGCTATCCCGACGGAGGGAACGGACGTTTTTACCGCGTCGGAGTTTTTTCTTGTCGCGGATCCTCGCAGCAAATTGATAAATTCCATTTCGTCCCCGAATCATCTTTACGCGTCGATAATTATCGACAGTAATTTAATTACTATACTTTCAGATAACGCTTCGTCGGCGTTTGTTTTTGAGGGTATTTTTTCCTCGGTAGAAGCGTATTGTTCCGCAAAGGCAAATTTCCTTTCCGACACTTTGCTGGAAAAGGCGATTTCCTCTTTTGCCAAATTATTAAAAAAGGGCGCAGGCGGCGCGCAGGCGGAAACTTTCGCGCAGGCGGGTATGCTCTTGTCTATCGGCTCCTCGGTAAGTTCGCCGGGCGTAGGTTCCGCGCTTTCCGCGGCAATTAACGCGCGCTGTAATATTCCAAAAGCGCAATGTTCCGCGGCGCTTTTCCCCGTTATTGCGGAGCGGCTTGTAAGCGCACGCCCCGAAAAAATGGCGCGGGTTGCCACAATGCTTGGAGCGCCAAAAGCCGCTACCCCAACTGACGCGGCGAATTCCGCGGTAGACGCCATACGCAAATCCATGACGGCTTTGGGCGTACCTGTCGATTTAAAAGAACACAATGTCTCGCTGGATCGAGTGACAGCCGCCGCCGAAGCCGCGCGTAAATTAGATTTGACGGCAAATTCTCCGTGGACTGTATCTGAAGATGAAGTTTTTAAAATTTTAAAGCAAATTTTATAAAAACTGATTTATTGAGCATTACGCGCAACACGGAAGCCCGTGCTGAAAGAAGAAAAATTCGGAGAAAGTTTTCCCCGCGCACTCGAGTTCAAGTCAGCTTTGGCGCTTCTATGGTCTCCGCCGCGTAACACCCGCATAGTACCCGTACTAGGACCGATCGGATCAATCTGCACTCCGCTTGGTAAGTTATCATTATACCAGTCCCAGCACCACTCATTTACATTTCCATGCATGTCGTATAATCCCCACGCGTTAGGTTTAAAACTTCCTATGGGTTTTGGCCTTTGGGTCTTTAAATTTTTATTATAAATACTCGCCTGACTTAGAGTAATATCATTTCCTGTATTGAAATCTGTTGTTGTTCCGGCGCGGCAAGCGTATTCCCATTCCGCTTCAGTAGGTAAACGATACCCGTCGGCGCTCCGGTTCCATGTTACTTCTTCGCCGTTTATGGTATATGCGGGAGTTAATCCATCCTTAGAACTTAATTTATTGCAGTACTCTATTGCGTCATACCACCTAACCTGTTCCACCGGCAGTTTATTTCCTTTTAAACGACTGGGATTCTTACCCATCACTTCCTGATACTCTTTCTGCGTTACCTCATATTTACCCATATAAAAATTGCTAACCGTTATTGACTCCTTTGTAGGTATGGTTCCGCCGTTTACGAGCAGCGTGTTTCTTGGTCCGGCTTGCAAGACGATTTGCGGTACGGGCGGCGGCGTCGGCTGTGCAGATGCGCTTGCCGTGGCTGTGGCCGTTGATGTGGTTGGTGCTACTGTTACTGCCGTACCGCCGGTCGCGGGCGCGGAAACCCATCTCCAACTGTTGCTGTATGTCCCTGCCCTGCGTCCCTGGCTATTGTAAAATCCGGCGGAAAAAGAATTGTAACCGGCGTTATCAAACGCGTTATTTGCAATGTACACATTCGAGCCGAGGCTAACGCTGCCTATCTGGTTTTCCGCAAACGCAAAGTTACCGATAAAAATAACGCTCTCGGGAATGACTACGCTTGTCAGCCCTTTCCTCGTAAACGCCCGATCCCCAATCTCCGTAACCGGACGGTTCCCTATGCGCGGCGGAATCTTTAGCTCCGTATTTTTCCCGTTGTACCTGGTAATCCTCGCCGCGCCGCCATCGTTTATTGTTTCTACGATAAAATCTTTTTCATCATCATAACCAAGGGCATTCGGCAGAGCGGCGTTTACGGTTGCCGCCACTTGCCCGGCAGGCAGTGTCTGCCCCGCGGACGGAATACTCGTCTTAACCGTCGCCAGCTTCGCGTCCATATCCTCTTTAGAAATAGTGTTTAGGGATTTTGTATCTTTATTATATTCAAAAATCAGATCTTTCCCCGGTGTTTTAACCCATGCTATTTTCGCGAATGTATGGGTTTGTTTTAATAACAAAATGTTGCCTTCATTCGTTTCATGTATCTCCATAGTGCCGGCAAGTAAATTCTGCCCGTTCAATGTTGCAATCCATACATCGCCGCCAAATTGGAATTTCAAGCTTCCAACGCTCGGTATAGGCACTGCGGGCAGAATGTTCAATGTTTGCTGCAATAAAGTCGGCGCACCAAGCTGCGGATTCTGCGAAAAAACAGGCGCTGCCCCGCACAACAAAAGAAAAATAGACATAAGGGTAAAAACCCGATAAAAGCTGTATTTATTTGAAGGGGCGGCGGATTTTGTAAAAACTTTAGTTATAATCATATTAAGATAGTATAAAAAATAATAAAAATAGTCAAGTTTAAAAATATCTGATATATTTTTTATTTTTTGTGGGAAATTCTTCTATAAAATCTGTTAATAACCGTCTGACATCAGGCGGTTCTGGTCGCGCTGGTACAATTCCTGATAAATAAGGTTGCGGTTTTTTAACTTTTCTTTTACAGCTTTTGTAAAAGGCATATAACGCCAGAAAGTGCCGCGCACGTCTTTATCAAGTTTTTGAATACCTTCCGCTTCTTTGGTCATCCACATAATATAATCGCGGATAAAATATTCTTTAATGTCGCCTTTTAATTTTAATGACTGGAACCACTGATAGTAATGTCCTGTAAGTCCTTCTTCCATCCAGTAAAAAGACGCTTTCTCTTTCGCTACCTGCCAGCGGAGATCGGCGACTGCGGTAAGAACCGCCAAGTATAAATTTTTGGGGTACATGGGAATTATAATGCGTCCGCGGCTTGTTGCGCGGTTATAACGATCAAACGGTTCCCAGCAAAAACCCATATCGCCGTAAGTGGGTATTAAAAGAACATATGGAACTATGCGGTTTAATCTGTTTTTATAAATACGGCAAAACGCCTCGGCGTCGATACTTTCGATTCTCGCGAGCATGGCGATAATATTTTCGCGCGTCGCTACTTCGCTGGGCATACTGTGATAATATTCCGCGGTAAGCACGGGGAAGTGGTTTCCCTGCCGCCCGATTGTCATCTTTGCCATTTGGCGGATGGTGTCAAGTTCCGCGTCTATCGCGCCTGTGTCTACGGTAACAGATCCGCCCTCGGCTTCAAGTTTATCGGTTAAATGCTCCACATCGGAGTGGGCGGTGACATAATCCTTAATGCTCAATTCCAGTTCATGATCGTTTTTTAACATTTGTTTGAGCAGGTTTTGAATTTCATTAACCGCCGATTTTTGCGCTTCCGACATACAATCGCTTACATCTGTCATTTCCTGCAACGGAGTGCGTTCAAATATCGAGTTCATTCTGTCGCGCAGTATTCTTTCTATTTCATCGCGTTCTTTTTCTTTTGCTTTTAACAAGACTCTTGAGCCGTCAAATTTTCCTTGCGCCTTTTCCAGCAATGCCTGTATTTTTGACTGATTATTTCCTTTGGCTATTCGCACTTCGTCCGTACTGGACGGGCGCATTTTTCCGGTTCCAATTGAGCCAACCCACTCGTCTAAATAAAGAATAGGCTGATCCAGTTTATTATCATCAATGACTTTACTGAAAAATTCCCTTGTATCGGCGGCAATAAAAGTGGGGTGCAATAACCCGAAACGGAGCAGATATTTCTTCGGCGGAGGAAGTTTACCTGTCGCTTTTCGGGCGACACCGGATAAAAACTCCCAATAGGGCGAAATAAATTGCTGTCTGAATACACTGCGATCTTTTGGGTCTTTTGCGGTTAAATACTTTTGTAAAATGGTGTGCACTCTTTGGGCAATTTCACCTTCGTTTGTAAGAGCGGTTTTATAATAATTGGGGTCGTTAAAGAAATTATGTCCCTTATCTTCCAGACGTTTGGTTATCTTAGGAAATTCGGAAGCGGCTAAATCAACCTCGTCTCCAGATGTGGCTGATACGTCCGCGAAATCATCTTTGTTTTGCCCGCCGAATATATCGCTAAAATCCGGAAGAGGGGCGTTACTTGAGCCTGCGGTTCCAAGCAAAGCGGCTAGTTCGGGATCCATGTCCCCGGTTTTTGCGGTTGCACCCATAAGTTCATGATAATTTGTTTTTTATTAATTGTCAATGTTTCCGCAAAGACAAAATCAATTCAAAAGCGCGTCTAAATCTATCTCGCCCGCTGTGCAGGGGACGGTTACGCCCCAGTTTTCCAGCACTTCGGGGTGAATCTCGCCGAAGACGCCGATTGGTTTTCCGTTGTAAATGATTGCCGCCGCCCGACCGGGAATGAAACGGGGATCGGAGGATTCTTCCACATCGTATTCGCGCGAAAGGTAGTAAAAGAGTGTTTGCAACTCCGCGGCGGCGGTGTTAAAGTTTGCGTCCGTTCCGGCGTGAAGGAATCCGGCGAACTGACGGGACTTGCTTAAGTTTGTTTCAGAGTCGTCCAAAAAGGCGATTTTTCCCACTTCAAAAATTTTATGCGGAAAGACAGAGCGTCCCGAAATCGATTCGCTTTCCATTAAAGACGCCAAAATCGAGTCGCGGACATATTCGTAGTTTTCCGTCATCGGGTTGAAAATGTGGATTATCTTGTCTCCTCTGCCGCGCATTTTTTCCACAAGGTCTTTGCGTGAGCCAAGATAGTTGTAGATCATTTCCTGATAGCCCATACCTGCAAGCAGTTCTTTTACCTGTCTGCTGAGAATGGTAATCGGCAAAAGCCGCCCTATGGTGAAATCTGACGGGCGTTCCGGTTTAAATGATTTTAAGGAGCGTCCGATCATTACATCTTCCATAACGTCCGCGGCGTGTAAAAAATCGTTCCGGTATTCGGGGGACCACGCGCGCACGCCTTCTGTTTTTTCGGTTTTTTGTCCGCGCTCGGTGTCGTTGGTTTTTTCCGCTTTTACGCCCATGCGCGTAAGAGCCTGCACACATTCATCGCCGCTTAATTTTTCGCCGAGAAATTTTTCTATCCTTGATAATGAGCAGAAAATCGGTTCCTGAAAATAATACGGGGTTACCATGTTTTTTCCGAAGGGCGTCTCAAACTCGTATTCAACTTCAACGGGTTCTATGGTAAATCCGTTGTCGGCAAGATCGCAGGCTACTATCGAGGCGGCAAGGTTGAGGCACGCAATGTCCGTTCCGGTAAGTTCTACAAAAACTTCGCTGTCGCCGACCTGCACCGCGCCGAGATCATTTGAGTTGATGATTGGCGGATATGAGAGAATGAATCCCTCCGCGTCGGTTAACAGCGGGTGGATCGGTTCGTGTTCCTGAATAAAAGCGTACTCTTTTCCTTTGGGGTGCTGTTTAAGAATTTCGCGCAGTGTAAGCGGAACGTCCCACTGGAGCGGCACAAAGGAAACGGAATCGGGATCAACGCCTTTGTAAATGATAGGCCATTTTATTAACGAGGTGCGGTAGAGACCCATCGAAATTGTCCGCCGTTTACGCCCGAAATTCCACGCGAGTTTTTCCTGCGTTTGAATCATGTCGCGCAATAAAGGATCGGAAATGGGTTTGCCTTTGGCGACAAAACCGGCAAGGTAAGGGCGCACTTGTTTTACAGTTGCCTGAACTTTCACTTTGCGAGCGGCTTTTTTTACATTGCCGGGGCGCGAGAAAAAGTCGTAATCGGGAATTTTACCGCTGTGGTATATTTTCAGTTGACGAGCGCATCCCGCCGTTCCCCAAAGATCGGGGCGGTTCGTGTCATTTAATTCTATTTTAAGGGTTCTTTCCCCTTCGGGAAGGCTTTTATCGCTGTCCTCGTCCAACTCGGCTTTGGCGCAGACAAGAGCTTCCTCAAATTCATCTTTGCTTTTCCAGCGGCTTTTTCCGCCGGGACAGCCCGCGAGAGAATAAAAAACTTGTTCGTTTACTTCGATTTTTGGCATATTTGCTATTATATTGATTTATTCTTAGTATGAAAAGATACTAAAAAACAACTTGCGAAGAACGGTCGCTGCTGATATAATGGTAACAAATTAATATTTATTTCTTGGAGGAAATATCATGAAAAAAATTTTAGCAGTTCTTTTAGTCTTGGCATTGGCAGCCACAATGGCAGTAAGCTGCAAAGGCAAAGGCGGACAATTAATCGGTATCGCCATGCCGGAAACTCACGTTCTTCGCTGGACAAAAGACGGCAGCTCTCTTCAAAAAGAAGCTGAAGCCAAAGGTTATCGCGCCGAAGTTCAATACGGCGACGCAAACCAACCCACTCAGAATCAGCAGATTCAGAGCTTCCTGACTCAGGGCGCAAAAGCGCTTGTAGTCGGTTGTATCACTGACGGCGTTGCTTCCGTAATTGCCGAAGCAAAAAAAGACAAAGTTGTAGTTGTCGCTTATGACCGCATAATCGCCAATTCAGCGGATTATGATTATTACATCACATTCAATAACTTCAAAGTCGGCGTTCTTCAGGCTATGAGTATCGTAGACGGACTCCAGCTTGAAACCGCTTCCGAATCAAATCCCAAATTGATCACCCTGTTTGCCGGTTCACCGACAGACGGAAACGCGTTCTTCTTCTTTGACGGAGCAATGGACGTTCTTCTTCCTTATATTGATAAAGGCGTACTCAAAGTTATCGGTCCGGCTCCGAGATCATCAGCCGACACAAACAATTTCCAGAGAATCGCCACCGAAAACTGGCAGGCTCCTATCGCTAAAACACGCATGGAAAACCTCTTAAGCAACGAAGCGAAAAATGTCACCTTAGACGCGGTATTAGCGCCTAATGACACACTTGCCCGCGCTATTCTTCAGGCTTGTAAAGCGGACGCCAAATATCGCAACAAACTGCCAATCGTTACCGGACAGGACGCTGAATATGAATCAGCTGAATCAATTAAGAACGGTGAGCAGTACAGCACAGTATTTAAGAACACCGCAAAACTCGCGGAAGCCGCCATTATTCTTATCGACCAGGTTCTCAAAGGAAAACCGGTTGATATTCCCGGCGCAGTTCTCGCCGAAGGCGATCTCAAAGAAATCGGCAATACCGGCAAAAAATACGTAAAAGCCTATCTGTTGGATCCAATCCTTATTACCAAAGACAATCTTAGTATCATGGTAGACGCGGGATTCTATGACGACAGACTTGATCGCGGTATCCTGTTAAAAAACTAGTTTAAAATTATGATTACCCGGTTGTTTTAAAACAGCCGGGTATTTTTTTTTAATCTGACTTATAAGGAAGAATTTATGAGCGAATATATACTTGAAATTCAAAACCTTACCAAAGAATTCCCCGGAGTCAGAGCGCTTGAAAATGTAAATTTAAAAGTTAAAAAAGGCGAGATTCATTCTTTGTGCGGAGAAAACGGCGCGGGCAAGTCCACGCTTATGAGCTGTATCTCCGGCGTATATCCAAGAGACAGTTACGAAGGCAAAGTTTTTTACAAAGGACACGAAACCAATTACAACAGCGTTAAAGACAGCGAACACGAAGGGCTTGCCATTATTCATCAGGAGTTGGCGCTCAGCCCCTATTTATCGGTTTATGAAAATATGTTCCTAGGACACATGGAAACAACATTCGGCATAATCAACTGGGGCAAGTATATAAAAGAATCAAAAAAATATTTAAATATAGTCGGCTTGAATGAGCCGCCTGAAACAATCGTAAGCAAGCTCGGCGTGGGAAAACAGCAGTTGGTCGAAATCGCCCGCGCGCTTTCCAAAAAAACGGAACTGCTCATTCTTGACGAGCCGACTTCCTCGCTTAACGACGACGAGAGCGAAAAGCTCTTAAACCTGATAATTGAATTTAAACGCCAGGGTATTACCTCGGTGATAATTTCCCATAAATTAAATGAAGTTTTAAAAGTCGCCGACACGGTGACAATTTTACGCGACGGTCATTCCATAAGCACCTACGATGTTAAGGGCGATAACCTTACGGAAGAAAAGATCATCAAAGACATGGTAGGGCGAGACCTTACCCACCGTTTCCCGGATAGAAAATCATCGCCCGGCGAAACCGTAATGGAAGTTAAAAATTGGACGGTTTACCACCCCGATTACCACGATATAAAAGTAGTAGATAATGTTTCCTTCTACCTTCGCAAAGGCGAGATACTGGCGTTCTGCGGTCCGATGGGCGCGGGGCGCACGGAGCTTATGATGAGCATTTTCGGAAATTCCTACGGATACCGAAGCGAAGGCGAATTATCAATTAAAGGAAAAAAGCAAAAGTTCAAAGACCCGCGCGCCGCGATTAGCTCCGGGTTAGGGTATATTTCCGAAGACAGAAAAAGCCTGGGGCTTGTATTAATTCAGGATGTAAAAACAAATATCACGCACGCCAGTTTAAATAAAATATCAAATTTCGGGATTATCGATAATCAGAAAGAAATCAGGGAAGCCGAGCGTTACCGCAAGGATTTGAATATAAGAACGCCGTCTATAAACCAGATTGTGCGAAACCTGTCCGGCGGCAACCAGCAGAAGGTTGTAGTAAGCAAGACGCTGTTCGCAAACCCGGATATTCTTATAGTTGACGAACCTACAAGGGGTATTGATGTCGGCGCTAAAACCGAGATTTACGGGATATTGAATAATATGATTGCCGACGGGAAGAGCGTAATAATGGTTACCTCGGAATTACCTGAGGCGCTTGGAATGGCGGACAGAATTTATGTTATGAACGAGGGAATTATAAAGGGAGTGCTTTTAAAAGAAGAGGCAACTCAGGAAAAAATAATGCACATGGCTTTGGTTGGATAAAGGAGAAAGAAATGAGCGAAAAAGTCACTCAGACTACCGATGTTAAAACGCTGATAACAGGCAATATCAGAAAGTATTCAATGTTCATCATGCTTGCCTTAATCATGATAATATTCATACCGCTGACAGGCGGGACAAACTGGAGTCCGCGTAATTTTACCAATATCTTTTTCCAGTACAGTTATGTACTTATTCTCGCTGTCGGTATGGTAATGGTCATTATTGTACAGGGCATCGATCTTTCAGTCGGTTCTGTTTGCGCCTTTGTCGGCGCTTTAAGCGCGATGGTTTACAATACAGGCGCGGGAACATTTGTTACATTAATAGCTGCTCTTTTAATGGGCGCGGCTGTAGGCGCGTATCAGGGAGCGTGGGTAGCTTACGGAAGAATGCCGTCGTTTATTGTTACTCTTTCCGGTATGCAGTTGTTCCGCGGTCTTACCTATCTTGTTACAAAAGTTACCCCCATCGGTTTTCATGACGACGGTTACTCGCTTCTTGCCACCGGCACGCTTGATGAAATATTAGGGCTTCAAAAGATAGGACCCTATTATCCCTCATCGTTAATAGTCGCGGTTATTTTGCTTGCGATTTTCTTTGTTTCCGAATTTTTTGCGCGAAACAAAAAAATCCAAAATGAATTTGAAGTTTCCGGATTGCCGGTATTCATTACCAAACTTGTTTTAATCAGCATCCTGACTCTGGGGCTTGCGGATCGTTTTGCCCGTTACCGCGGTCTTCCCATTGTCGCTGTAATTTTAGGTATTACGATTTTTGTGTTTCATTTTATCCTGAACAATACCGTCTTAGGACGTTACATCTACGCGGTCGGCGGCAACCCCCGTTCCGCAAAACTTTCCGGTATCAATTCAGAACTGGTAACATTTATTGTCTTTTGTTTCATGGGCGTAATGACGGGGCTTGCCGCCGTTGTTTCAACGGGCTACATGAACAGCGCTCTGCCGCAAGCCGGCAACCTTTTTGAATTGGACGCCATTGCCGCGTGTTACATCGGCGGCGTCTCAGCGGGCGGCGGCATTGGTTCTGTAATCGGCGTAATTGTCGGCGGTTTTGTAATGAGCTCGATTAACAACGGCATGGTTTTGATGAACTTGGGCACTCATTATCAATATGTTGTAAGGGCATTGATTCTGCTCTTTGCGGTCTTCTTTGACGTTTACACCCGCAAGAAAGCCGGATTAACCTGAACTTGTCAGGAAAGATTACAACTTTACGCTTGCTCTGATAATCATCTCTTTAAAATTGGTACCTTCTTCTTTTACAAGGCGGATAAAGGGATTGTCCTCGGGCTTTCCAAGCACCTGTTCCATCTCCGCGTGATTACGGAATGTGGCTTTTTTAAAATGATTACGGTAGTCCTTCGCCCTGCTCTCAAAAATTTGCTTTTCTATCCAGAGGCGCGTTTCTAAAACTTCGACAAATTCTTTTTTTAACCAGGCAATATCCGAAACTTTGTTTGTTCCGTGAAGAAACGAAAGAACCGCCCACGCGTGGCGGCATTTATCGAGCGGGTATTCTTCGTCCCAAGAGTCGTATACCTTGTGAATCTCGTCCCAACTTTTATATTTGCCGTCTCTTATTTCCTTGCGAAGATCGTCTACACGGAAGGCGGGAACAATCTGCCCGCCGACATTTACCCACTCTTTGACACGTTCATCATCGCCAAGCAGTTTACTTAATCCTTTAAAATCCAAATCCTGCCGCGAATCCAAAAACGCCGCGATAGTTTTTACCGCGTAATAGCAAAGCATTTGCCGGTACGCGGCAATAGCTTCCAGCGGCTTTATGACTATCTGGTCTCTTTTGCTGTGTTCAAGGTGGCGGCAGTGAATTTGACGCACTTCTGTTCCATCCTCGCCCGCCAAGTCCATAGGCGAGAAACCCGCCTCGCCGAGCAAGCCGCCGAGCAGCGACAGGGCGGCGATGATCTCTTCCGCTGTGTCGGGCGCAAGATAGTCGGTTTCAATACGCTGGATTTTTATTTTTCTTTTGTCGCGGTTTTTGGCTTTCCATGAATTGCGCTCAAGCGCGTAGAGGTTGTGTATCCAAAAATAAGCGGGCATTACTTCAAGACGGTTTTTGTGCGTATTGTTGTTTACAAGCGAGAATGGGAGCGGAATATTTAACTCCGACGGATATTCGCCCTTGGCGATGATCACAAAGGAAGCGAAGACGCATGAGTGTTTAAGACTTACAGCCAGTCCGGGCCAAAAACCGCGTTTAGCCCGTATCTCTCCGTCATTGGCGCGGCTGTTGTGGTTACTGCCGATTGTCGCCGCCGCCGCCATGTTCGACATTCCTTCGACAAGGCTAGCTATTAAAAATGAATTGTTGTGGTGCTGTTCATGCACAGGGAAAATCAAATTGTTAAGTATCTCGCAGCATGACACGGTGGAATTGTCTCCCAGCACCGAGTGTATCAACCGCGCCCCGTACTTCAAGTTGCTGTTTCTGCCCATGACAAAACGCACAGCCTTAGAGCCATAAAAAGCGTTACAGGCGTAACCCACAATACCGTTCACCATTTCCACGCCCTCGCCTATCTGCGTCGGCTCCTCGGCGGAAGACTGTATCGTAACATTTTTAAGTTTGTTCGCTCCCTTAATGTAAGCGCACTCCCCCACCGCCGTATCCTTGATAATCAAACAACTTTTAATCACGGCGTTTGAACCGATAACCCCGTAACTGCCCCGTAAGCCGCCGTACTGTTTTTGCGTAATCTCCGCCAGTTTAGCGGTTAGCGCGGTATCATCGCGGTATGCCGCCCAAAGGTAGGCGTCCGCAGTTATCATTTTGTCGAACGGCAGAATGGAACGTCCGCCCGCTTCGTTCATCACATCGATCCAGACGCGCACCTCTTCGGCTTCGCCGTCCTTTACCACGCCGTTGCCGAACTTTGCGTGGTTGGTCGTTTGCAGTTCATCAACTCTTGAGAGTATGCAGTTGTTCCCGATTATGTAATTGCAAATATACGCGCACTCCTGAATAGCTGAATTATCGCCGATGTCGCAGGAAATAATTGTGCTGTTGCGAATCCCGGCGGGAATACAAAAGTCATTATGTTTAAGGAGAATATTTTGCAAAGAGCCTATGCGCACAAGACCGAAAAAATTTGAATCGCGGATCAGCGAAGGATCGAAAGGATCGGTTACAAGGAAGTCGTCCCACTTTGCGCAGGTATTTTTGTTTTGAATCAGTATTTCAATTTCCGCCGGTTTAAGTTTGCGCCAACTGTCTTCTTTTTTGGAAAACAATTCCGCCTGCTGCGCGTTCCTTAGCCAGTATTCATCCGTTCCCTTAGGCAAATATTCGGCGGGAATAAAGTCGTAACCGTGTCGTTCTATCGCCAAGACGTTCTTTGTTTTCATAATTTCATTATACATTTTTTATTGTATAATATCATCTACTAGACACAAATAAAAACCTTGCATATTGTTATATAGGAAATAAAAAAATATGAACTACGATAAATTTACAATAAAAGCTCAGGAAGCGCTGAACGAAGCCATGGGGTTGGCGCAGAAAAACGACCATTCTCACATCGAAAGCGAACATTTGCTTTTGGCGCTGCTGCGGCAGGAGAACGGAATTGTTACGCCGATTATCGAGCGGATAGGGGGCGATGCCGCCAAACTTTCCGCCGATACCGAAGACCTTGTAAACAAAACGCCGAAGGTTTACGGAGAGGCGGCGCAGGTTTTCTTCTCGCCCGCGCTGGCTAAGGTTTTGGCAAAAGCCGAGATTGAGGCTTCGGCGCTGAAAGACGAATATGTCTCCGCTGAGCATATCTTAATCGCCATTGCGGCGGGCGAGGGCAAAACGGCGGAACTGCTTAAAAAAGCCGGTGTAACCAAAGACGCAATTCTGGGCGCATTGAAGCATGTGAGGGGAAACGCCCGCGTA
>Ga0268262_10005058_pt1 | contig 13263 bp, 12 predicted proteins | sample TergutNc150P3_FD_190354 | JGI IMG/M metagenome (GOLD analysis project Ga0268262, IMG submission 190354) | Nasutitermes corniger P3 segment gut microbial community from laboratory colony in Florida, USA - Nc150 P3 (SPAdes) (version 2) | ecosystem: Host-associated > Arthropoda: Insects >... | reverse complement strand
AGTACGGCCACCACAGGCGACTCTCGGAAAAAGCGACCAATACGCCGTCAAGAGCGATGTTGATGCCGTTTTTGTCCCAAAACGGAAAACATATCCTGACCGCCACATCATAAGTTCCCGACTGGCTGACGGTAAAATTATAGGTAGCCGTGCCTGTGGAGGACGAAAGCGTAATCGTTCCATTGCCGACCACCACGCCTTCTGTATAGCTGTTGGGCGTTCCGTCACGGTCGACAGAGATTGTGCCGAACTCCGCCTTCTGCGTTTTGCCGTAGCAAGTCAGGTAGGACATGATCGCCGCCGTGTCGCAATAGGCGTTCAAATCGGCATAGACGCACCAGTTCTCGCCGCCGACAGAACCTTCCACGTCCGTCATGCCCGGCAGACAGATGTTGACCAGTTTGGATGAGTTATAGGTCTTGACCGTTTGGTAAATATCCCTGAACAGTGCATTTGCCGTATCCTTGTTCTCATACCCGCCGCCACGCTCCAAGTCGATGTCAACGCCCGCGCACCACGGGTATTTTTGCATAATCCGCACCAGTTCAGATAAAAACGTCGTCTTGCCGACGGCTTCACGGACGATTCGTTTGGTTTCCGATTCCGTCTCTTCGGCAACGATGGCTTCCAGTGGGTCGGCGGCGTTATCGCCAATCCAAACCTCGGCTTCATCGACTTCCTCATAGGAGACACTCCCACGAGGATTGCAAACGTGGGGACGGATTTGCTGATAGTCGTTGTTCCACTCGTCATCATCCGCTCTGTGGAGAGCGGAGATGTCCGCCTCCGTCACGCCGTCTTTGCCCGGCTTGAGTTCCATAAGCGGCTTGCCGTAAGCGTCACGGTAGACGTAAACGGCGCGTTTGTTTTTTGGGGTACGATATTTTGTCATAATTTTTTCCTCCATTGGATTGAGATTTGTTGGCTCGTCTGAGCCGTGGTTGTGGTTAGTTGCGACTAACCGTTAGGCGGCGCTCTGGCGCGGGTCTGAACTGTTGGCATGGTTTTTCCTCCGTTGATTGGCAAAGTGGCGGGCATAGAAAAAGGCCTCCCGATTCCGGGAAGCCTGACAAATAGCCGTAAAACGCAAAAAGGACGAGCCTTAACGCATAGCTTGAAAGCTACTCGTCAGGCTCGTCCGTCATGTTTAATATCTGCCGCTAATGGCGGCATTTGCGTTTCGCTCTGTTAAGTACAGATAGGGTTATTCAATTTTCAAGATGCCGATTTCCGATTTACAACAAGGACATTTCTGGTAATAATCGGCGTTTTGGTAGCCGCTTTCTCCGGCTACTAAGGTTCTTGACAGCGTATGATATCCGGTATCAATGAGCCGTTTGAACTCGCAGGCGGGGCATGGCAATCTGGGACGATGATTATTGGGATAGTTTGTTTCATTATTACTTTTCGCCCGTGGATGGGCATTGTAGGTTTGCAATAATATCACCTCGCTTCTTTGATTCTGTTATTCGTATGTGCCGGAATAATTGTCAAAAAATATGCATAAGCCTTTGGCTGTAGTAACCGTAAGAAAGACTTGAAATGTTAAATATTTACAGGCAATACATATTTTAAGATAAACTACTGGGTAGGACAGGGGTCAAGACTTTTTAGTGAATTTATGCATTATTTATGCATAAATGTGTCACGGTTTGGTTCGCATTAAGTCATCCTCCTTTAACTAGCGTTAACCAATAGGTTGACACAGAGAGCAAAAAAATATTGTTTTTCTCAAATGTCATTCAAATGGTTGACACAGATGGCGATTTTTTGCGCCCATAGAAAGGCGCAAGTTACGTTGTTTCGCTATATTGAATATTGAATGTCGAGCGGAAAAATATGCTGTCCGCTGACATAATAACTAACAGGGGATTCGTTTGGCGAAATCAAGCCGAGTTTTAGTTGTTTTACTCTAATACGAGCAGATGCATGTGACACACGAAATGTATTTGCTACAACTGCGACCAGAGCATCGTTTTCAAATTCTGGATGATTTTCAAAACAGTAAGCCTGTAATCCTTTGTTTTTGCATAATGCTTTCATCGCCTTTTGCGGCATAAGGGTGGCGGCACTAAAATACTTGGCTTGGTGTTCCAGCCAGTCATGCTCAGACGTTAGCTTTCTTTTTCTACCACCCCATTCACCCAAAATATCTCCCTGTTTACAATGTGTGTACGGCAAGTGTGAAACGTCGACATCGCTTTTGCGAGAAACCTCGGAATAATCAATACAAAAATATTCGGGATGATATACCGAATGTCCACATTCGTGCATAACGGTTGACCGAAAATTCACTTCACGATCTTCATCAAGCAGCCTGTTATCAATAACAATGGTATTCGCATCGACGGGTTCTTCGTCGGCTTTGTTCAATACAGGCTCATAAACGATGATTAACGTGTTGTTGAAAACCATCCGTCCCCATATAAAGCCGGTATGCGACAGGTTTGTATAGTGGAAGCCCAACTTAAGGTATCCCTCGGCGAAATCCTCCACATCCAAAGGTTGAGGCACTTTTAATAGTTCGGGCTTGTAGTCCTGAATATAAAGCATGGCGTGGCGCTCGATTTCCGCATCGGACATACGCGGCACGTTATTTGCGCCATACTTGAATTGAATATCAACCATGCTTTACTGCTCCTTCCGTTTTTTCAACTCCTCGATGAATTTTTCCCAGTCCGCCTCGTCTGCATCGACTTCTTTGGCAACGCGAAGGGCTCTCATCGCATAATCCCTCTCGGCAATATAATCAGAGAAGTCTTGAGGCAACATAACGTCCTTTCCCTTGCGCGACTCTGCGGCCTTGTTGTACATAGCTTTCGCTTGCTCGTCATCCATTCCGAGAAACGTTTTTAGCTTCTCCAATCGGTCGGCGGTGAAAGCACAACGGCGATTCTTTTCGACCTCGCTGTAGAATTGTGGTGAAACACCTATCTCCCGCGCCGTTTCTCTGAGGGATTTGCCGCTGGCTTGCCTAATTGCTTCAATAAAGCTGCCGAAACTCATGTCGTTTCCACCCATGTAGATTCTCCTTTCCGAGTCGGATATGACCGTCTCGCATAACTGCGTGTAATCCAAATGATTGACATCTCCTATACACTAACACAAACAATCGCAAATGTCAACTACTTAGTTGATGATTTTTATAGATTAATCATTCTGTGAAGCGGGATGTTAAAATAGCGTATTCGGACAAAATATTGTGCGAACTCAAATATTATATTGACATTCTCTCAAGTATTTGCTATCATATAGGAAAGCCATAGCTTTCAGGAGGTGTCGGAGTGGTAATAAGTTACGATAAACTTTGGAAATTGCTAATTGACAAAAAAATGAAAAAGAAGGATTTGCAAAAACTGGCAGGCATTAGTTCGTCCTCCATCGCAAAACTTGGAAGAGACGAGCATGTCAATACCGTAATACTTCAAAAAATATGTACGGCGCTACAATGCGACACCTGCGACATCATGGAAATGAAAGAACAGGCAAACATTAATACTTGAGGCTTGTTTACGAGCGGCGTAAAGCCACAGGTAGATTGGAGAACCATTTATGGAGAAATTAAAGACGGTCGATTTGTTTTGCGGTTGCGGAGGGATGTCCTTGGGTTTTCAGAACGCAGGCTTTGACATCATTGCCGCTTTTGACAACTGGAAACCCGCTATAGACGTATACCGCATGAACTTCGACCACCCTATATATGAGCGCGATTTAGCCGACGAAGATGTTCAAGCGAGCATAAAGGAAATGAAACCCGACATTATTATAGGCGGCCCCCCATGCCAAGATTTCTCCTCGGCTGGACATCGGAATGTCAACCTTGGAAGGGCTGTACTAACGACAACTTATTGCGATATCATCACAGAGACTCTGCCAAAATACTTCATCATGGAGAACGTTCCCGAAATTACCAAAAAGGAAATTCTCGGTGAAATAATCGAACGGTTTAAAAAAGCCGGTTATGGCTTGACGTCAATGATAATAGATGCAAGCCTATGCGGTGTACCACAATCTCGCAAGCGTTATGTTTTGGTCGGTAGTCTTGAAGATGAAGACGGATTTGTACAGGATTACCTTGGGGCTTATCCTACAGATGAGCCGATGACTATGCGTCAATATTTCAACGAGGTAGGTTATTGCTTTGGTGTTGACTATTACTTCCGTGTTCCAAGAAGCTACAACAGGCGAGGCGTATTTAGCATCGATGAACCCTGTCAGACAATCAGAGGCGTGGACAGACCTATACCAAGCGGCTACACAGGACATCCATCCGACCCCGTCGAGATAGGCCCCAAAGTAAGGGCTCTTACTGTTCTTGAGAGAGGTTATATTCAGACATTCCCTGAGTCATTTAAGTTTGAGGGCACGAAGTCGAACTTGAACCAAATGATAGGGAACGCCGTGCCCGTGAGGCTTGCGGAGCATATCGCTCGTGCAATACTTAAATACGATAACGCACAAAGGGAGGCGAAGGCATGAAAGCTGTTGACTTGTTTTGCGGTTGTGGCGGGATGTCTCTCGGCTTTCAAAATGCCGGAACGGAAGTCTTAGCCGCCTTCGACAACTGGGAACCTGCTATTAACATATATAGGGATAATTTTAAGCACCCTGTAATTAACTGTGACTTGAATGGAGAAGATGCGATCTCACAAATAAAGGCGTTAAATCCTGAAATGATTATTGGTGGTCCCCCCTGTCAGGACTTTTCTATTGCTGGAAGCAGGAACATGGGTGAGCGGGCTAATTTGACCGTCCGTTTTGCCAACATTGTCGGCGAAGTAAAACCGAAGTGGTTTGTAATGGAAAACGTGTACAACATTGAGCGTATGCCGATACTTCCGAAGACCAAGAAGATTTTTATAGAAGCAGGATATGGGATTACCATACGAATACTGAACGCCAGCCACTGTGGTGTGCCGCAGGCTCGAAGAAGGTTCTTCATGATTGGGCTGTTGGGAGCGAAGGACGATTTTCTCGGACGAGCGTTAGACTTGGCTCTGACTAAAGTGCCGATGACGGTTCGAGACTACTTAGGGGATACGCTTGACACGCAGTTTTACTATATGCATCCTCGTAGCTATAACCGAAGGGGAGTGTTTTCAGTCGACGAGCCGAGTGCTACCATTCGAGGCGTGAACCGCCCGATTCCGCAGGGCTACAAAAAGCATCACGGCGATAAAGCAGACCCGTCGGTCGATGAGGTACGCGAACTGACAACAAAGGAACGCAGCTATATTCAGACGTTCCCGAAGGATTTTTTGCTTGAGGGCAAGAAAACTGACGTGGAACAAACTATCGGCAATGCGGTTCCCGTAAAACTGGCGGAGTTCGTTGCCCAGCGGATACTCGAATATTCGCGTCAGAAAAGCGAGGCGGACAAATGAAAATAGACTACGACAAAGTTCAAGCCGCCGTTAAAGATTTGGGTAACGTTTCCGACAATGATGCCTTTTTGGAAGGTTTTCTCTCTGCGTTCAATTTTCCGTCAGCTACCTACAGCCGTTTGATGGCGAGCAAGAAGAGCGCCGTCAATCAGGGACTTCATATTCAGGGCAACGGTGGCGTGTTCTTCTTGGCTTCTACTGCGGCAAACCTTAACTCGGAATTCAATATTCTGAAGAAGAATGACATAAGCAAGATAAAAGAAGCGTTTATAGTAATCGTAAACGAAACAGATCTGCTCGGATATGAGCGCGACACGGGTGATGTGTTAGAAACAAGCAAAGCTGACCTTTACCGCTACATCGAGTTCTTTTTCTCGTTATTGGGCATAAAGCCGGACTCAGCATCCGAAGAGATGAAATCGGCGGATAGAAAAGCGGCAGAGAAGTTCGCCGAATTATACACGGAATTGAGCATAAAAAACCATAACAGGAGCGCTGACATAGCTGAGATGCTATGCCGTCTCCTGTTCTGCTGTTTTGCGGATAGCATCGGCGTTTTGACAAACGGCGGATTGCATAAAATGGTTTCTACCTATACCGACGCTTCAGGCTCCGATACCAGCGCATTTTTTAGCAATTTGTTTGAAGCGTTAAAGACTAAAGAGCGGGGTGAATTGCCCGGTTATTTTGCAAACACGATGTTTGTGGATTCACGCTTATTTGGCGAAAAGATTCCGTTACTGGATTTTAGTAGAAAAGCGCGAAGCCTCGTGCTTGACCTGATGGCACTTGACTGGTCAGACATAAGCCCCGACATACTTGGCGCGCTTATACAGTCTATCATCCGCGAGGAAGCGGGAAGTTCGTGCGGGAACTATACGTCGACCGCAAATATACAAAAAGTTATCGGCCCATTGTTCATGGATGGGCTATACCGCTCATTTGAGCGTATTAAAGCAGACCGCAAAGGGTGCGAAACACTTTTAAGAAGGGTTATGTCGATATCCGTATTTGACCCGTCGAGCGGCGCAGGAAATTTTCTCCTCGTCGCATTTAAAGAACTCAACAAACTCGCAGGAAAAATCCATGCGACGATAGAGAAACAACAAGATGCTACGGTTTCCTCCCTGAGAGTTGCGGAGCGACCTACGCCATATGGAGATGGCACATTCATTCCTTGGAGTAATTTCTACGGAATCGAAGGAGATTCTTTTTCTTGCACCATCGCACGTTTGGGATTTCTATTTGTCGTATGTCAAGAAGCGAAGGGGGGATACGACGTTAAGAGGCTATTCGCAGACACGATTGGCGTGCTGTTCAGCAACAATATCGCAAATGAGAACGCTACGCGAATCGACTGGGAAACGGTCTGTCCCGGTAACGGGGAAACCTATTTGATAGGCAACCCTACCTATATTGGCGCAAGAAAACAAAATGCGGCGCAGAAGGCCGACTTATTGCACGTATTCTCTGGCTACAGCAGAATCTCCAATCTGGACTATGCGTCGTGTTGGTTTTTGCTTGCCACGAAGTACATCTGTACTCACGGAGGCGGGTTCGCATTCGTAACCACAAATTCGCTCACTCAAGGTGAGCAGGTTCAGTTGTTGTGGCCGAAGTTGTTTGAAAAAGGCGTTCATATACGGTTTGCGTATACGTCTTTTAAATGGAAGAACGATGCACGAAATAGAACGGCGGTTACCGTCGTTGTGATTGGCATTGTCCATCGGTCGGACATACAGCCGCGAGAATTGTTCACGGCTACTGCTGTTTATGAACCGCGAAGCATCAGCCCGTATTTAGTGCAAGGCGACACGATTGTGAAGAAAAGCAACACGCCCATTAGCAAGCTGCCTAAGATGGTAAAGGGGAATATGCCACTGTATTGGAGCGACTATTTGTTGTCCCACGAACAAAAAGTCGACGTTGTATCGAGAGACCCTCGTGTAGTTAAATTTCTAAAAAGAGTAGTTGGGGCGGAGGAATTCATAAATGGCATTGAACGTTGGTGCTTTTGGATAAGGGACGGTGAACTTCAAGAAGCGATGAATATCCCGTTTATTGCCGACAAAGTTGAAAAGGTAAAGCAAGCCCGACTCGCCAGTACGGATAGGTCGGCTCGAACACACGCAGGACATCCGCACCGTTTTCGTGAAACGAATGAGACGCACAAGAGTTCGCTCGTCGTACCGTCCGTTTCGTCGGAGAATCGGGTCTATATCCCTATCGGCTTTGTCGACAAGAACATCATCGTGACAAACCTCGCTTTCGTCATTTATGATTGTGAGCCGTGGATATTCGGCGTGGTCGCTTCGAAGATGCATAATGTCTGGATTAGAACGGTTTGTGGGGCATTGGAAACGCGAATTCGATATTCCTCACAGCTTGGGTATAACACGTTTCCTTTTCCCGATATCTCTAAAGTACAAAAAGGCGAGATAACCCAGCGGGTTTTGGCTGTCATAGCCGCAAGGGAAAAATACTCAGGGATGACCTACGCAGAATGGTACGACCCTGACAGTATGCCAGACGACCTACGTTATGCCCATTACTTGTTGGATTGTGTCATAGACCGTTGCTACAGGGATGCACCATTCGTCTCCGACCGAGACCGTTTGGACTGCCTCTTCGAATATTACAATAAACTGGGAGGGTAAATTGTATGGAAAACGTCGTAAACATTAGCTATGAGGCTACGGGGAAAAGCACGCAGGTGGACGCTTTTGGTATGCGCGAAATGCAAGCCCGTGCCTACGCCGCCCGTAAGTCCCAGTATCTTTTAATAAAAGCGCCGCCCGCTTCGGGCAAGTCGAGAGCATTGATGTTTATCGCCTTGGATAAGTTAAAAGAAGGCGATGTGAAGAAGGTTATAGTCGCCGTTCCCGAACGAGCTATTGGGAAATCCTTTGCTTCAACCAAGCTGAAAGCAAACGGATTTCATAGCAATTGGACGGTTAATGACAAAAACAATCTCTGCGTACCCGGCGCCGATACGAGTAGCAGCAAGGTTAACGCTTTCATCAGCTTTTTGGAATCTGAAGAGGATGCTATTTTGCTCTGTACTCATGCCACGCTGCGATTTGCTTTCGACAAAGCGGGAGCGGATAAGTTCAAGAATTGCTTGGTGGCAGTCGATGAGTTCCATCATGTTTCGGCGGACTATGAGAGCAAGTTAGGCGAACTGGTGAGGGCTATGATGGCGCAACAGAATGTCCATATCTTGGCTATGACTGGGTCTTACTTTCGCGGGGACGGTATACCTGTGTTGACCGGCGAGGACGAGGCAAAGTTCTATAAAGTGACCTACAACTACTACGAACAGTTGAACGGGTATAAATACTTGAAATCACTGGGCATAGGCTTTCACTTCTATACCGGCAGATACACCTCTGCAATTTCGGAGATTTTGGATACCGACCAGAAGACTATTCTCCATATACCGAGCGTAACCTCCGGCGAATCGACCAAGGATAAATACATCGAGGTCGATACAATTCTGGATGCCATTGGCATAGTTGAGACGGTAGACCCGATCACAAATATTATCAACGTCAACAGGCACTCCGACGGCAAGATTATCAAGGTCGCCGATTTAGTGAACGATAACGCTGCAGACCGCGAGAAAGTTATTTCCTATCTACGCGACGTGCAGAATGTTGACGATGTCGACCTGATTATCGCCCTTGGCATGGCAAAGGAGGGGTTTGATTGGCCGTTCTGTGAACACGCCTTGACAGTCGGTTACCGCGGTTCTTTGACCGAGGTCATTCAAATCATCGGACGTTGCACAAGGGATAGCGCAAATAAGACGCATTCTCAGTTTACCAACCTTATAGCAGAACCGGATGCAGAAAGCGACGAGGTGGTGGAGTCAGTCAACAATATGCTGAAAGCAATCACAGCTTCGCTGTTGATGGAACAAGTCCTTGCGCCGAACTTCAATTTCAAGCCGAAAAAGCCTGATGAAGACGGAAGCGGCGATGACGAAAGAACTATCCGCATTGGCGGTTTGCGCGAACCGTCGACCCAGCGTGTTAAAAACATTGTGGAATCCGACCTAACGGAGTTGAAGGCAAGTATTCTGCAAGACTCGGACATCGTTCACTCTGTAAACGGCGCAGTTGATCCTGAAGTTGTAAATAAAGTACTAATACCGAAAATCATTCTGACCAAGTATCCCGACCTTTCCAAGGATGAGGTGGAGGAGGTTAGGCAGCACGTCGTGACGGATATGGTCACACGCCATGCCACCGTTACCCAAGTAGGAGATCGGCGCTTCATTGACATGAGCGGGAAGTTTATAAACATCGAGGAATTGAATATCGACCTAATTGATGCTATTAACCCGTTCCAGCAAGCTTTTGAAGTGCTATCTAAGTCCATTACGCCAAAGGTGTTGAAGTCAATTCAGGATTGCATTTCGGCGTTCAAGGTCAGTATGACGGATGACGAAGCGGCTCTTTTATGGCCACAAATCAAGGTGTTTGCCGAAACAATGAGGCGGCATCCGTCTCTTGACGCACTCGATCCGCATGAGCGAAGACTTGCAGAAGCGTTGGCGTACATCCGCCAAGTGAAGCGAGGAATGACCAATGGATGACGAAAACCGCAAATCAAAGTTTCAAGAGATTTTTGATGACGACACCCTTGGCCTTCTTGACGTCAAGGAAACTCCGAAGCAAGAGCGTCGTGATGAGGATTGGCGGCTCATAGAGCAGTTCCAAGAAATCACGCAGTTCTATGAGGATAATGACCACAGGCTTCCGAATGCGGACGGAGGGGATATTTCCGAGTACACTCTTGCCGCGAGGCTGTCGGGTATTAAGTCCGACCCTAAAAAGGTTAAGATTCTCCGCGAGTATGATATGTACGACCTTCTTCAATCAGAGGAGACAAAATCCATATCGCTTGAGGAACTTCTACTTGACGACCCGCTCGGTTTGCTAGATTCAGATGAGGAAAGCGAGAGCATCTTCAAACTTTCCCACGTAAAACCGACCGACAGGCTGCGCCCCGACTATATTGCCCGCCGAAAGGTCTGCAAAGACTTTGATATGTACGAAGCTGCCTTCAGACAGATACACGCCGACCTCGAAAGCGGGCGCAGGAAGCTAGTGGAGTTCAAAGGTCAAGACGACTTGGTTGAAGGTCATTACTTCGTGTTACGCGGGGTCGTATTCTTTTTGGAAGTAGATAATGCGAGCCTGACCGAGAAGACCTACGAAGGGCAGGTTTATCGCAGAAAAGATGGTCGAACGAGGTGTATCTTTGACAACGGCACGGAGTCCACAATGCTGTTCCGCTCGCTTACCAATGCGATGAGGATTGATGGGTTTGGAATCAGCGACATACAAGTGAACGACGATGGCTCTCCGAAAATAGAGCCGGATGACATACAGAACGGCTATATCTATGTATTGAGGAGCCTGAGCCGAAACCCTAAGATACGCCAGATGCGTAACCTTTATAAGATTGGGTACTGCTCTGGCGATGTGACAACACGAATCCAAAATGCGGCGAAAGAACCCACCTACCTTATGAGCGATGTCGAGGTGGTACTGACTGCTCGCTGCTATAACTTAGACGTTCCTTACCTTGAGGCGAACATCCATCGATTTTTTGAGGGCTGTAACCTCCAGTTGGAAATCCGAGATGACCAAGGGATAAAGCACTACCCACGTGAATGGTTCACCCTTCCGCTTTCGGTCGTTGAGGAAACGATACAGCTTATCGTCAATAAGGAGATTGAGCATTATTGGTACGACCCCGCCATGAAAATGATTATCAAGACGGGTTAGTTTACAGAGGTGGTTCGAATGACCGATGTTTTTGACAAGGCAACACGCTCGGCGGTTATGAGCAAGGTTCGCTCTAAAGGAAACAAATCCACCGAACTGCGGTTGATTGATATTTTTGCCGAGCTGGGCATAAAAGGTTGGAGACGTAACTACCCAGTTAAAGGACACCCGGATTTTATATTTCCGAATAGACGAATCGCCGTTTTCGTCGATGGGTGCTTCTGGCATGGACACGATTGTCGTAATACACGCCCGAAACAAAACGAAGATTTTTGGTCGGCGAAGCGGGAAAGAAATATTGCTCGCGATAAAGCAGTCACGGAGAAATTCGAAAAACGAGGATGGGTAGTTTTACGGATATGGGAATGTGAATTAAAAAGGAAAAACCGTCTTAATTTGCTTAAAAGGCTTGACTCGATTTTTATAGAGTCTTACAAAGATGAATGATGCGATTGTCGGTTGAATAGAACGGAATGCGCAAAGATATTAATCAAGGGGTGATTATGGGAAAAGCAGGTATATTTTCAATCAATGAATTTGCTAATTTTTCAAGAACTACAAAAGATACAATACTGCATTACGACAGGATTGGGTTGTTGAAACCGAAGATAAGAAAAGAGAACGGTTATCGTTATTATTCGCCGTCACAACTTGCAGTGGTCAATGTAATCCGCACCTTTCAAGAACTGGGATTATCGTTGAATGAGATAAGTGTTTTAATCGATAAACGTGACCCTGATAATTTGTACTCGACATTTGACCATCAAATGCAAATGATTGATGACAGAATCAGAGAATTGTCACAGTCAAGACATTTGTTGACGACGGTTTATGATAATTACAATGACGGATTGAATGTTGATGAAGAAAGTCTCACCATTGAGTATTTAGACGCCAAGCCTATTATTATGGGCGAAATTAATGACTACAGTAATGGTAAAGATGATTATGACGCATTGAATGTGTTTTATAAGGAAATCAATGAGAGGTATCCTACTTTGAATCTGAACTATCCAGTCTGGGGATTCTTTTCCAAGGATAGAATCGTGAATGGGGATTGGAATTGGCCTGACAGGTTTTATATTTACCACCCAAGCGGTGAGCAGGTACGGCCAAGCGGAACTTATGCAGTTGGTTATACTCGCGGTGGATATGGTGACTGCGATGAACTATATGAAAGGTTGATTGATTTTATTCGGCAGGAAAAATATAAGGTTATCGGCGGTAGTTATGAGGAGTACATCCTAAATGAATTGTTTATGCCCGATGATAGTCAGTATCTGATTCGGGTTAGCATTCAGGTTGCCCAAAAAGCGTGAAGGATGTGCCTATATACCGTGTTCTAAATGGATGACAACCGAGCAAAGCTGAATTTCTTTAATTATGTTTTTGGCCGTTAAATGAATGACCCTTTTCAATGCATTCAATTCTAAACGTACGTAACGTGAAAAATGTTTAATAATTAACAAAAATGTAAACGCAAAACACATCTCAATACCTTACATATTAGTTATTTTCTACAAATTATTTCAATCATTAACGTTTTAACTGACAAATACTTATAAATGTCTTATAATTAACCTAAAGTTATATAATTACATTTTCCCGACATTTTCCGATTATCTTGGTTTTTACTTGCGGAATTTTTTTGGCTTGTTATTTTATGTTATGTTATAGTAAATCTTTCATTTATAGCAATATCATTTTTCATTGACCATGCGATTTATACAATATCATTTTTCGTTGACTATGTGGCTCTAAAAAAGCCAGCATTTCATTTGTTTCCATAGAAATCCTATAGTACATGATAACTGAAACTGCTATAAAAAAGGAGAGAAAAATAAATGACAACAATTCAAAGAATTAAAATTTCCGTATTAGTTATAATTGCGATATTTATTTTGGCATCTTGTGAAAGTAAGAGAGAACCTCTCACAGAAGATGTAATTAAGCAGAATGTAGAAAATTTGATTATTTCACAACTTGATGAATCCGCTTCTTATGTTTTTAAAGATTTTGTAATAACAAGTAGAGAGACCAGCATTGAAGATAAGCGAGATAGAATTAGGGTCCTATGAAAA
>Ga0268262_10005057_pt1 | contig 13263 bp, 11 predicted proteins | sample TergutNc150P3_FD_190354 | JGI IMG/M metagenome (GOLD analysis project Ga0268262, IMG submission 190354) | Nasutitermes corniger P3 segment gut microbial community from laboratory colony in Florida, USA - Nc150 P3 (SPAdes) (version 2) | ecosystem: Host-associated > Arthropoda: Insects >... | reverse complement strand
GATTGTGGAAAAATTATTACAACACAAAAAATACTTGTGTAAACCCAATTTAGGATTAATTATGTTTTTGTAAATCTATATCAGGATTTAACTATTAATATGTAAACTTTTTTTAGGACGGGTCAGATCAATGCAATCATCAGCAAAGCCTCCGGCAAAAGCGTGTTGCGCACTCATGCGTGTATGCGTGTGTACACAATAAGAAAGATTATTCCTGTCGGGAGACGCGCGGTTTTTTATCCAAAAATGTGAAGAAGTGTTGTAAGTGTTAAGTATGTGTAAAAAAAAAGAATTTATGCTGTTAATTGCTTGACAAAACGGAAGACGATCATAATTGATTGATTGATTGATTGATTGATTGATTGATTGATTGATTGATTGATTGATTGATTGATTGATTGATTGATTGCGCAAAGTACGCCCGCAGGAGAGCGGCGTTATTTCGGGCAAAGATTTTCCATCTTTGAAGCATATTCTTACCCTGTAAAAATAATCTAGAAATCTATAAATCATATAAGCGATTGAAAGTATTCGTATATGAAATGTCAAGTATTTTTTGAACTGCTTGCATAGAGTGCGATTTTTTGATTTTCATGATTCATGCGGCCAAATTTCACAGGGCAAAAAGTAATAAATTACGACTATCCGCAAATAAAATACTTGACTCTTTGTCGCCGTTAAGCGACAACGAAATTCGGCAAGGTAAAAATGATAATCGAAAAGACTGAAACATACACAAAGTGGTTTGAAAAACAAAGAGATATAAAACTCATAGCTCGAATCCAAATTCGGCTAAAAAAGCTGGCTGAGGAGAATTGAAATGAGCAAAGAGAAAATCACAAGATGGAATGTTTTGGACGGACTTAGGAACGACAAAGAAATTACCGCTTATTTAGAAGCGGCGCTTGAAGACGGCGATTACGCTTTCTTCCTTTCTGCGCTCGACGATGCGGTTCATGCTATCGGGATAAACGCCATGGCGAAAAAAATGGGTGTCAACAGACAAAGCCTTTACAAGAGCTTCGGCAAGGGAAGCAAGCCCAATTTTGAGACTGTATTCAAAGCAGTAGACAGTCTTGGATTTCGTCTTGCAATATTACCAAAAAACAATTCCGGCAAAACCAATGATATGAGAACTCGCAAGGTTAAACACAGCAAAGCGGGAATGGAAAAGACTTCCTTAAAAATATCATAAATAACACGATGCAAGGGCTCAGAGCCCTTAAGAAAATATCTTGAAATTTAACATATATTTTGCAGATTTAACCAAAGACTTATAAAAATCGGAGTAAATTAATGAGAGTTTCAAAATATATCCTTCCAACATTGAAAGAAAATCCGTCTGACGCAGTTGTATTAAGCCACCGCCTCATGCTCAGAGCAGGTTTAATCAGAAGAGAAGCTGCAGGGATGTATGCTTATCTGCCATTAGGACTCAGAGCATTAAAAAATATTATCAATATAATAAAAGAAGAGATGGACAGAGCAGGAGCACATGAATGTCTGATGCCTGAATTAACAAGCGCAGATTATTGGAAAGAATCGGGCAGATGGGAAACAATGGGACCGGAGATGTTTCGTATTAAAGACAGAAACGGATTGGAATACTCTTTAGGACCTACACACGAAGAGGCTTTCACAAACTTGGTAAGATCCGTTATTTCATCGTACAGAGATCTGCCGATAAATCTTTATCAGATAAACACAAAGTTTCGTGACGAGATAAGACCAAGATTCGGAGTTATAAGAAGCAAAGAGTTTATAATGAAGGACGCCTACTCCTTTGACATAGACCAGGCAGGGCTTGATGAATCCTATAATACAATGGCAGTTGCATATAGACGGATATTTGAAAGATGCGGTCTTGAAACAATTCCGGTACAGGCAGATTCGGGGGCTATGGGCGGAAGCGCATCCGAGGAGTTTATGGTTGCATCAGAGATAGGCGAAGAGACACTCCTGATATGTGAAAAGTGCGAATACAGGGCAAACAGTGAAAAAGCCGAATATAAGAGAATCTCTCCTAAAAAACAATCGGAAGCGAAGATAGAAGATGTACATACTCCGGAGATAAAGACCATTGACGACCTTGTAAAATTTTTCAATTGCGAAGAGGATGTTTTTTTAAAAAGTATTATCTATGTTGCCGGCGGTAAACCTGTTATGGCAGTAGTTCCGGGGAGCAGGGAGATAAATGAAAATAAACTTGCAGCTCATCTTGGCGCAGTAGAGCTTGAAATAGCGCCGGACTCTGTTGTTGAAAATGTTACAGCCGCGCCTGTAGGATTTGCCGGTCCTGTAACAGAGAAAGATATAAGAATAATATATGATATATCGGTTAAAGATATTGTCGGCGCGATTACCGGCGCAAACAAAAAAGATTATCATTATAAAAATGTTAATCCCGGCAGAGACTTTATTATAAAAGAAGAGGCGGATATTACGACAGCAAGAACCGGAGACAACTGCCCTAAATGCGGATCAGTCATGGGAGAAAAAAAAGGGATTGAAGTTGGGCATATATTTAAACTTGGTTATAAATATACTAAATCTATGAACCTTTCAGTCCTTGACGAGAACGGTAAACCTGTCACTCCCATTATGGGCTGCTACGGAATAGGCGTCAACAGAACATTAGCCGCTGTTGTAGAACAGAATAATGATGAGCGGGGAATAATATGGCCTAAAGGCGTAGCTCCGTTTAAAGTATATTTAATCGGCATTGCAAAGAGCGATGAAGAGGTATCTGCCGCAGATAAAATATATGATATGTTAATTACGTCAGGCATAGAAACCCTCTATGACGACAGGAAAGCAAGCCCGGGATTTAAGTTTGCCGATGCGGATCTTATCGGGATACCTGTAAGAGTAACGGTTGGAAAAAAATTTTTTACCGATAATGAAGTTGAAATCAAAGAAAGAGATAAAAAAGATATAATAAATATTAAAGCTGATAAACTTATTGATGCAGTAAATAATTTTTTAAAGTAAATAATCTTTTAAAAATAATTAACTTTAAAATTATACAAATTATACAAAAAAAATTTTTTGAGCTTATATTTCATAATCTATATCTATATTATTTTATGGAAACAATTATTGTAGCAGTTCTAACTACAATATTATAAAAATTTATATATAATTGTATTATAAAAGCCAATGATTATGTCGGATAAATAAATCTAATGAAATTTATACAAAAATTTGTATATAAACATAATATCCTAACCCGTTAATTTTATTTAATAAAAAAGATTTATAAAGATTAATATTGACATATTATTGAAGTATAATAAATAATGTTAATGGAATTTCTTTAACTAAAATTAATCAAAAAATCAATTAAGGGAGTATAATAATGAAGATAGTTGTCTGTCTGAAACAGGTTCCTGATATGGAATCTAAGTTTAAGATCGTTGATAACAAAAAAGTCGATGAATCACAAATCGCTTTTAAGATTAACGATTTTGATAACTATGCTGTAGAAGCAGCTCTCCAACTAAAAGAGAAGCATGGAGGAGAAGTAGTTATTGTAACAGTTGGTCCTGATAGAGCTGCAAAAGATATCAGGCAAGCTTTTGCGATGGGAGCCGACTGGGGCTTACACATAACTGATCCGGCAATTTGTGAAGGAGACAGTTTTGTAATTGCAAGCGCTCTTGCAAAGGCAATAGAGAGTATCGGAGGAGTTGACCTTGTAATGTCAGGTGTTCAATCTGAAGATCTCCAGGCAGGAGTTACCGGAGTAATGGTAGCAGATATGCTGAATATGCCTCACTGTACAAACGTTGTAAAAATCGCCACCGCAGATGGAAAGGCGTTTACTCTTAACAGAGAGCTTGAAGGCGGATTGAATGAAGTTCTTGATCTGGCTGCGCCTGCAATTCTTACAATTCAATCAGGTATTAACGAACCAAGATATCCTACCCTTCCTGGTATTATGAAAGCCAAGAAGAAACAGCTTGATGTTAAATCAGGCGGAGACCTTGGAGTATCCGCATCATCAAGGACTGCGTTTATTAAGATGTTTGTTCCTGTATCTGACTCAATGGCAGAGATCATAAGCGGGGCGCCTGCAGAAGCGGCTGCCAAACTCGTTGATAAGCTAAAAAATGAAGCAAAAGTGATATAAGGGGGAAACTGAAAATGGCAAAATTACTTATAATCGCAGAACATAGAAGTGGGAAATTAAGCGATGCAACGATGGAACTCTGCAGAATAGCAAAAGATGTAGCTTCAGGTCTTGGACTTGAGCCTGCCGCAGCCGTTTTTGCAAAAGACGATTCCCTTGCTAAAGAAGTTGCAAAATACATTCCTGAAGTATTTGCAGTTACTGACGGCGCAGTTGAGAGTTATACTGCAGATGCATATTCTCAGGCTATTAAAGCCGTTGTTGAGGCAAAAGATGTTAAAGGCGTATTTATTCCTCATACATACGATGGTGTTGACTATGCAGCAAAAGCCGCTATGGCTATTGGCGCCGGTATTGTTTCAAACTGTAATAAAGCAGTTGTTGAAGGCGGAAAACTTGTTCTTACAAGAAATATCTATAATGGTAAATTGCAGGAAACAAAATCTGTTACCACAGATAAATTTGTTATTTCATTTGAAAAAGGCGCTTACGATCCGGCAGAAGCAGGCGGAGCAGGAACAGTAACAGCTGTGCCTGTATCATTTACAGCAAGCAGAACTAAAGTAAAAGAAATTATCGCAACATCTACCGGCGGAGTAGATATTTCACAAGCTAAGATTATTGTATCAGGCGGAAGAGGACTTAAAGACGGAGATAAATATAAAGATATAATTATTCCTCTTGCACAAAAGCTCGGAGCAGAATATGCAGGATCACGTCCTGTTATAGACTCAGGCTGGACAGAGGCTTCAAGACAAGTCGGACAATCAGGTAAAACCGTAAGTCCAGATCTTTATCTTGCGCTTGGTATATCCGGAGCTGTTCAGCACGTAGCAGGTATGAAAGGATCAAAATGTATAGTTGCAGTAAATAAAGACCCTGAAGCTCCTATTTTCAATATTGCAGCATATGGTATAGTAGCCGACCTCTTTGAGGTTGTGCCGGCGATTATGGCAAATCTATAATTTTTCATAGGCAAGTAAAAATTTTTTCATAACATTTTTTGGGCTGCCCAATCAGTAAGGGCAGCTTTTTTTTAACCGGGATTTATGTGATTATTGCTGATTTTTATGTTGGGACCGAAGAGACCCCAAGAAGTTGTACATATTTTAAGCAACCAATTAAGACTGAATTCTGTATTGAACAAGACTCAATCCATTTAATTTTACTTTAATCCTCCTATTTGTTCCAATCGCCTATGTACTCTTTCAACTCACTAATAAAATGTTCCATACTTTCAAACTTCTTCAAATAAAAAAGTTCTGATTTTAAATGCCAAAAAAAATTCTCCATAACCGCATTATCTAAACAATTTCCTTTCCTTGACATGCTCGGAAAAATTTTAATTCTTCCATGAATGACAGGAATAAAAGTCACATTGCAAGCGCCATAAAAAATTATTCCTTGTAATATAACTACCGATAATTATAATATATACTAATAATAAATCCGTATGAAGGTCTATTCTATGTTATCAAAAAAACTATTAAAGATTACAATACATTTATCAATAGTTACAGTTGTCATCTTTTCATTAACTACAGGCTCATATACTCAAACAGATAATAAAAACCCAAATGCTGTAGATGACACAAAAAAGGCTGAAAAAATAGAAGCTACTCTTGAATATGGACTGCAGAAAGACCGTAAAACTGCAATTAATATGATTAACTCGATAAAGGATGAGCAGATAAAAAAAAGGCTGATACAAAAATTAGAATCCATTGTTGAAAACGATTCCGATTTAGAAATAAAGAGAGCTGCTATAATTGTAATTGGAGATAACAAGTCCGAATCATCAGCGCCGGTTCTTATTAAAGCCCTTGACGATTCGTCGGATGATATAAAAATCGCTGCCTGTTATGCCATTGGAAAAATTAAAGCAGACTCTGCAAAGCAAAGACTCGTTGAGTTATTCAATAATCAGAATCTAAAAACAGACTCCAATTATACCGAAACTATAATTACAACCCTTACCGATCTTAAAGCGCCTGATATCCTTGATGCTGCAGTTAATGCAGTAAAAAGCAAAGAGACTTCAAAATCAATTAAAGAAAGACTGTTCATCTATATCGGACAGACAGGTTCGGCAGCGCAGAGAGACGCGTTGCTTGGAATTTACAAGGATGATGATGAAGATATTTCAATCCGCGCATACGCAATAAGAGCCGTATCAAAGCTTAAGTTGAAAGATTCTTCCGATGATATTAAAGCAGTTATAAAAGAGATAGACTCATATCCCTTTGCCAAAAAGAAAAAGTATTATGACCTCCATATGTATTCTGTTACGGCATTAGTTGAGTTTGGGGATACGGATTCAATATCGCTCCTTATGAACTCATTAAGGAGTGACGACACAACTACCAGACTCAAAGCCGTAAATCTCATAAAAGATTTCAATGATGAAAGAACTATTGACATATTAAAATACAAAATGCAAAATGATCCCAGTCCAAAAGTAAGAAATGCTGCAAAAAAAGCGCTTGAAGATAAGGGTCTTGTTGAAAAAAACAAAGGTAATGACAATTTAAAATCGGATATTGAAAGAGAAGAGAAAGATGACTGAAAATGGGAAAAACATTGATGATAATTCTATAATTACTAAAATTAAAACAAAAAAATTTGTATTATTATTTTTTATTCTATTAATTTTTACTCTATTACTATTAATCTCTACTCTCATATTAACCATAATTTCTGAGGTTTTACCACAATCTGTAGATCAATTCCCTGATATTAATATAAGAAAGCTTCGTTTAGTATCATATTTAATATCTACTTTTTCATCTCTATTGTCATTAACTTTTTATTTTCTATCCAAATACGATAATATATTTCTTAATAAAATAAAGGAGCTTGGATTAATATTGATTTTTACATTAATATCAGCCGCTGTTGCAATACTCTTATCGGACATAGTCATTTTCCCTATTACCTACTACTCTATTAACAATATAAATATTTTCAATATAGTCTTTAAATATGTATTTAGTTTCTTCATTCTAAGCGCCTTTTTCCTTTTACTGTCTTTCAAAGTCAGGTCACTCTATAAAGACGGTAATTCAACAGACGCTGTTATTAAATATATCTTGATTCGACCAATTCAATATTTAGGTTTTATTTTTTTATCACTCATACTAATAAGCGGTCTCATTATTGTTCTATATATAATTTTTAGCAATAATTACTACCTCATTTATAGATTATCCGGCGGCATATAAATATGGCGATTAAGGTATTTGATAAATATTTTTGGAATTTACCTCAGTTGAATAAGGAACCGGATTTTGATAAATTTTGGGAAAAATCAATTCAAGATATAAAAAAAATTCCGATTGAACCTGAGATAAAAGATAACAGCAAAAAACAGACATCAAAGTTTAAAGCATTTAATATCTCTTACAATGGTTTTCTAAAAACTAAAATAAGAGGAACTCTCTTCATACCAAAAAAAGATGATAAAGCAAGAGTGATCATTCATCTGCACGATTATAACAGATATCCTAATAAAGATTTAATTAAAAATTTATCCGACAAAACAGCTCATCTCTTTTTAATATTAAGAGGTCACGATATAATTGAACATAGAACCGATGAGGAGATGGAATTAGACAAGCCTCTGGGATTTATAGTGGAAAATATTATAGACTTAGAAACATATTATGCCCGCTCAGTCTATTTAGATGTTTACAGAGCTATAGATTTTTTGAGATTAATAAATAAAATTGACTGCAATAAAGTCGGTATTTATGGAAAAGGATTTGGAGCTGCAGCCGGTTTTTTTACAGCAGCCTCCTCTAACAGGGTAGGAGGGGTAGTAATGGATTCTCCCCTGTTTTGCAATCTCCCGCTTAGTCAAAATACGTCACAAAGCGATATAGCGAGAGAGATAAATGATATAATCAATGTTCAAAAGGCAAAAAAACATCAAATCAAAAAAAATCTTACATATTTAGATATAATAAACTTCTCACACAACATTACATGCCCTGTTCTTTTCATTACAGGCTTGTCTGATATGATCTCACCGTCTGAATGTGTTATGGGATTATTCAACAATATACAGAGTGAAAAAACTATCGAGGTCTATCCTGACGGAGGTAATGAAGCCGGAGGAGAAAAACAAGTTATAAAGGCAATCAATTGGCTTGCCGATACAATACTTTTAGACGAGAAATAAGGCGTTTATTTTATAACAGTGCCATTGCAGTCGACTTCAGCTGTACATCCAATTCTTGCTATACAATCTTTTCATCAACTATATACGGAACAAATGTCGCTCTGCCGATTACTTCTTCAAAGTAATCTGTACTGCTCTTTTTTACATATCTATTAATATGATGATTGGTTCCGTTTTCATCTACAGGTATAACGAGGATTCCGCCGTCTCTTAGTTTAGATAGTAGAAATTCCGGAAGAATCCTTACGCCTGCAGATACTATTATTCTGTCAAATATACCGTCAATATCGTTAAAATTATCGCTGTTCACAATATTTACATTATACCCAAGCTCATTAAGAACTATCCTTGACCTCTCAGCCAATTCTGGAATGCGTTCCATTGCTGTAACACTCTGCGCGAGTTCTGCTAAAACCGCAGCCTGATATCCTGATCCCGATCCTATTTCAAGAACGCTTTCATCTCCAATAAGCTTCAATGATTGTACCATAGATGCAACAACAGACGGGGTAGATATTGTCTGTCCAAATCCGATCGGGAGAGATGTATCGTCATAAGCTCTATAGCAAAGAGCTTCGGATACAAATCGGTCTCTTGGAACTGCCATCATAGCATTAAGCACTGAGCCGGAGGATATTCCTTTCTGTTCAAGCTTTATTACCATGTTTCTTCTTGCATTAAACATTCTATCTCTATTATGGAACAAAATATCCTCCCCACTCGTTACCTATTTGTCCCTTGTATTTAACTTCAAGTTTTACATCTGCCCACCATCCGGAGAATGAAGGAAGTTTATATGTATTATAAACTAAAACATATCTATACTCTTCCGATGATTTAATATCGCTATAAATCTTTCGAAGAGAGTTAATCTCAGACGGCCGCATAATCTTGCCGCCTGTTTCAGTTGCTAAACGTACAATATCCTGATCAGGATTTTTAGTTGATATAATATATATTGGAATATAGTGTTCTTTAGCATAATTTATTATTGTTGATGGAGAGTATTGTCTAAATGAATCTTCTCCCACGCTCCCGTCTGTTACAAGCAGAACACATCTCCTGTCAGGTCTATGTATAAGATCAGAAATAGATTGATACAGAGCAACGCCTGTCTGCTTGCCTTTTTTATATTCGCCTTTGTCGATCGCAGATAAGGTTCTCCTTCTGCTCCAGTCAAAATTATTCCCTACCCAGACTTCATCGTTAAAATTAATAAGTTTAACTCTGTCATTTGTCTTAATGGATTTAAGAATAAACTCGGCAAACCACTGCAACTCGCTGTGGTGTACACTCATCTCTTGGGAACGATCAATTGCCATTACAAATGAAGCTGATGCAGTCCTGTTCTTTAAATAATCTGTCTGAAATTTTATTATCTCCGAACCATCCTCTACAATACTAAAATTCTCAGGTCTTAGTCCATAAACCGGTTTTCCGTCTCTGCCTTTAACATTTACATAGAATGCCACAACAGGGAAGCTTGCAGAATCAACAGATGCTATCTCTAATTCTAAATTTGTGTATCTTTTCTCAGTCGGCGAAAAACATAAAACTTTATTAGGAGCAGATTCAAGTATATGGAAAAAACCATCTTGGTCAAACATTGCAGACAGAGGTCTGTTCAGTTTGCCGTCATCCCATGAATTAAAAACAGATTTAGCTCCGCTGACAGTATCATACATTATTATTCCGCTTCTTTCATCGGAAATTACAATTTTATTTCCATTAACAGATATGCCGCGGGGGGATAATATCTCATCCATTAATATCTCACTAATATAATTTCCATATTGATCAAAGACTACTATTTTTTTGTTTGACGTATCCGTAACATAAACCTTACCATTAAGAACTGCAACATCCGTAGGATTTAAAAACTCTCCTTCATAATCTCCCATTTTCCCAAAGCTAAGCACAAAAAGACCGGATTCATCAAACTTCTGCACTCTGTAATTACCGCCGTCTACTATATATATATATCCTTTTTTATCAAAGCATACGCCCTTAGGTCCATGAAAAAGACCTTCTCCGTTACCGGATCCTCCAAACTTTTTTAATATTTTCCCTTTTCCGGAAAAGATATATACTATATCATTTTTAAAATCTGCAGCCGCAAAAGTTTTATTATAAAAATCTATGCCGTAAAGACCGCCTCTGATACTTGGTCTTATAATCTCTTCACCATTGCCATTAGGATCTATTTTAACAACCTTCGACATTGAAAATGAAGTAATATATAAGTTTCTCTCTCCATCAACGGTCATATCGGCAGCCTCGGGGAATGAAAAGCTATTCATCGCAGAGGATCTATATTCGCTTTGTAACAAGTAATTAATATCGTAATTGTCGCCGCTAAAGGCATTCTTAAAATTAAGGCAGTCAATTCTACTCTTTGCTGCAATATTATCAGGATATATATCTAAAATTTTTTTCAGTTCACCAATGGCATTATCCTGAAAACCGGCAAGTTGATAAGATCTGGCAAGATAATCTCTTGCAGTATAATAATCAGGGTATTCCTGTACGGCTTTCATAAAAAAATCTACTGCAGCAAGATATTGCATATTGTTAAAATAAACAATTCCCTTTCTGAAAAATTCTTTAGCCTGCTCAAATTTAACAGAATTAATAGCAGGATATACAGACACTAACGGAGTCAAAGTAAAAAGCAGGATATAAAAGAAGCTGAAAATCTTTTTAAAACTCATTAATTCTACCGGTATTCTTTAATTTTTAAGTCATTGACGGCTTTAGTCGGGCTTTGCGTAGTCAAGTCCGCAATGACAGTTTCTATCAATTTAATATATTGCAAATATACTTATTAGACAGCCGCGTACAAAGTAATCCGTAGTAAAAAAATACTCTATAAAATTCTACCACTATATATATCGGCAAAATTTTAAAAAATATACAATACGACATAATATTATTTTTCAAACATTAACTGTCAATAATAAAAGAAAAAGGAACCTGCATCTTTTATGTTATTATATACGCAGGCAAGGACTTGCGGGATTTTGTTTATTTTTTCAAAATTTAATTTTTTGCTTTATCTATTTAGCATTGAGATATTATAATAGTTAGATTATATAATTAAGGATATAATAATGAGATCTTCTATAAAAAACAAATTATATGGCTATTTTGGACTTTCCATTATCTCGGCAGCTCTTATAACCGGCATAACTTGTTTCATAGCAGCTGTGTACATGATAAAAGAGGAAAGAGTTTTATACCAAACAACTGCAGCCGACTTGGCTTCAAAGGCTTTTGATCCTAAAAACATTCACCTAATAGATGCAGATTACCAACAAACGCCTGAATATATGAATGTACTTAAATATTTTAAATCCTTAAATGAATCTTTTGATCTTAATTACACATACGTTCTTAAAAAAACCGGCAACGATTTCATATTTGTTTACGATAGCGGCGATCTCGATGATGACGAGCCTGCTTTTTTAACCGCTTATGACGATCATCCTGAAATTCTTGAAATAGCTTATGATACAGGGAAACCTCAATTTGGTTCATATACCGATAAATGGGGTGATCAACGCAGCATTTTTTATCCAATATTAGGAGATGATGGAAAGACTTTATGTATAGTAGGTGTGGATAAAAGCTTAGACAAAGTTGCCACGCTGTATCGCAGAGGTATTTTTTTATTATGTACTATTTTTATATTAATTACAATCTTTGGAACTTTTGCCATAAATCGATTCGGCAAGTCTCTTGTTAGACCAATTAATCAAATCATTGGCGATATTTCAACGATCTCCAATGATTCAAATCTTACTGAAAGATCAATGATTAACAGCAATGACGAATTAGGCGATTTAGCTCAAAGTTTTAATGCTTTAATTGACAAATTCCATATGTCCATGAAAGAGGTCAATGATGTTGCCCAGTCGCTTTCTCTATCCTCAGAGGAATTTATAACCGTAAGTAAAAAGCTTTCACAAACTAAGACAGACATAAGTACAGTAGGCAGTAATACGATAAACTCGATAACCGAAGTTGTTTCAAAAATTACTAATATTTCAGCAGAACAGATGGAGATATTTTCCGCTCTTTATGAAAAAATACAAAACTTATATTCCGGTTTGCTAACTATAAATGACCAGGCTGATACAACATTAACCCTTTCAGAAGATGTAGCTAATTTAGCAAAACAAGGTGAAGTTTCCATTTCTTTAGTTAATACTTCAATGAGTAATGTACTTAAAACATCTACAGATATGAGCGAAATTATTGGAATAATAAACGATATTTCGGATCGAATAAATCTTTTATCTCTTAATGCATCAATTGAAGCTGCAAGAGCTGGTGAGTATGGTCGCGGATTTGCAGTAGTTGCAGATGAAATTTCTAAACTTGCAGATCAAACTGCAGATTCGATTAAAAATATAGATGTGCTTATTAACAAGAATAATTCTGAAATAAGAAATGAAATAACCCATTTAGATGATACAACCTCTACTTTGAGAAATATACTAAACGAAATTCAAAAAATGAAACCCGAAATTTCGAAAATAAATTCGTTATCAATCAATGAAAGAGATGCAGCCGAAAAAGTAAAAGAAGATGCAGACAGTATTACACTTAAAAGTAATCAAATAAAGCAACTAACTCAGGAAGGGAAAGAACAGCTTAATGTAGCAAATCAAGCCATAATGGCTATTGATCAGTATGTTATAAATATTAGTAACGATGCACAAAAAATTATGACCGGTAGTGAAGTAATATCAAAAAACTCCTCTTCGCTAAACGAAAAAGTTTCAATATTTAAAATATAAAGCAAAATTTTAATTACTCAGCAGGGGTCAGAGCCAACATCATAAACTTAAGAAGGATTTTTAACATCGAATTATACGAATTAATACGAATATTTCAATAGCATTTAGGTCTTTATTCGTAAATATCCATGAAATCCGTAGACTATTTT
>Ga0268262_10005056_pt1 | contig 13263 bp, 12 predicted proteins | sample TergutNc150P3_FD_190354 | JGI IMG/M metagenome (GOLD analysis project Ga0268262, IMG submission 190354) | Nasutitermes corniger P3 segment gut microbial community from laboratory colony in Florida, USA - Nc150 P3 (SPAdes) (version 2) | ecosystem: Host-associated > Arthropoda: Insects >... | reverse complement strand
AAGATGGTGCGGTTCAGGCGATTATTACTAGGGGGTGTTGAATGGAATGCACACATTGTGGCAGTACGAGTTTCAAGAAGAATGGTATGCACAAAGGAGTGCAAAGGTATCAATGTAGCAGTTGCAAACAATTCTTCAGCGACAAGGTGAGGAAATTTTCCTACCGCGATAAATGCCGAGCCTTGGATCTCTACCTGAACAACATCGGCGTGAGGAAAATCGCTAGGTTTATGAAATGTTCCTCGGCGATGATAGTTCGCTGGATAAGGGATGCCGCACAAAATCTCAAACTGCAGTTGCTACATACATCGCAATGCCGGAACGAGAAATTCCCCGAAGCAATAGGGCTTGATGAGATATACACCAGTATAAAAAAACACCTGCCAGGTTGCTGTATAGACTGCTTATTCTCGGCGAAGCGACAAGGTTATTGCGTTTGCGACTGGCAAAGGAATTTGAGCCGCACAAGAGATATACAAGAAAGTCAAGGAACTTATCAGATACATATTGCACATTTACAGCGATATAAACAGCTCGGAATTTCACGTAGCAGTATTACGTAAACGCCTTGCCGCAATTTGTAGCAGTATTATGTGAACGATGATAGCAACATATTTTTCTTGCTTATTATCTTGACAAATCGTTTTTTATTTTCTATCTTTTACAAGATTTACGAATGTAAATCAAGTACACACAAAGGCGTGTGTTTTTTCGTAGGGGCAACTATTACCTCTACGAGGAAACGCATGCCTTTTTACTTTGAGGAAAGTAATATGAATAAGTGTCATTTAGTAAAGTTGTCTTTTGCAGCTTTACTCGCTACGGCTCCGGTCGTATTCGCACAGGCACCTGCTCAAGTCGCTGGTCGCCTTAATGGGTTATTTTTTCTCCCGCATCCTGAATGGAAAAAGAGAAGACTCGCAAAAAAGTTTTTTGAAAAATTGAAAGAAACAACAAAAGCAGGAAAAGATTGCTTTGGAACAATAATTGAATCCACTTTAGACTATCACGACTTTACCTATGCCGACAGGAAAATATGGTGGTCTATTCATTGATTGTTGTAGTTATATGCAACTAAACCACCACCGCCCTCTGTTTTTTTGGGGGCGGTTTTTCTATATTATCTAAATGAGCAGTATTACGTAAACGCATTGCTACCATTTGCAGCAGTATTATGTAAACGATGAAATTTACCCCCGTCCCCCCCTTGACAAACTATTTTTTTATTTCTAATTTTAAGATGTAATTCACGAATGTGAATTGCGTACACACAAAGGCGTGTGTTTTTTTATAGTGGGTAGCGATTACCATTATGAGGGAACACGTGCCTTTTTTTTTGAGGAAAAAAGTATGAATATGTCTCATTTAACAAAGTTGTCATTGGCAGCTTTACTCGCTACGGCTCCGACCGTATTTGCACAGGCACCTGCAGAAGCAGTTCCTGTTGCTGAAGCGGCTCCTGCTCCTGTTGCAGAGCCTATACCACCAACCCCAACTCTGGTACCAGAAGTTAAACCGGCACCAGAAGTTAAACAAGCAGAACCAGCTAAAGCCGCCGCCGCTGGAACTAAAATTTCTCTATACGGCTTCGCACAGCTCAATGCAGTTTGGGAAGACGGCGTTTTAAGAACTAACCAAAAAAATTGGAATCTTATTGCTCCCACAGATAATAACCTCATTGCTCCCACAGATAATAGCAAAGGCGGAAGTCGCACAATGCTCAATGTGAATCACACAAGATTCGGCATTAATTTTTCTGATTCCCCAACCGAAGGCGGCACGGAATTATCTGGCAAAATAGAAGCCGATTTTAACAATAATGCAGAACGCAACAATAACGGTAACGGCGGAACAGCCACCGGAGCCGGTTTTCGCATAAGACATTCTTATGGGCAAGTGAAATTCGGCGACCTTGGTTTAACCCTTTTGTTAGGTCAAACCAGCAATGTAATTTCCCCACGTGACCCTTCCATACTCAGCGAAGGCTCCATGAACAATTCAGGCAACATAGGTACCACTCGCGTTCCGCAAATTCGCTTAACGCAAGCACTTGGTCCTGCGGAAGTAGCCATTGCCGCAGTGGACGACCGCGGAGCAAGCGCTCCAAAGGCTCCCGCTGTGCAAGGGCGCATTGGCTTAAAACTTCCCGCAGATTGGGCAGACAAAAAGCAAAATCTTGAGTTTGGCGTTTCTGGGCATTTTGCACACCAGAGAAACACCGACACAACCGAAAGCAAATATATGAAGGTTCCAATTGAAAATAAATATACGAAAGTTCCGAAATCTTATTCTTTCAATGCAGACTTGAATTTGCCCATAATAGATATCCTCGGTATTTCTGGAGAATTTTTCTATGGACAAAACCTTAGTAATTACGGCAGCGGAAGTTTGGGTTTAAGTAGGTCTGATTTTGATCAGACCAAAATCAAAGAAGAGAAAATCAAGGAAGAAGACGGCATAAAGTCCTCTGGCTTTTGGACAAACATTGGCGTTAAGCTGCCTGCAAGCCTAACCCTCAACGGCGGACTTGGAATGGAAAGCATAAGCAACAGTGATGATCTCCAGCCTGGAAAAATAAGCAGCAATATGGGAATATTCACTAATTTGAGATATAATTTTATTCCAAGTGCATTTATAGGCATTGAATATTGGCACATATCAACGAGCTACACAGATAGCCCTACCAAAGACCCGGATGGTAAGAATATCAAAGGACCAGATGGCAAGGATGTCCTTGGCAAAACAAAGGATGGAGCAATTAACCGCGTTGAACTAGCTTTCAACTACTCATTTAAGTAGGAGGAAATATGATAAAGAATCGTGTTAATTTTGTGAAGTTGTTTTTAGCTGCTGTTCTTGCCCTTGCGACTTTTGCTATGGGCGCAGGTGAAGCAAAAAAAAGCAAAGAGCCATATTCGCTGAACGTTTTTGCTGCTGCCAGTTTAACAGAAGCTTTGAACGAGATTGCTACCTTATACAAGAAAGCAGTGCCAGAAGCAACGCTTACATTTAATTTTGACTCAAGCGGCAAACTGCAAACGCAAATAGAGAACGGTGCCGAAGCAGATTTGTTTTTATCCGCAGGGCAAAAGCAAATGGATGCAATAGCAGCTACTTATGTGGATTCTACAACGCGCAAAGATTTGCTTGTAAATCAGGTGGTGTTGATTGTGCCAAAAAACAGCAAGAAAAACATTAAGTCTTTTGAAGACTGCTTTGGCGACAAAGTATCACTGATTGCAATCGGAAACTCCAGCGTACCTGTTGGGCAGTACACCGAAGAAATATTCAAATTTCTGAACGGGTGGGAAAAAATCACCGCCAAAGCTTCCTTAGGCACCAATGTAAAAGAGGTGCTATCGCAAGTGGAAAGCGGGAGTGTGGATGCTGGCGTGGTATATCTAACCGATGCGGCAACGGCAAAAAATGTGAAAGTTGTAGCACAGGCACCAAAAGGAAGCCATAAATCGACTGTATATCCTGCGGCAGTGCTGAAAAAATCAGCACACCCACAAGAGGCAAAGGCGTTTTTAGATTTCCTAAGTTCACCCAAAGCTACGGCTGTGTTTAAAAAGATAGGTTTTGAGGTAGTGAAATAAACGGGAAAGGTATGTGTTCTTTTGTAGAGGCTCACGTGGTTGCTTCTACAAAGGGACACATGCTTTTTTCTCTAATTGAGGAAATAATATGAAAAAAATTTTTCTACTTTTTGCTCTTATGGCTTTTGTCGTTGGTTGTGGTGAAAAAAAACCTAAAGAAAAATTTTCGCTTACCATTTTCGCTGCCGCTAGTTTAACGGAAGCGTTGAACGAAATTGCAGAATTATACAAGAAAGCTGTGCCAGAAGCAACAATTAATTTTAACTTTGACTCAGCAGGCAAACTGCAAATTCAAATTGAAAATGGAGCCGAAGCAGATTTGTTTTTATCCGCAGGGCAAAAACAAATGGATGCACTAGCAGAGACTCATATAGATACTGCAACACGCAAAAATATACTTGTAAATAAAGTGGTGTTGATTGTGCCGCAAAACAGCACGAAAGACATTACATCTTTTGAAGATTGCATTGGCGACAAAGTGTCAGTGATTGCATTTGGAAACCCCAGTACGCCTCTTTGGGACTATACCGAAGGAATATTCACATTTTTGAACGGGTGGGATAAAATTACCGCCAAAGCTTCTTTAGGCACAAATGTAAAAGAAGTGTTGTCTCAAGTGGAAAACGGAAGCGTGGATGCAGGAGTGGTTTTTGCCACCGATGCGGCAACGGGAAAGAATGTGAAAGTTGTGGCACAGGCACCAAAAGGGAGCCATAAACCAGCGGTGTATCCTGCGGCAGTGCTGAAAAATTCAAAACAGCCAAAGGAAGCAAAGGAGTTCTTAGACTTTTTAAGTTCGCCGGGAGCTGTGGCTGTGTTTGAAAAAATTGGTTTTGAGGTTGTGAAATAAATGGATTTGTTTCCTTTATATAACTCTCTTAGAATCACTGTAATAGCAGTTTCCTTTGCGTTCGTTCTTGGGATTCTTGCGGCTTACGCTATTTTGCGTATGCCGCAAATGTTCAAGAGCATTTGTGATACAATTTTCGCCATTCCGCTTGTGCTACCGCCTACCGTTATTGGTTATTTTATACTAGTGAGTATGTCTCCAAACAGCATAGCAGGCTCAAAGCTTCTTGAATGGTTTGATATAATCATCACTATGCGCTGGCAAGCAGCGGTTGTGGCGGTTGTGATTATCTCATTTCCATTCATCTATCGCACCACGCGCGGCGCATTTGAAAGCTTTGACCAGAATTTGCTAGATGCAGGGCGAACGCTTGGATTGTCTGAAAAATATATATTTTTTAGAATACTTCTCCCTAACTGCAAACACGGAATTATTGCCGGAACGGTGTTAGCATTTGCGCGCGGGCTTGGCGAATACGGAGCAACCAGTATGGTTTGCGGTTATATCGCAGGCAGAACCGCCACCGTTTCCACATCCGTTGCATATTTTTGGCAAATCGGCAGAGACGATATGGCATTCTATTGGGTGATGATAAATCTTGCAATTGCATTTGTGTTTATGGTATTAATAGAAATATTCAACAGACCTAAAGTTCGGGGATAGCAATGCTCGTTTGCAATATCAACAAAAATTTTAGCGGTTTTGCTCTGAATGTGAATATTGAAGCGAAGAGCGGTGTAACCGCTCTTATGGGTGCATCGGGCAGCGGCAAAAGCATGACTCTCCGCTGCATAGCTGGTATTTCAAAACCAGACAGCGGGCACATTGAACTGAACGGAAGAGTACTGTTTGATTCCGAAAAGAAAATCAACCTGCCTCCGCAAAAACGAAACACAGGCTTTCTGTTTCAAGATTACGCTCTGTTCCCGAATATGACTGTGCTGCAAAATATAATGACTGGAATAAAAAGCAAAACCAATCGTGAAAAACAAGCTGCGGAATTTGCTGAAACATTCCACATACATTCCCATTTAAACAAATACCCTCACCAACTCTCCGGCGGCGAAAAACAACGTTGCGCCATAGCTCGCATTCTTGTAGGTTCACCGGACATTCTAATGCTAGACGAACCTTTTGCCGCTCTGGACAGCCATTTGCGTTGGGAATTGGAAACAGAACTTTCCGCTCTGTTCAAGAGTTTCTCAAATCCGGTTTTATATGTATCTCACAACCGAGACGAAGTATATAGGCTTAGTGACAATATAGCCGTTATGAATTGCGGCAAAAATGAACCCATTTCCGAAAAGAAAGCTCTGTTCAAAAATCCTGCAAGCGTTCAGGCGGCAAGGCTTACAGGTTGCAAAAATATTGCTAAGGCAATCGCCAAAGGAACGCAGATTTCCGTGCCAGACTGGGGAGTAGAACTCGACATAGCACAAAACGATGTGCAATACATAGGTATTAGAGCAAATTACATTGTTCCCGCTTCTGCCGCAAACAAAGCCGATATTGCCACCGCCTTTCCGTTTGAGATAGTGAATGAAATTGAAGACACCTTCACAAACATTCTAATGGTGCGAAAACAGGGAACAAAACTGCCGCCCATTCGCTGGGAAATGCCAAAAAAAGACCGTGCAGCCTTGCGAAACCTCCCACAGGAGCTTGCATTTTTGCGGGAACATATTTTGTTTTTGAAATAATTTTTTATATTACCATCATAACCTATGACCACTAGCCTAACACTAGCCACCATTTTGTCCCCCCTCTTGAGGAGTTGTTATGAATTTATTTGCTAACATTAATATTGGCAAAAAACTAATCCTATTGTTGTCCATATTCATAATAGGTTATGTTATTTTCGGCTTGGTTTCCTTCTCTACTTTGAATAGCCTTCGCATTCATGGAAATCTCTACAACCAAATCGTTATGAGCAAGGATTTGATAGCTGATGTTTTGCCACCTCCAGGGTACATCATAGAATCATATCTGGATGTTTTGCAGGTGGCAGAAGAAACCGACCCTGTCCGGATGGATTATTTTTTCAAGGAACTCAAGCGGCTTGAAGCTGATTACAATGAGCGTCACCAATTTTGGATAAATGAGCCGCTACTGGAACAAGGGGCTTTGCGAGAAGCTATGCTTACTGGGGCTTACGAACCGGCTATCCGGTTTTATAATATTGTTTTTAACCAGTTTATCCCTGCCTTACAAAGCGGCAACCGTGAATATGCCAGAAAACTCGCACAAGGCGAGTTGAAAACCCTATATGCAACACATCGCAAAAGCGTGGATCAGGTTGTTCTGGGAGCCACAGAAAAATACCAGAAGACCGAAATTCTGGCTGGCACAACCATTCTGCATGATACAAAACTGCTTTTTTCCATTGCTTTTGTTGTTATTGCTGCTGCGGTAATTTTGAGCCTGATAATCCGATCTTCCATTGTAAAGCCAATCATCAAGGTAACCGATACTCTCAAAGACATATCCGAAGGCGAAGGAGACTTGACTCGTACCATTGCCGTCAATTCCACAGATGAAGTAGGGCACCTTGCCTTGTACTTCAATAAAACACTTGAAAAAATCAAAAACTTGATAATTACCATCAAAACCGAAACAACATCTCTGGCATCAGTTTCTCTAGAATTGTCTTCTGTTAGCAGGCAGTTGGCAAGCGGTGCCGAAGAAACCGTTAATCAGAGCAGTGCTGTTGCAAGCACGGCAGAGCAGATGTCTGTGAACATAAATGCGATGGCAAGTGGAGCAGAGCAGGCTAGTGCAAATGCAAACGAGGTAGCAGGTGCTGCGGAGCAGATGTCCGTGAATATGAACACGGTTGCAACTGCCGTAGAGGAGATGAGCGCAAGCATAAGCCAAATAGCCTCCAATGCTGATGAGGCTCGTAAGGTTGCCATAGCTGCCACGGAGAAATCCAAAAATGCAACAAACGCTATGAGCAAACTCGGAGCAGCGGCAAAGGAAATTGGGCATGTTACAAATGTTATCAAAAAGATAGCAGACAAAACCAACTTGCTTGCTCTCAATGCCACCATTGAAGCTGCCAGCGCAGGCGAAGCTGGCAAGGGTTTTGCTGTTGTGGCAGGCGAAATAAAGGAACTTGCGAACCAGAGCGCACAGAGCGCAGACGACATTGCACTTCGCATAGAAAGCATTCAGAATGGCACTGGCGATGCCGTTCAGGTGATTAGTGATGTGAGCGACATTATTGTTAAGATAAACCAAAGCGTTGAGACTATAGCCGGTCATGTTGAGCAGCAGACAAAAGCCGCCAACGAAATAGCGAACAATGTTTCTCAGTCCAATACCGGCTCCAAAAGAGTTGCTAATGCTATTGGCGAAGTAGCAAAGGGAGCAAATGATGTTTCAAAGAATGCTGGTGAAGCAGCCAGAGGCGCAACCAACGTGAGCCAGAATATTGCTAGCATGAGTAGTATTGCAAAACAATCTGCGCAGGGAGCTACACGGATCCATCAATCTGCTGAGAATTTGAACGGGATTGTGGGTGATTTGAAAGGAACAGTTAGCAGGTTTAAAGTGCAATGAAAATGCAAAATTTCAACTTATTGGAAAATAATATAATTCAACTTCCTAGCGGCGTGTTTGCTGGTGTAGCAAGCTATGTTTGCTATCCAAGCGGAGAGCTGGAAGGCGTTAAACTTTCGGAAAAGAATATGCTTGTCACTCACGTTGGCGAGCTTGTTCCTTGTTACGAAGAAACCAACCGCCGCAAAAATAAATATTCCGTTGAGTTTTACAAAAACGGTATGGTAAAAGCAGTTGCCCTCAACGAAGTGCAAGAAATACAAACTCCAATCGGTGAATTTCCAGCAGAGCTTGTGACCTTTTATGAAACCGGAGAATTAAAACGCTTTTTTCCGCTAGACGGCCAAATCAGCGGAATGTGGAGCGAGAAAGACGAAAAAGCCTTAGCCATTCCGCTATCGTTTGACTTGCCATTTACATCTTTTACCGCAATAATCAGCGGAGTTGCTTTTTACCAAGGCGGAAACATTCGTAGCGTAACGCTGTTTCCTGGAGAAACCATTTCCATAAAAACAGAATTTGGCGATATTTTAACGAGAAACGGCTTTTCTCTCTATGAATCGGGAAAATTGGAATCGCTGGAACCTGCTGCCCCAACGCTGATAAAAACTCCAGCAGGCAGAGTCAAAGCCTTTGACCCAGACGCTGTTGGGGTAAGTGCCGATGTAAATTCGCTTGTATTTGGCGAAGACGGCGATGTAATAGGCTTTAACCCCGCCCGCTATGGCTCGCTGCAAATGTGCAGCCCCGAAGACTGCGCAAACTGTTCTTTAGGGTGTTCTTAATTCAAAACTTGGCATCAAAGCGAAGCTCATTCAGAGGATAGTTAATCACTATTTGCTATATTGACCTCTTAAGGTAAAGAAAATGAAACTGAGCGTTAAAATTCCTTTATTGCTAGGAATAGTTGTTTTTGTGAGTACTGCCGCCATGCTTGTTGTGGTAGAGCTTAAAGTTCGTAGTACCATAGAACAATCCGCTTTGAACTCTCTAGTTGGCGAAACTGAGGCTAATGCAGCTTTCTTGAAATCCAAGTTGGATTTACATATTGAAGTGCTTGCAGAAGTTGCTAACAGAATCAGGGTTAGAACCATGGATTGGAGCATTGTGCGACCAGCTTTGAAAGCTGATGTCACTCGCCTTGGTGCGCTTGATTTGGCTATGATAAATTCAGAGGGGATTGCTCGTTATGTACTGAGCGATACAACCATTAACGTAAAGGATAGGGCATACTTTCACAAGGCTATGGCTGGAGAAAAAAGTGTGGAAATGGTTGTTAGCCGCGTCACTGGCAAAGTTGTTACTGTATTTGCTGTGCCAATTAGAAAAACCGAAGATATGGCTTCACCTGTAGTAGGTGTATTGCTGGCGCGCAAAGATGGTGCGCATACTCTTTCTAATCTAGTGGCAGAACTAAAAACACCCTACGAAAGCGGTTATGCCTTTTTGATAAACGAACAAGGAACCATGATAGCTCACAGAAATCAAGAATTAATAAATCGGCAGTTCAATCCCGTAATAGAAGCCGTGAAAGATACCTCACTTAAATCTTTTGCAGGGATGGTAGCCTCGGCATTCAAGAAAAGAAGTGGAAGAACAGAATACCATTACGATGGTAAAAACCTTATAGGTGCATATTCAAATGTTCCCGGATTCCACTGGATACTTTTTTTAAGCATAGAAAAATCTGAAATAGAAAATAAATTATCACAAATAAGCATGGCTATAGTTTTGATAGGTTTTATATGCCTTATAGCTGGAGTTATCGCTGCAGTAGGAGTTGGGAGATCCATTGCAAAGCCTGTGATTAGCATAGTTGAAACTTCAAAAAACATAACTCAGGGTGAAGGAGATTTAAGCCAAAGCATTCCAGTGCATTTCAAAGGCGAAATGGGAGATTTGGCTCGCTATTTCAACAAATTAATAGCCGCGCTCCGCATTCCCATAAGCGAGGCAAAGGCAGCAGTTAACAATTTGGGTACCGTTTCCGAAGAATTGTCCTATATAAATAGGCAACTTGAAATAAGCCAGACTCAGACTACAAAAGAAAATTCGCAGGAAATTTTGCGCATAGGTCAGTGCATACACGAACTAGCCTCAACGGCTGAACTATTAAGGCAAACTATGGATAAATTTAAAGTTTAGATTTTCTACATTACACCTAAATCTAGGAGATACCTTATGTATTCGGTTAAAACCCTCAATAAAATTTCTGCCAAGGGAACTGAATTGTTCAGCGAAAAATATTCCGTTGGCGATTCGGAGAATAACCCTCAGGCTATCTTGGTGCGAAGCGCTCAGGTTGATACCGATTCCTTTTCAGGCGATTTGCTTGCCGTTGCCCGCGCAGGAGCTGGCGTAAACAACATAACAATAGACAAAGCTAGCGCAAAAGGTATATGTGTGTTCAACACCCCTGGCGCAAATGCAAATGCAGTTGCAGAGCTTGTTTTCACAGCTCTGGGAGTGGCACTCAGAAACATCCACAAATCCCTAGCTTGGATAGGTAGCTTGAAAGACAAAGAAGACAAGGAGATAAGCGAAGCTGTTGAAAAAAACAAAGCTGCCTTTGTTGGCACAGAGCTTGCAGGCAAGACCATTGGAGTTGTTGGGCTTGGCAAAATAGGTGTTTTGGTTGCAAACGGAGCCATTGGGAGAGGCATGAAAGTAATTGCCTACGAACTATACCCAAGCATAGCCAATATGTTAATGCTAGACAACACCGTTAAAGTAGTACCAACCCTAGACGAAGTTATAGCCGCAGCAGATGTTCTAACCGTGCACGTTCCCTTTATGCCTGCCACAAAGGGTTTGCTTAACGAAACAAATTTGGCAAACTTCAGTGGCTCATATTTGCTCAACTTTGCAAGAAACGGCATAGTTAGCGATGCAGGCATAAGTGCTTTCTTGGCTAAAAACAAAAACAACGCTTACATAACAGATTTTCCAAGCAAAGCAGACCTCTCAAACGGGCAGGTGATCTCTTTCCCACACCTTGGAGCAAGCACAGAAGAAGCCGAAGAAAACTGCGCAACTATGGCAGTGGCACAGTTAAAAGACTATTTGGAATTTGGCATAGTTCGCAATTCCGTGAACTTTCCAGCTTCGGGCAGCCTTCCATCTGCAAGTGTAAAACACCGCATTGTGGTGATAAACAACGATGTGCCAAATATGATAGCTTTAATATCCAAAGTTTTTGGCGATGCTGGCTTAAACATTCAAAGTTTCAAAAACGAGAGCAATGGGAAAATCGGTTATAACTTGATAGACTTGGAAGCAAAAGTTCCACAAGGTTTAATAGATTCGCTCAAAAAAATTGAACAAATAATTCGCGTTAGGGTTATAGAACTTTGAACTTGCGGCTTGAACTGAGAATAGCCTGGAGATATCTGGGAGCGCAACGAAAGAGCTTGTTCGTTTCGCTGATAAGCCTATTCAGCATGGGAGGCGTGTGCATTGGCACATTTGCCTTGATAGTTGCGCTTTCTGCAGTGAATGGCTTTGAAGCGGAAGTCACAAAACAGATGATAGGCAAAGATGCCCATTTTGAAGTTATGAATTTGCGAGGCGAACAAATTCTTGAAGCGGATTCCATAGCAAAAGCACTTATTGAAAGCGACAAAGAAATAATAGCCTATTCGCCGTTCATAATTTACAAGGTTGGAGTTAGCTCAAAAAAAGTAAATGACGGTGTTGTGGTTTATGGCATAGATGCGGCATCATCAAAAGATGTTATAGATTTGCATTCAAAAATAATAGCCGGAAGATTTAATCTAAACCGTTTGGAAGACCATAGCGCAACACTACGCCCTTCAATTATACTAGGCTCCATTCTGGCTCAGCGTTTGCGCGTGGATGTTGGAGAACGCTTGGTTTTGCAAACCTTTCAGGGACCAGATGACGTAATAGGTGGCGGTCCGAGAATGATGCAGTTTGTTGTGTCTGGTATTTTTGAAACCGGAATGTATGAATACGATGGCAATCTGCTTTACGTTGGAATAGAAGAGCTTCAAAAATTAATGGGCATTCATGGAGTTTCTGGTATTCAGTTTAAAATAAAAAATCCTTGGAAAAGCGAAATTCACGCAGAAAAAGCGAGCAAACTTTTGGGTTATCCTTATTATGCAAGCGACTGGAAAGCAAAAAACCAAACCCTTTTAAAATGGATGAACTATGAAAAATTCATAGTCGCCGCCATTGTTTGCCTTATTGTTTTAATTGCAGCATTCAATATAATAAGTTCGCTGATTATGGTGGTTGTGGATAAAACAAAAGAGATTGGAATTTTGCGCAGCATGGGATTTTCGGAAGGCTCAATTATGCGAGTGTTTGTGAGTATGGGTTCCTTTATTGGCGTGTTCGGTTCGCTACTCGGTGGAACCGCTGGTATTGCGCTGTGCATTATTCAAGAAAAAACTCATATCATAAAATTGCCAGCCGATGTTTATATGATGCCCTTTTTCCCGGTGCAAGTTCAGGCTTTGGATGTTGTAGCAATTTTCGTAATAGGCAATGCGCTCTGCGTTTTGGCAACCATTTTGCCAGCTTGGAAAGCGAGCAGCATGAAGCCCGTGAGGGCAATTAGGCGGGAGTAGCCTGCCATTGTGGCACAACACCCCAACACGCAAAACAACCCAACGATACAGATTTGTAGGGGCGTATGATTACGCCCTAAAATTTTCTATATTATCCAAATGTTTAGGGAATATTCTTTTCATTTAATCCCGTAGCCCTAAACAAATCTGAACAAAAAGGTGTTTATATGGAGAAAAAAGACCTAACAGCAGCAGATGTCTGGGCAATGTTCGCCGAGACTGACCGCAAAATAGCGGAAACCGACCGCATAGTGCAGGAAAACGCTCGTCAAATTGCGGAGGGGCACCGCATTTTAGACGAGAAATTTGCTGAAACCGACCGCAAAATTGCGGAGGGTCATCGACTTTTAGACGAGAAATTCGAAAAGCTTGGTATTAAATTCGATGACATAAAATCAAATGTAATAGGCATTAGCGATAGCAACGGCGAATTTGCGGAAGAGTATTTTTTCACTTCCTTGAAAAAGAAAATGGAATTCGCAGAAGTACATTTTGACGACATCAGCCAAGATTTCAAGCTACTCAAAAAAATGCCAAACGGCGAAAGGCTCGAAGACCAGTTTGACATCGTTATGATAAACGATAATGCAGTCGCCTTAGTAGAAATCAAATACACAGCTAGAAAGGGTTATCCAGCAACAATGGTAAATCAAAAAGT
>Ga0268262_10005055_pt1 | contig 13264 bp, 12 predicted proteins | sample TergutNc150P3_FD_190354 | JGI IMG/M metagenome (GOLD analysis project Ga0268262, IMG submission 190354) | Nasutitermes corniger P3 segment gut microbial community from laboratory colony in Florida, USA - Nc150 P3 (SPAdes) (version 2) | ecosystem: Host-associated > Arthropoda: Insects >... | reverse complement strand
ATATTTATCCCAACCTTCGGATGCCATTATTCCTTTATTACTCAAACATCCAGCCATAATAAAGCACGCCAAAATAAAAATGTTATTTCTTTTCATATTAATAATCCTCCTCAAAAATATTACTATGCCTCTGTTTCTTTGTCATGTTTTTCAACATCTATTTATACTCTTTCATAGGACTTGTAAAATACCGTGTATTTTGCTATTTTCTTGCAAATGTTGTTCAGAAGAACAATTCAATTATCACTCACGCAAATACTTTACACTTCAATACTTTGCCTTCTACTTTTTTCCTCCTGCTATAAATGCATAGATACCACTAATGAATCTGCTTCGCCTGACGAACAGGAGATTGAAGAAACAGAAACTGTAATTGACCCATACCAAATCCGCGCAGAACAAATCGCTTCTTCCATGGATAATCGTATTCTAACCGCTCAAGTACTCATTTGCGGCATTGACGGCAAGGGAAGCCTTCCTCCACACATGAAATTATTGTTAAAAGAATCGCCGCCGGGAGGTGTGATGCTGTTCAAGTACAACCTTGATACTGACAATGATTCAATACGCAGCCTTATTTCACAGACAGTTTCACTTGTTACGGATGAAGCAGACATCCCGCCTTTTATTACCGTAGATCATGAAGGAGGAACGGTAAACCGTTTCCTTCCGGGAACTGTTGACATGCCCACCGCAAATTCCTACTGGGAACTATCTCTTTTGCAGGAGAAAAATACAGTCCTCGAAAAAATCGAAGAAGACAGCAACAAGGCAGGCCGTACTTTACACAGTCTGGGAATAAATCTTAACTTAGCTCCTGTAGCGGAATATTTAACTTCTGACAATCGTCATTTTCTTGAGAAACGTTCTTACGGACCTAATCCGTTTTTCACGGCGGACGCGGCGGGAGCATTTGTCAGGGGAATGGAACAAGCTGGTGTTTTATGCGTAATTAAGCACTTTCCCGGCAGCGCAGGCGCTGATCCTCATTATTCGCTTTCCGCTCTCAACATGGATAGAACTTCTCTCGAAAATTTTATTTACCCGTTTAAAGAACTTATCAGAAGCGGTGCGGGAGCGGTAATGATCGCCCATTCTTCTGTTCCGGCAATTGACAGTAAAATAGCGAGCCTTTCGCATGTTGTTATGGGAGACTGGCTAAGGGGAGAATTAGGTTTTAACGGCATAATAATATGCGATGATTTTTCCATGGCGGCAGCCGGTAATATGCGTCCTGAGGAAGCGGCTGTTTTTTCAGTTGCCGCGGGAGCCGACATGGTTCTTGTCTGGCAGCATGACTTAAAACGCACGCATCTTTCTTTTTTGAAAGCCCTCGAAGACGGAAGGCTTTCACGAGAAAGGCTTGAAGACGCAGCAAAACGGATAATTTACAGAAAATTGAAATCCGGCTTTATGGACTGATATGAAGTGGTAAGACGGCATATAACCTCATCCACTGTTTTATGTATTTATTATTAACAGAGGATTTTCCAAAACTTCAGTTTTTGGAAAATCTACTTTAAATTTAATGGAAAAACTGGCCTTTTGGACAGTTTTTCCAGAGCCTTTTTCAAAACTAACCGAGTTTTGGAAAAGGCTCAATTATCTTCAATCAAATAGTTATTAACTACCGTTCTTACAGCTTTTTCTACTGCAATATTGACTGTTTTTGAGACTTCCTTTTCAAGATCCGCAAGGAATGTTTTTCGGAGAGTTATCAAGTTTTCAGCCGGAAACGGCGGTGGGGTGAACAAGTCCAGATTGTCAATTTTCAGGGCGGCAGCTATACGTTCCATTATTTCGATACTTGGGAATTTTCGTCCCAGTTCAATCATAGCTATATATTGAGTTGACGTATTAGCTTTTTCGGCAAGTTTGGCTTGAGTAAGGTCTAATTTTGCCCTGTATTGCTTTATATTAAATGCCAATAACTGCTTTAAATTCGTCATTATTCTGATTGCCTAATAAACAATGATAAGGTCACATAAACATATTGACAAATTGCCTAATATTTGATAAATTATTTTTATTGCCTATTTGTTGATTTTATATGGAAAAAAGGTATATTATTACAAATGTTTTATGAAGCGGCAGAAAGAGCAGTTTTGCGCATAAAAAAGCCCCGACATCAAGACTTTGTTGGTCAAGACAATCACACGTTGTGTGATTACGGTCTGATGCGGGGCTTTTTAAGTATATCACAGGAGGTATACGAATGAAGAAATTATTTTTAATCCCGGTTTTATTACTGGTAGCAGCAGGGCTTGTAATGACAGCCTGTAATAACGGCGGCGGTGGTGGCAGCAACAATAACAACAGTAACAATAATAATAGTGGAGATAAAACAAAAATGCCTGAAACATCCGGCAGTCTGACTATAACTGGTCTTGAAAATTATAACGGTAAGTATATTTCTTGCGAAGATATAAATTCTGGTTGGGTAGCCTGTAATAGTGTAACAAATACTCCTTATGCTGGTGATTATACGATGACTGTTTACAAAACAAAAATATCAGACAATAAGGCTGTATTGAAAGTCTGGAAGGTGATCGGCAATTATAAAGATGGCTATAAATTTGAAAACTTTACTGAAAACTATCCAGAAGAGGGGCATACTATTGTATACATGAAAGCAGAAATTTATAGTACTGAGCGAGGTTATGGTGATACAGTAGTAGCATCAGGACGGTTTTCTCCAACCCCAGAATTTGTTAATGGTATAGGTACTGCTAATTTTGTTGTTGATGAATAAGGCATAGAGTTGTTCGGAAACTGCGTATCAATGATACGATGTTTCTGAACAACTACCATATAAAAACAATCACATTTTTATGGAGAAAATATGAAAAGAAAAATTTTGTTGATATGTTTGTCTGCGGTAATAACCAGCGCATTTTTTGCTCAAGAAATCTCATATAATATCGGAGATATTGGCCCCGCTAAAGGAATTATTTTTTACGACAAAGGAGTTTTCTCAAATGGTTGGCGGTATCTAGAAGCTTATCCTGTTGAGACCGAATCTGCAGTTCAATGGGGTGCGTATAAACATGATGTACCGGGCACCGAATCTGAGATAGGGAGCGGCAAAAGGAACACTGAACTCATTTTAGAAAAAATCAGAGAAGTCGGTGGAGCCAGACAAGCAGCACAGTTATGTGCCAGTTTAGAATTCAACGGGTTTTCAGACTGGTTTTTACCAAGCAAGGATGAATTAGATATGATGTACAAAAATATGAAACAAATAAATTTAGGCAATTTTATAAAAGATAAATATTGGTCTTCAACGCAATACACTAACGACATGGCGTGGAATCTAAAATTCAATAATGGCAAATTTGATAAAAGTCATAAGGATCAAAAATGCAATGTTCGTGCTATTCGGGCATTTTAATGTCAACGTATATGGTGTCAGTACCATATTCGCTAATTTAGAATTTTAACCACGGAACTTTAGATAATTTTGATATTTTCTCAGTGAAACTTCAAATTGTCCAAAGAACAGCAAGCTCCGTGGTTAATTCCTTGACTTTACTAAATTTATAAAATCAAAAGTTAAAAATATCTCTTAAGCAGCCCCTTGAAACCGGAGCAATGGCGTGCTTCATCACGAGCCATTTCGTGAACGGAGTCGTGAATGGCGTCAAGCCCTTTTTCCTTTGCTCTTTTGGCAATATCGGTCTTTCCGGCGCAGGCTCCGAATTCGGCTTCTATCCGCAACTCAAGGTTTTTCTTTGTACTGGTTGTGATAACTTCGCCGAGCATTTCCGCAAAGAGCGACGCGTGATCCGCCTCTTCGTAAGCATAGCGTTTGTAGGCTTCCGAAATTTCAGGATAACCTTCGCGTTCCGCGACCCGCGCCATTGCCAGATACATTCCAACTTCACAGCATTCGCCGTTAAAGTGCGCCTGCAAATCTTTTACAATATCCGCGTCTACACCCTTAGCTACGCCGACCACATGTTCGGAAGCGAAAGAACCGCCTTCAACCTGTTCTTTAAACTTTTCCGCCGGAGCTTTGCACGTAGGGCATTGCGCCGGAGGTTGATCGCCTGTATGAACATATCCGCAAACTGAACAAACCCATTTCTTCATAAATTCCTCCGTAATTAAAAACAGTATATACCTGTATGGTATTTTTTTCAATCTTTTATAAAACAAAACATGTTAGAAACTTAATTTTCCAAGCAATAGCCAAAGATTCAACAATAAGCTAGAATATCTCCATGAATAAAAAGTTTTCGCATACGCTTTGGCGCTTGTTCCTTGTAGTTTTTGCAGGGGCGCTGATGTCGTTTAATATAAAAACCTTTGTCCATGCCGGCTCTCTTATTCCCGGCGGTTTTACCGGGCTTTCCCTGCTGCTTCAGCAAATATGCCTGCGTTTCGGAAACTTCAGGCTGCCCTTTAGTGTGCCATTATACATTTTAAACGCTGTTCCCGCTTTGGTTTGTTTTAAGTTTATCGGGAAGAAATTTACCCTTTATTCCGTGCTTGCCATTGTTGTTACAGGCTTGCTTGCCGACTCGATGCCTTCCATGTTCATTGAACATATCCAGCTTCACGATACCTTGCTTTCGGCTGTTTTCGGCGGAGCTATTAACGCTCTGTCCATCGCCCTTTGTCTTTATGCCGACGCCACGTCAGGCGGCACTGATTTTATCGCGATTTTTATTTCAGAGAGATACCACAAAGACGCGTGGAATTACATTTTTATGGGGAATTGCGTTATTCTGGCTGTGGCCGGATTCCTTTTCGGTCTGGATAAAGCCTTGTACTCCATAATTTTCCAGTTTACAACCACTGTGTCGCTCGAGGTTCTTTACCGGAATTATCAGCAAAGGACTCTTCTTATCATTACCAACAAGCCTGATTTGATTTTCTCGGTTATAAATGAAAAAACCCATCACGGGGCTACTTGTTTTGAGGGGTTTGGCAGTTATGAAAAAAAGAACAGGACTCTGCTTTATTCTGTGATAACCGCAACTCAGGTAAAGAGCCTTATTTCCGCGATAAAGAAAATTGATGAAGGGGCGTTTATTAATGTATTGAAGACTGAGCATCTTAACGGACGTTTCTACCAAAGGCCTTTTGACTAGCAATTAATTTCTTAAATATCAACAAAAATAAGGGTAAATCTGACAAGATAATGAATAGATAAAATACCAACTAACCGAAGTATTGACTAATACAACTTGATTATTTATCATACCATATCTATCATGAAAAGTGTTCTTTCTTTTGTAAAAGACATTCCTGTTTTATTTAGGACATATATATCACCTCAAATACTTTCTGATATTTACCAGCTTATCGTTGTTAAGGGAAAAAGAATAACAAAATCATTCCCTGTTGAGGTTCATGTTACTGAGCATTGTAACTTAAACTGCGGCGGCTGCAATCATTTTTCCTGTCTTGCGGAAGAAGAATACCTTGAACCGCAGCAATTTGAAAAAGACATCAAGCGGCTTAGAGAATTAACAAAGGATTTATTCAACATAAAAATTCTCGGCGGAGAACCTTTGTTACATCCGCGCGTAACCGATTTCTTTGACATAGCAAGAAAATATTTCCCTTATACTCCCATTCAAATTACAACAAACGGTTTATTATTGACAAAACAGCCGGAAGACTTCTGGATAAATTGCCGGAAAAATAAAATAACAATATCAATAAGTCAATATCCGGTTAAGTTAGACAGAAAGGATATAAAAAAATCAAGCAAAAAACATAAAGTAAAAATTGTTTATACAGGATCAACAGCAAAAAACAGGATGTGCAAAATACCGCTTGATTTAAGCGGCAGTCAGGACATGAAAAAAAGTTTCCAAAAGTGCGCGATAAGCTGGGGATGCTGCGTTACATTACGTGACGGCAGGATATACACATGCTGTTTCGCCGCTCATATAAAATTCTTTAACAAGTATTTTAACCAAAACCTTGCAATAACCGATAATGATTATGTTGACATTTACAGAGTTACAAATAAGGATGAAATAATAAATTTTCTGGAAAAACCATTTCCGTTCTGCCGTTATTGTAAAACATCACAGACTAAATTCGCGCAAAGCTGGAGTATATCAAAGAAAGAAATAACCGAATGGATTGACCGGTGAGTAAATAATGCGTTTAAAATCTTTTTTATTTATAGTTTTCCTGATTACCCTGTTTAGTATTTCAATCGGCGCCCAAACCCACATATCAGTCCCTCTTGAAAGCCAGGTTTACTATGTTCTGGAACAGGCGGAAATAAGAGGACTATGCTCTCCCCTTTCCGGAGTGCGTCCGTATACAAGAAATGTAATACTTACAGCTATTAATGAAATTTTAACTGAGCAGAATCAAAGCAAACTAAATACAACAGAATGTGAAATCCTTAAACAATTTATTGAAAAATATGAAACGCCGCAGGCAGGTCTTAACCTGAAACAGGGTACTTACGGAGCAAAAACTGCCATTGGTAAAAATGACACTTTAATATCAGCGAATATCGGCGCCAGTACGGACATTGAATGGTCGGGCGGTTTTTATTCATCCGACAATCAATATAACGGCTGGGAAATCTGGATTCGAATTTTTATGAACGGCGATTTGGGAAACCATTTATCATGGGAAGTAAACGGCGAGGCAGGTTATTTTAGATCTCCCAGAAAATTTCTTGGTATATATTATCCGTACTATAAAGAATTTGAAAGTCATGACTCATATATAAATGAGCATTTCAATGTTTATAGCCAGCCTCTGTCATATTATCCGTACACATATCAAAAACGCTGGGACGGCTCAATTCATTATCTGGATAAACTCGCGGACTTTGATTCATGGCCTGATTCTCCCGCTGTCGGATACAGCATTAAACCGGAAGTTACATCGTCTTTTTTTGAAGACAAATTAATTATGCGAATAGGGCGGCTGACACATGAATGGGGTACGGCTCCTTTGGGAAGCAGTCTTTCGCTTAACAAGATGGCTCGTCCCTTCCTGGGATTGGAAGCGGAATTTAGTCCGGTATCATGGATTAGCCTTGCCACAATGACAGGTTTTCTTGAGTTCTTTAATTCGGAAGGTGAAAAAATATCCGGAATGACTTTCCAGAACGCGTACAGCACAACAATGATCCAGCTTAAGTATAAAAATTATTTGTCTATGGATATAGGAGAAACTGTAATATGGCCTAAGCGTTTTGAGCTTGGATATATGTTTCCGTTAACATCATCAATTGTGTATAAAGGTAATATGGGTGATTTTGACAATCTTGGAGCGTTTTATAATATAAAAGCTCAATATCCCGGAATAGGTAATATCTGGTTTTCACTTTATTGGGATGAGGCGCTTCTAAAAAAAGACATGGGTGAGCTTGATCGCACCATGATTGCTTATCAAACAGGAATTAACTTTTCTTTACCGGTATTGTCTTTTTCATCATTCAAAGCCAGTTATACAAAAGTTAATCCTTATTGTTATACTCATATCCGTATTTTTGTACCGTATTACGGCGGCAATTTACCAATGGAACAAGCCTATGTAAACAACGGCGTCAGCCTGGGTTATTATATCCCTCCGAATTCAGATGAACTGCTGTTTAATTTTAGTACCATGCCGCAAAAGAATATTTCTACATATCTGCAATATCAATTAATACGGCATGGCGCGGATTACGGTTCAAGATATGTAGACGGCAGTTCCCTGCGCTCGGAACTTGCTCCTGAAGGCAGAGACGGCTCAGATTACAAATTAAAAAGACATTTTTTAAAAGACGGCGCTTATCAGTGGACGCACATTGTTAAAGCAGGCGTTGAATGGAAACTGCCATCCCAACCAATAGCTTTTTTCACAGAAGCGGGGATTAATTATTCATATTTTACGGATACGGAAGGACCTAACAACGACGGTAAAGCGTATCCGTATTCAATAATAGACACAGAAGAATACCCTAAATCTACAGGTTTTATCTTAAAATTGGGTATCAGGATATTTCCAAGATAATCCGGCTGTATTATTATGTTGTTATTACGGACGCTTCCCAAATTTTAATATTTTTGCTATTCTTTTACAAATTATTGATTACAGAGGAATAAAATGATTCGAGGCGGAGATATTGTAAAGGGAACGTGCCTTCTGCAAAAGGGACAGCCGTATCTTGTAGTTGACAGGGAATTTCACAACCCGGGAAAAGGAACCGCGGTAGCCAGAATAAAGATGAAAAGTATCAAGGACGGTTCGGTATTAAGTCTTACAATCCCTACACAGCAGGAAGTTGAAGACGCGCAGGTAGATATACGCGCCTGTCAGTATCAATACGCCGATCAGGATAATTACCATTTTATGGATAACGAATCTTATGAGCAATACGAAGTCTCCATAAAAGAAAATCAGGAAAAAAAGTTTTACCTTAAAGAAGGCGATGTTTATGAAATTACGCTTTGGGAAGGAAAAGTGATTGATATAAAGATTCCTTACAAAGTTGTCTTTACAGTAGCTGAAAGCGAAAATTATGTGAAAGGCGATACAGTTTCAGGCGCTACAAAACCAATCGTTACAGAAACAGGTTTAACGGTGCGGGTTCCGCTTTTTATCAAACAAGATGAAAAAATACTTGTTAACACCGAAACCAACGAATATGTAGAAAGAGTAAATGATTAAATTTTAAAAAGGAGTCTATTATGGTAATCAAAGTTATTCTTCTTCTTTTGTTTTTCATAATAACGATTTTTGTCGGATTCTATTTCCGCAAAAGAACATCAAGCGTCAATGATTTTGTACTGGCAGGACGCGCTGTAGGCCCGTGGCTTACGGCTTTCGCTTACGGAACATCGTATTTTTCAGCTGTAATTTTTGTCGGTTATGCCGGGCAATTCGGCTGGAGATTCGGCACCGCCGCCACATGGGTCGGATTAGGAAACGCTTTTATCGGCTCGCTTATGCCTTGGGTAATACTCGGGCGGCGCACCCGCGTTATGACAAATCATTTAAAAAGCGCCACCATGCCCGAATTTTTCGGCTCGCGTTATAATTCACCGGCGTTAAAAATAGGTGCATCAATTATACTTTTCATATTCCTTATCCCCTACACCGCTTCTTTGTACAACGGCCTTTCCCGTTTATTCGAGATGGCGTTTCATATTGATTTTATTTACTGCATTATCGGCATGGCTGTTCTTACCGCTGTATATGTCGTAGTCGGAGGCTACTTTGCCACGGCGGCAAACGATTTTATCCAGGGAATAATCATGCTTGTCGGAATTGTCGCCATTATCGGAGCGGTGCTTGGCAGTAACGGCGGCTTGATTAACGCTTTGGCGAAACTTGCCGAAGTTAAAGGAAATAACGTAAACAATGTCCCTGTTCCGGGCATTTTTACTTCATTTTTCGGTCCCGATCCTTTAAGTTTGTTAGGCGTAATAATTTTAACATCTCTCGGAACATGGGGACTGCCGCAGATGGTTTCTAAATTTTATTCTATTAAATCAGAAAAAATGATATCCAAAGGCGCGATTGTATCAACCTTTTTCGGTCTTGTAGTAGCCGGCGGCTGTTATTTTCTTGGCAGTTTCGGCAGGTTATACGACAGCCCCGTTATAAAAAATTCCAATGGCGCCATAATTTATGATGCCATTGTACCGGCAATGCTTTCCAAATTTCCGGATTTTTTGATCGGTATAGTTATAGTATTGGTTTTCGCCGCCTCCATATCCACGTTATCATCCCTTGTTTTGGCGTCATCCTCTACTCTTACACTTGATTTTCTAAAAGGTCATGTCATTAAGAAAATGAACGAGAAAAGACAACTGCTTATCATTCGTTCTTTAATTGTGGTATTTATCATAATTGCTTCTTTTATAGCCATTATTCAATATAAAGGCGGAATCTCATTTATCGCGCAGCTTATGGGTGTTTCATGGGGCGCGCTTGCGGGTTCTTTCCTTGCTCCCTTCCTGTACGGGTTATATTGGAAACGCGTTACAAAACCGGCTGTTTGGTGCAACTTTATTTTCAGCACGGCGCTTATGACGCTTAACATCTTTTTCAGAAGCTCATTCCCGGCGCTTTTACAATCGCCGATCAACGCCGGGGCGTTTACAATGCTTGCCGGTTTTATTATTGTGCCTGTTATAAGCATTCTGACCAAGGAGCCGGAAAAAGTTTCGGTGGAATATTGTTTCGCCTGTTATGAAGAGACAGTCAGCGTAAAAATCCGCGACGATCTAGGCAGCGTATAAATATAACATGACCGCATAAACATGGTTTATGCGGTCAGACGGGGAAATAAATGAGTAACGATAAATTGGCTCTTTTAGGAGACGAAGCTGCCGCCTTAGGCGCAATTCATTCTGGTATTAGCGCGGCTTACGGGTATCCCGGCACTCCGTCTACGGAAATCATGCAGTACCTAATCGATGAATATGACAAGGGCGGCTCCATCGCTCAATGGTGTTCAAATGAAAAAACCGCTCTTGAGGCGGCTCTAGGCGTTTCTTTTGCGGGACGGCGCGCTCTTGTAACCATGAAACATGTAGGATTAAATGTCGCATCAGACCCGTTTATCAACGCGGCGCTGTTAAAAATAAAGGGCGGACTTGTTATCGCAGTCGCGGACGATCCCGGTATGCACAGTTCTCAGAATGAACAGGATTCCCGTTTTTACGCGGATTTCGCTATGGTTCCCTGTCTTGAGCCGCGCAATCAGCAGGAAACTTATGATATGATTCGCGAAGCGTTTGATGTCTCGGAATGTTTTAACGTACCTGTACTCCTGCGTCTTGTTACACGCCTTTCACACGCGCGATCAACTGTAATAGTCAGAAATAAGAGAGCGCAGAATAAAGTTTCTAAAACCGAAGATAAAACCAACTGGATGCTGCTGCCCGTATTCGCGCGAAAAAATTACGCTACGCTCATTGATAAGCAAAAAATACTGGAAGAATGGTCATTTCAGCACCCTGTAAACAAATTAACAGGCGTAAAGAGCGATCTTGCCGTTATCACGTCAGGCATCGGCGGAAATTACTATGAAGAAAACCTTGCCGACTTAATTGCCATGCGGAAAAAGAAGGGGAAAAAAGCTCCTGTGCGTCTGCATATCGGCGCGTATCCCTTGCCGGAAAAAAAGATCCGCAAATTATGCGAATCCGCAAATGAAGTGCTTGTCATAGAAGAAGGCCGGAATTTTATCGCAAAAAAACTTTACGGTATTGCCGGAGGCAGTATTAATCCCATTATTCAATGCGGAGAACTTGACCCTGACAATGTAAGAGCCGTTCTCGGCCTTCCGCCGCACCATCGGCTTTCTGTCAAAGGTACAAAATTTACTGACAATCTGCCTCCGCGCCCGCCGCAGCTTTGCAAAGGCTGCCCCCACGCAGACAGTTATGAGACAATTAATAAAGCGGTTGCCGCACTTGATCCAAGAACAGGGCATCCTGATGTAGCGGTTAGTTCCGATATCGGCTGTTATTCGCTGGGAGCCCTTCCTCCCTTTTCGGCGATAGAAAGTGTTGTCTGTATGGGAGCGTCTGTCGGCATGGCAAAAGGCGCTTCTGACGCAGGTCTTAAGCATTCAATTGCGGTTATAGGTGATTCAACATTTATACATTCGGGCATTACAGCGCTTATTGACGCTGTAGTTTCAGATACTCCCATGACGCTTATAATTCTTGACAATTCCACCGTTGCCATGACAGGCTGTCAGCCGACCATTGTACCGTCTGAAAAACTCGTCAATCTGATACTCGGCTGCGGAGTAAAACCTGAGAGGTTATTACAACTTGAAGCCAAAAATCAGCTAATAAATGAAAATGCCGCAAAACTTAAAGCGGAAATTGAGCATCGCGGCCTTTCTGTGGTTATTTTCAAGCGGGAATGTCTGGAAGCTTTTAGAAAAAAGAAAAAATAGAGTTTTTAGAATAGTATTTAATTATTCATCATGAGCCACACGTTAGGCAAAAATATACTTTTTGTATTTATTACAATATGCTTTTAATAACTTGACAAAAAATTAAATATTTGTTAACCTAATAGAACAACGAGGTTAACAATGAAAGCATATAACAAATCTGCCGGAAATCGTCTTGTGTTTGCGGCTCTATTCGCCGCAATGATTGCTGTCTCTAACTTTTTTCAAATCCCGACTCCCATCGGCGTACCTGTTGTTTTAAAGAATATGTTTGTCGTCCTATCAGGTACTGTTCTTGGAAGTTTCTACGGCGGTATCGCGGCGTTAATTCTTATCGTAGCGGGGCTTATCGGAATTCCGGTGTTTGTAATTCCGGGGGGCATTGGAGTTTTTAATACTCCTCTGGGCGGATACATAATCGGTTATTTTGTTTCAAGTTTGTTTGTGGGACTTGTTTGCGGTCTTCCTGAAATAACCGAAAAAAAAATTAGGCTTCTTCCGTTTATAAGAATTTGTATTGCGTCTTTTTTAGGGTTTGCCCTTATTCTCGTGTGCGGTTCTCTTTACATGATGTTTCTCAGATCAATGACGTTTAAGGCAGCATTTTTAGCCGGAACAGTGCCTTTCATTATCGGCGACTTAATTAAATTAGCGATAAGTATTCCTTTGGTGCTTTCGCTTCGCCCAATAGCGGCAAAGTATATAAATAACAAATGACGGTAATAAAATGAGTGCGATAGATGTTCTTAATGTAACAAAAAAATTTCCCGTCTATGAGGATTTACCGCAAAACGAACAGATTAAAGACGGCAATTTTTACGCTCTTTCCGATGTTTCGCTTTCTATCGAAAGCGGCGAGTGTACAATAATAGCCGGGGCTAACGGTTCCGGGAAAAGCGTGTTAATGTCTATTATCGCCGGGCTTGAAGACCCCACTATTGGCACTGTTAAGACAAACGCGAAAGTCGGGCTTGTATTTCAGGAACCTGACTCTCAGATACTTGGTGAAACTCCAAGAGAAGACATTGCCTTTGGTCCGCACAACATGAAGCTTTCAAAAAATGAAATAAAAGCCCGCGTATATTCCGCCCTTTTGCTGACAGGTCTTGAACAGAGGGCAGACTTCCCTGCTCGCTCGCTTTCAGGTGGTGAAAAACGTAGACTTGCAGCCGCCGGAGTACTGGCAATGGACGCGCAGATTATCATTTTTGATGAACCTTATGCCAACATGGACTATCCCGGCGTTATGCAGGTAAACAGGCTTTTTCAAAAACTAATAGCGGACGGAAAAACAATCATTATTCTTACCCACGAACTGGAAAAATGTTTGGCTCTTTCCAATCGTTTCATTGTATTATGTAAGGGAAAGAAAGT
>Ga0268262_10005054_pt1 | contig 13267 bp, 11 predicted proteins | sample TergutNc150P3_FD_190354 | JGI IMG/M metagenome (GOLD analysis project Ga0268262, IMG submission 190354) | Nasutitermes corniger P3 segment gut microbial community from laboratory colony in Florida, USA - Nc150 P3 (SPAdes) (version 2) | ecosystem: Host-associated > Arthropoda: Insects >... | reverse complement strand
CTCTCAAATTTGTATTTTCCAGATCAAACTTTTTTAATTGCTGTTCCGCGTTTTGCTTCTCCGCGTTAAGGCGGTTTATTTGCAGTTCCATATTTTGCCTTTCCGCGTTAAGGTTATTTAATTGTTGTTGCATATTCTGTTTTTCCGTGTTCAACAGGTTTGCTTGTCGTTCCAGGTCTTGTTCCAATTTTCTTTTTTGTTCTATAAGTTCTTTCACTTCTTTTCCAAAGCAGGAAAGCGTCATTCCAACAAAAAGAGAGATTAGAAAAAATGATAAAATCTTTTTCATAGGATTCCCCCGAAAAACAATAAATAGTCTGATTTTATTGTATCTGTATAAATAAAAACCTGTCAAGCCATCGCATTAGGTCTCTGAATTACGTTCGATTTTTCCATTGCTCAATAAGATAGCGCGACACGGAGCCGGGGGCGGGCAGTATGGGCAGATTGTCTCTGCTGAACCACCGCGCGTCTTCAATTTCAACGCCGTCGGGTTTGATTGTCCCTGACGCATAACGGGCCGAGAAGCCCGCCATCAGGGAATTGGGGAAGGGCCAGGGCTGAGACATAACGTACCGTATGTCGCGTACTTCAATGCTCACCTCTTCGCGGATTTCTCTGGCCACGGCCGATTCAAGGTTTTCTCCGGGTTCGGTAAAACCGGCTATAAGGCTGTACATTCCGGGGGTAAATTTTTTGTTATGCGCAAGCAAAACTTCGTCCCTGTCATTGGTAATAAGGGTAATGACCGCCGGCGCTATGCGCGGGTATTCCAGCCGCCCGCAGGCGGGGCAAAGACGGGCCAGTTCATCAGGGGAATCAGTATTCCTGGCCCCGCAGCTTCCGCAGAAGAGGGATTCCTGCCGCCATTGGGTTATATGAAAGGCCCGCAGCATCCGGCTGCTTTGGATGTATCCGTTTGCCGCGTTATCGGAAAGCAGGGAAATGGCCTGACGCACGGGGAGCGTCCGCCAGCGTGGCGGCAGAGGGATTTCCGGTTTGATTGATACGGAATAAATTTCGTCGTCCGGTAAACCCGCGTATTCGGCCCCGGATTCAAGCGGCGGAAAATCAGCGGTATGGCTCAGGGTTATTTCCCAGTCCATCGCGTTACATTGTAACGCGCCGCAGGCAGGCGGGAGTAACAGCGATGAACCCTGAAAGAAAAACCCTTTTTTCTCCAAAAAAACCACCTTCCTCGCGGCATTTTGCCAAATATCAATTGACTTTTTCTCCAAAAAATAATAATACAATAATGGGACAATGTACAATAGAACTCAGTCTGATTATCGAAAATATCTTCGCCGAAAGCGGCTGGTATTTACCGCCGCGGCGCTGGTATTTATCAGCTTGGCAGTATTCGCATCAACGCGCATTGTGGTGAAGGTCCGGGAATGGGCGGCAAAGGGCGATCGCAGAGAGCTTCTGCGTTTGTGGGATTCCGGGAACTTTGACGAGGTGTTCAACATCAGCCAGTCCATGCTTGAATCCAGCCCGACGGATTATTTTCTGTTGACCATGCGCGGGTTCTCCGCTTATCAGCTTGGCATATCCCAGATAAACAGCCAGAACGCGGAACAGTATTTTGACAAGTGTATCTGGTCGCTGCGGCAGGCAATGCAGGATAAGAAAGCCGGCAATGACGGGCGTCTGTACTATGTTCTGGGAAAAGCGTATAGTTATAAGGGTGAGGACTTTGCAGATCTCACCATACAATACCTGGAAAAGGCCAGGGAATTGTCTGACAGTACCGCCGATATTCCCGAATATCTGGGTATGGCTTATTTTGCGGTCGGAGACTACCGAAGCAGCGTGGCGGCTTTTAGCGAAGCGCTTGGAACAAGCGCGGAGGGGCCTTCCGGGCCTTTGCTGCTGTTTATAGCGCGAGCCTATATCGCCTTAGGCGAATTTGATAACGCCCGCCCGTATCTGCAGCGCTGTATAGAGGTTTCTCCGGATTTCCGGGTTGTTCTTGAGGCTAGATTACAGCTGGCTGAGGCGCTCAAAGGGAAGGGCGACATAGATGGGGCGATAAAGCAGCTTATGGGAATAATTGCGGAAACAGACGATAATGCCGAGGCGCATTACCAGTTGGGAGAACTGTATGCTTTGCAGGGAAACCCCACACGCGCACGCGCCGAATGGCGGCTTGCGATTAGGGCGGATCCATTGCACACGAAAGCAAGGGCAAGGCTTTAGGAGGATTTATGTTTGGCGGTATGTCATCGGATTTAGGCATTGATTTAGGCACGTGCAATACCATTATCTATATAAGGAATAAAGGCATTGTATTGAACCAGCCGTCTGTGGTCGCGGTTGAACTGGGAACAAAAAAAGTTGTCGCTGTCGGCGCGGACGCCAAGCGTATGCTGTCAAAAACCCCCGGGCATATCAGAACCATAAGGCCCTTGCGTGACGGCGTTATAGCCGATCTTGAATCAACCGAGAAAATGATCCGGTATTTCATTTCACGCGTCCTGCCCCGTTACCGGTTTATCAAACCAAGAATGGTAATAGGCATACCGTCCTGCATTACCGAAGTTGAGCGCAGGGCAGTTGAGGAAAGCGCGTACAAGGCGGGGGCGAGGGAAGTTATCGTAATTGAGGAAAGCCTCGCCGCGGCGATTGGGGCCGACATTCCCATACATGAGCCGGCCGGCCACATGGTATGCGACATTGGCGGCGGAACCACGGAAATTTCTGTTATCTCGCTTGGCGGAATGGTAGTCACCAACGCCATAAGGCTGGGCGGCGACGAGTTTGACGAGGCGATTATAAAATATGTCAGAATGGTTAACAATTTGATTATCGGGCAGCAGATGGCGGAACATCTTAAAATCGAGATAGGCAACGCCGTTCCCGACAAAAGCATTATGGAAGTTGAAGTGAAAGGCACAAATGCCGCCAACGGGCTTCCCCAGCGTTTCAAGATCGGCTCCGACCAGATCAGAGAAGCCCTGCGGGATCCGATCAACCAAATCGTCGATAATATAAAATCAACCCTGGGACAGACGCCGCCTGAGCTTGCCGCGGACATTGTCGAGAGGGGCATAATAATGACAGGCGGCGGTTCTCTGCTGAGAGGGCTTGATAAGCTGATCGCGGCGGAAACCGGCGTTCCGGTAATTATAGCCGATAGGCCTTTGGATTGTGTGGCGCTGGGGGCGGGCAAGTATTTTGATTATATTAAAGGCGTTGACAGTTCCAAAAACATCTATGACAGCCTGAACGGATAGGATAATGAAGAAAGGGAGGGGGTTGAAAGGCAGCGTACCGACGGAAATTTATGTTTTTACGGCGCTGATGCTGGTTTCGTTTTCCCTGCTTCTTTTTTCAACACGCAGCCTGATGATGAATATACAGGACGCGGGCTTGTCTGTTTTTTCCGGCATTCGCGGCAGGGTGGATGATCTTTCTTCACTGGTTTCCCAGGCCTTTCTTTCCGTGCAGGAACTGGCAAGGCTTAAGACCGAATATGCCGAACTGCAGGAGCGTTTTGCCCGTTTCGAGCGCCTTGAATGGAGCGCGGCGGAGATAAACCAGGAGAATATAAGACTGCGGGAGCAGCTTGGCTTTTCCGAAAACTTAAGTTACCGCCATATACCGGCAAAGCTTATCGGCAGGGATCCCGACAATCTTTATTCAGCCCTGATTATTAACAAGGGCAGACATTCAGGAGTTGAAAAGGATATGGCGGTTATAGCCTGGCAGGGAGGCAGCCAGGCGCTTGTGGGCAAGGTTATCACAGCAAGGACGTTTGAAAGCCTGGTGATGCCCCTCTACGATACCAAGTTGAATATTGCCGCCCGTTTTTCCGCTTCCCGTTACGAGGGCATAGTGGAGGGGCAGGGAGACCTTGAATCAACTTTACGAATGCGTTTCATACCCAAGCGGGCAAGGGACGAAATTAATTACGGCGATCTTGTTGTTTCCAGCGGCATGGGCGGGATTTACCCGTCCGGACTGAACATCGGCAGGGTAAGCGGCGTGTCATACCGGGAGTATGAAACCTCAATGGAGGTAGAGCTTGAGCCTCTGCTTGATTTTTCACGCCTGGAATATGTTTTTGTTATTGAGGAAAAAACGAACATTGAGGAAATAACAAACTATGATTAAAAAAATAATCTGGACTGTTGTTTTTAGTCTTGTCACGGCTGTCCTCCAGTCAACTTTGCTTTCCCATTTTCCCCTGTACGGCGCGGTTCCCGACCTTTCCCTGGGTATTATCGTGTATTCGGCAAGCCTGAACGGCATGATGGTCGGACAGCTCTCCGGGTTTTTTTTCGGATTCGCGCAGGATTTTCTTTCCGCCGCCCCCGTCGGCCTTAACGCTTTAATACGTACGCTGCTTGGCGCTCTTGCCGGCCTTTTGAAAGGTAACCTGCTCCTTGATGTTTTCCTTCTCCCTATGATACTCTGCGCCGTAGCCACGCTTCTAAAAGCCCTTATGCTTTTTTTGTTACATTTGCTTTTTGGCGAAGCGGTTCACGCCTATCCGCTTAACGCTCCCGTATTATGGGCCGAGGTAGCGTTAAACACAGTTACAGCGCCGTTTCTTTTCGCGCTTCTCAAACGGTTTAAAACCCTTATTGCCGGGAAGGAGATAATATGACGGAGCAAAACAACGAACTCAGGCCGGTTAAACCGGATAAAAGAATAAACCTGTTAAGGATTCTCTTTATCGCCCTGTTTGCCATTTATAGTCTGCGCCTGTTTAATATGCAGATTCTTTCAGGTGATATATACCGCCGCGCGGCGGAGGACGTTTCCCGCCGTACCGAAATAATTCCTTCCCAACGGGGCGAGATTTACGACCGCAGTTATACGCAGCCCCTTGCCCTGAACACCGATTCCTTCGCGGTCAGCATTGTCCCCGCTGAAGTCCCACGTAACCAGATATCTGAACTGTTTGCCGAAGTTGCCGGTATTTTGAAAATTCCAGTAAGCGACATTGAAGCAAAAATACCCGCCCAGTATTACCGTCTGTACCAGCCTGTTGAAATTGCCGTGAATGTCCCTTATACCATAATAGCCTCGCTTGCCGAACGCAAGGACTCTCTGCCCGGCGTGTCATGGAACAGCAAACCTTTAAGAAATTACGCGGATTTGCGAAGCCTGTCCCATGTCGTAGGTTATGTAGGGGATATTACCAGGGATGAGCTGACCCAGCTTTACAACCAGGGTTATCAGCAGGGGGATACGATAGGTAAAACCGGAATAGAGCGGCAGTACGACGCGCTTTTAAGGGGAAAGGACGGAAGGGAGACAAGGACCGTAGACGTGCGGGGAAGAAGAATCGCCGGACAGGGGACCCGCGTCCCGCCGGAAACGGGGAAAAATCTTGTGCTGACAATTGACAGGCGAATCCAGACGCTTGCCGAGCAGGCGTTAGGCGAAAGAATGGGTGCCGTCGTAGTAATGCGCCCCAACGGAGAAATACTTGCCCTTGTTTCATATCCCTGGTTTGACCCCAATATGTTTACAGGCGGGCAGCGCGGACAGTACAATATACTTGTCAGCGATCCGAACAAACCTTTCCTGAACCGCGCCATACAGTCAAGCTATCCTCCGGCTTCAACCTTTAAAATTATTATGACCACGGGGATACTTGCCGAAAATGTCTTCCCTCCCGAGAAGACCGTTGAATGTCCCGGCGAGATTGATTACGGGAACAGGCTGTGGCGCTGCCATGTCCGCAGGCCGGGGCACGGACGCCTGAATCTGTCCCGCGCCATGGCCCAGTCATGCGATATTTATTACTGGACGGTAGGACGCGACAACCTGGGCGCGGAGAATATCGCCAATTACGCAAAAATATATGGTTTTGGTTCCGCAACCGGCATTGATCTGCCGGGTGAAATTGACGGCTTTCTCCCGACGCCGCAATGGAAGACAAGGCGCTTCCACGAAAAATGGCTTGGCGGCGATACCATGAATATGTCAATCGGCCAGGGCTGGACCCTTGTTACGCCGATCCAGATGGCAAACATGGTCGCCCTTGTGGTAAATAACGGCAAGGTGTACAAACCCCATTTGCTTAAAGAAATCAGGGATCCCGCGACAGGGGCGATAGAGCAGAAGATAGCGCCGGTATTGATGCGTCAAAGCGATATTGATCCCAAAATATTTGAAGCCGTCCGGCGGGATATGCGCGGCGTAATAAGCGAAGGGACGGCCCAGTATCCCCTTAATCTCCCAAAAGTACAGATTGCCGGCAAAACCGGAACCGGGGAAGTGGGCCTGCAGGACCATTGGCATTCATGGTTTGCCGCCTACGCTCCGTATAATTCAAATAACCCGGAAGAGCAGATCATTGTGTCGGTAATTGTGGAGGCGGTAAATCCCTGGGAATGGTGGGCCCCCTATGCTTCGGCAATAATTTTTCAGGGGATTTTCGCGGATCAAACCCACGATCAGGCCGTGCGCAGCCTTGGTTTACAGTATCTTATGCCGGTTCAGGGGCGCAGAGAATGAAAATCAGAGATGTTTTGGAAATTGATTATCTTATTTTACTGCCGGTGATTATTTTGGTTGTTATCGGCATATTGTTCATATATTCTTCCGGCATCAGCTCTACCGGGGAAGTGGTTTCCGATGAATACATAAAACAGACAGTATGGGCTTCCATAGGCCTGACTGCGGCGCTCGCGTTGGCAATGATCAACTACCGCCGCTTGTATAAAATTTCATTGTATATGTACCTTGTTATTTTGATCCCCCTTATATATACGCTTCTTTTCGGCCGTATGGCTTACGGCACGCGCTGGCTGAGAATAGGCGCCTTTGGGTTACAGGCGTCTGAATTCGCTAAAATTACCACCATAGTTTTTCTGGCGCGCTACCTTACCGATACCAGGCTGAGCGGTAATTCCTTTGTCCGGTTTATCATATCCTGCCTGATTGTGTTTCTGCCGATGGGGATAGTGTTTATACAACCCGATCTTGGCACCGCGCTTGTATTTATCCCGATTCTTCTTTCCATGACTTATATAGCCGGCATATCAATGCGTTATATCGTTTTTTTGGCATCCAGCATTTTCCTTACAGGTTTTCTGACGGTTCTGCCGCTTTGGCAGACGTATATTTTACGCAAATCTTTGTCTACACTACAGCTGCTGACCAATCCGCGCCTCATTGTGATTGCCGTTCTTGCCCTGAGCATTATTATTGGCATTGCGCTTTTTGGGTATTTTAAATACAGAAAGCGGTATTTTTTCTGGATGGTATACGCTTTTACGATTATTGTTTTTTCGTTAGGCGCTTCCTATTCCGCGCGCATACTGCTTAAGAATTACCAGATCATGAGGCTTATCGTGTTTCTGGATCCGAATATAGATCCCAGAGGAGCGGGCTGGCATATTATACAATCCGTCACGGCCATAGGCTCGGGAGGGCTTGCGGGGCAGGGTTATTTGAAGGGCACCCAGAGTCATTACCGCTTTCTTCCGGAACAAAGCACCGACTTTATTTTTTCGATTTTTTCCGAAGAGACTGGCTTTATCGGCGGGATTGTGGTATTTATCCTGTTTCTGATCATCTGCATGAGGATTTTACAGATAATAAAAATAACTTCCGACCCCTTTGCCGCGTACATCTGCGCGGGCCTTGCGGGTATGTTCAGTTTCCACTTCATTATTAACGTGGGCATGACAATGGGCATTATGCCGATTACGGGTATTCCCCTGCTGTTTATATCCTACGGCGGTTCCGCCATGTTCTCGGCGATGATAGGGATAGGGCTTGCCCTGAGTATACACATCAGAAGGTATATCCCCCCGGCGTTATGAGTTTTCACAAGACAGGATATGTTGATCCCGTAAACGATATTGGCGCTCTTCTGCTGGAGACGGACAAGCCCGGACGCTACTGCGGCGGCGAACACGGCCGCCTTGCCAAAAGAGACGCGCCCCTTCAGGCCCTTATCGCTTTTCCGGATCTGTACGAATTAGGTATGTCTAACCAGGCCTTTCGGATAATTTACAACGGCCTTAACCGTATTCCCGGCATTTCATGCGACAGGGCCTTTGCCCCCGCGCCTGATTTTGAGCGGCTGCTTCGGGAAAAGGGGCTGCCTCTGTACGGCCTTGATACAGGCATAAGCCTTAAGCGGCTTGATCTCCTGCTTTTTACCCTTGGCTACGAGCTTGGAATTACCGGCATACTTTCCATGCTTGATGTTTCCGGCATCCCCCTGCGCTGCGATCAGCGCGGCGAGGATGATCCTCTGGTTATAGCAGGCGGCCCCGCGGTATCGAATCCCCTGCCTTACAGCGCATTTATTGACGCGTTCTGGATTGGCGAAGCCGAAGCCGGATTTTTTGATCTTGCGCAGGAGCTTCTTGAGATAAAGCAAAAAGGGGGTTCCCAATCCGCCATGCTGGAAAGAATGAGGGAACATCCCAATATCTGGGTCAATGGAAAAGAGAAGGCGTTTCGCGCCGTGGACGCCTGCTTTGCCGCGCGTGATGAAGACGCGCCCTCGGTGTACCCTGTCCCGAGCATGAAAACAGTCCAGCACCACGGCCTTCTTGAAATAATGCGCGGCTGCCCCAACGGCTGCCGTTTTTGCCACGCCGGTTACTGGTACAGGCCGATGCGTCAGAAAAATCCGGAAACAATTATCCGCGAGGCCGGGGCCTTTGTCACATTGGGCGGCTACCGCGAGATAAGCCTTTCCTCCCTTTCCAGCGGGGACTATTCCGGCATTGGCGATCTTGTCGACGCGTTAAACGGTCAATTTTCCGGCAGGCACGTGTCCTTCCAGATGCCCTCTCTCAAGGTTTCTACGTTTGCGCTTTCCCTGCTGGAAAAAATTTCCCAAACGCGCAAAAGCGGCCTTACCTTTGCCGTCGAAACCCCCCTTGATTTTTGGCAGCTTGCGATCAACAAACAGGTGACAGAGAACTATGTGGTGGAGATTCTCCGTGAGGCAAAACGGAACGGCTGGCGCGGGGCAAAGTTTTATTTTATGATCGGTCTGCCTGCCTGTTCACAGGCGGATACGGCCTGTTCCGAGGAAAAGGAAATTGTCAATTTTGTTCATCTGGTCGCCAAAAAAACGGCGATGCACTTTAATGTCAACGTGGGGATCTTCGTGCCAAAACCCCATACGCCCTACCAGTGGGCGCGACAGCTGGACAGCGAAACCGCCTCCAAAAAACTTGACTTTATCCGCTCGGGGCTTAAACCACAGGGCCACAAGGTGAGCGTCTGCGATACCTTTGTTTCAATGATTGAAGGCATCCTGAGCCGGGGGGACGAGCGCGCGGGCGATATGGTTGAACAGGCTTTCCGTTTGGGGACAAGGCTTGATCCCTGGCAGGAATTTATTTCCAAAGAAGCCTGGCAAACAGCGCTGGATAACAATCCGGAGCTTGCCGATGAATTCCTTTCTGCAAAAGACCCGTCCGCGCCGCTGCCCTGGGGTGTAATTAACGCGGGCGCTTCACCTGCGTATCTTCGAAAAGAGCTTGAAAAATCAAACCAGGGCGAATTGACCCCTCCATGCGCGGAGGAGTGCGTTGAACGATGCGGGGTATGCAATAACAGGGAACAGGGAACAGAGAACAGAGAACAGTTAGAAGTGAGTAACACGCAATGCTTACGAACCAAAACCTCACTCCCCACTCCCCAAGGCAACGCTGTCGCTCCCCCACTCCCTATTAAAAAACCTGACCCCGTGATATGGCGGCTTTTGTTTGGGTTTTCCAAAGAGGGCAGCGCGGTTTTTCACGGCCATTTAAGCCTTATCGAAATTTTTTCAATGGCTTTATGCCGGACTGGCCTTGACGTACAATACACTCAGGGTTTTAACCCCCTTGCAAAGCTGGAAATAGTCTCACCATTGTCCGTGGGAATCAGCGCCGGGGGGGAAATCGCCGGCGTAGAGTTCCTTCACGAGGTCCAGCCACGGGATTTCCTTGAAAAAATGAACGCCACCCTGCCGGAAGGCATAAAAATAACCAAAGCGGAATGTTATTGTATCCCATCAGGCAGTAAAAAACATTCCCTTTCTTCCCTGCTCTGGGGTTTTGGCTACGCCGCAGACGGAGAAACGATATATGTGCCAGCATCCGGCGAGAAAACCCACCGGGAAAAATACTTTTCCTCCGGCGGGACGCTTTTTTCGCTGCGCCGCTCCTGTGTACTGGCTAAAAACCTGATTGACGCCCCCTCCCTGCCCTGGGCTTCCTATTTTGAAACATATAGCCGTTTATATCAAAATTTGCCGTAATTTTGGTTTTTTTTTGTATTTTTGGTTTTTTAGAACCCATTTTCGGTAAAAAAAAGAAAAATTTAACTTTTTTTTTGCAAATCCCTTGCAAGCTGATTCCCCGTGAACGATACTTAAAATAACCGGGTTATTTAACCGGTGTTTGAACAGAAAAATTAGGGAGGCTGATAAATGGGTTTATCGGTTAAAGACGTTGCGGGAGCATTAAAACTGGATCCAAGGGTAGTTGAGCGGCTTGCCAAATACCTGTATCCAAACAAGGTGCTTTTGACCAACGACGAAGCGCTTGTACTGCGGGATTATTATTATAAATTTGGGGGGGGACCCGCAGGCGTAGAAGTTGGACCGTACAATGAATGGATGAAATTGGAAAGAATGAAAGCCCTGGTCAGAGCCAGGCTGGAAATGATTGAGGAAAAGCAAAGCGCCTGCGTTACAAAGCTGAACGCGCTTGCCGGAGTCTTCCCGTCAACGGAAGAGACAACTGCGCCCAAAGCTCCGCAAAGGAGCCATGATTCCGGTGCGGCCTTGAAGTTCCCGGTCGCAAAGACAGTTGTCAAACCTGTTCCCAGGCGGACAACAGGCCTGTTTGCGGGACTACCCGGAAGAAAATAGCAAATAGCAGGTAGCAAAGAAAGATTTTACTATCTAATAATAACAAGAGTTTCCTTATCTTACTTTGCTATTTGCTCATTGCTATTTGTTCTTTATTCAGTCTTTCCAGGGAAAAATAAAGTTCTTTAATGACCTTGTTCCGGTTTTTTCCCTTTCATCAATTAAAATCGCGTCCCAGGGGATCTTCCGGCGTTTTTTAGAACCTGTTTCATCGGGATTGGCGTCCAGCCAGTCATATTTAAGCAGCAACAGCCTTAACGCCTCGTCAAAAAAGAGGAGTATTCCCGCAGGCCCCGGGAGTAAAAAGGCAAGGACAGCCGATAATACCAGCAGTATTATCGTATGCAGTAATAAATAGATCGCAAGGCCGGGATTATCAAAAAAAACAAGAAGGCACTTTCTGAATATCTTTGCCAGTTTTGTATCAAGCCTGGCGCGAATCGCGAAAAAGAACTGAAGAGAACAAACCGCGGTGACAATAATCCAAAATATCATTGCGGCAAGGAACAAGCCAAAAATCGACTGCATTTGCAGATAAAACGGAATGGAATTTCTGGCAATGATGAATAACAAAAAGCCCGTAACCCCCAACGCCACGCCTGATTTCCAGCCTTCCTTCAGGTTAGTCAAAAAATCGGAAAAACCAAAAATGCCGTAGTCTGATACCGCTTTTACCGAAAGAGCGACAGCGGCCAGATACACAAAACACCAGAGAAGCCCCGCCGCGAAAACAAGAAGGGAAAGCGGCATAACGGGAATGAGTCCCGGCAGAAAAATGGGTATTGCCACCGACGCGAGAAAACCCAGGTTCATAAGGACCATTCGGAACATATTGTCCCAAAAATCATAGAACGCCTTTTTAATGAGGAAACCTATCATGCTTCCATGATAGGGGAAAATCGCGTTATAGTCTACCAGGTAACTAGACAATATATTTATTGCATAATAAAGTACAATATGAATAATGTTCTTGAAGTTAATAATCTAAGTAAAATATTTAAGGACTTTTCAATAAACTCAATTTCTTTCAATTTGCCTGCCGGAGCTATTATGGGTTTTGTCGGTCAAAACGGCGCCGGAAAAACCACGACAATTCGTTTGATATTGAATATGTTAAAAAGAAATAGCGGTGAAATTAAAGTATTTGGCCTGGATAATATTAATAATGAATTGGAAATCAAACAAAATTTAGGAATAATATTTGACGACTTTTTCTTTATGGAAATGTGGAAAATTAAAGACGTAGAAGATGTAATAAAGGGATTTTATAAATCGTGGGACAGTAGAGTATATAGACAATATTTAGATAAGTTTAAACTGTCTATTAATAAAAAAATAAAAGACTTATCAAGGGGCATGAAGATTAAATTAATGCTTGCGGCGGCAATGTCCCATAATGCCAAACTTCTTATTCTTGATGAACCGACCAGCGGCCTTGACCCCGTCGCCCGGAATGAGCTTCTGGATATTTTTAAGGAATATATAGCCGATGGGGAGAAGAGCATTTTATTTTCCACCCATATTACATCTGATTTGGAAAAAGTTGCCGATTATATTACGCTGATTGATCAGGGAAGATTATTCTATTCGGGCGGCACCCGTGAACTTGTAAACAATTATTTTATAGTAAGGGGAAATCCTGATATTTTATCTATTGAATTAAAAAATAATATTATAGGATTAACGATAAATCAGTCAGTATTCGCCGGCATGATAAAATCCTCCATGTTACAAGAGATTCCAAAAGAAATTGTAAGCGGAATGCCCACTATTGATGAAATACTCATTTATATTAGTAAAGGAATATATAAATATGAATAATATATTTCAAGTGTTAAAGTTGGATTATTATGCCGTAAAAACCTTTTATTCCAGAATAATTATGATATACCTTATATCAATATTTATCGGGATATCAACCCAGCCAATAGTTCCAATTTTTATGATTATGTTTTTTTGCGTGTCTTTCAGCGGATTTCCATTTTCTATAATTGAAAAAAACAGCTGTGAAAAATTATATGGAATATTGCCAATCCACAGGAAACAAATCATTATAGGAAGATATTTATATGGATTTATTTTAGGAATAGGAAACCTGATAATTTCGACTATATTGGCATATATAATAGCTATATTGTTAAAACAACAAATAAATTTTTTTATTTTTTATTTATTGATAACGTTTGTTTTTTGTTATTATATTTTTGCAGTTAGTATTACGTACCCAATTTATTATAAATTCGGTTTTTCCAAATCATATATGTTTATAACAATACCTTTGTATCTCTTAATCATTTTTGCCGCTTTTTTATCCGAAAAATTTAATTTTAATGAAACTATCAGCCAACTGATAATATATTTCTCCAATCATTATATTCTGTTTTTATTTTGTGGATTGTTTTTAGGCATGTTTATGTT
>Ga0268262_10005053_pt1 | contig 13268 bp, 11 predicted proteins | sample TergutNc150P3_FD_190354 | JGI IMG/M metagenome (GOLD analysis project Ga0268262, IMG submission 190354) | Nasutitermes corniger P3 segment gut microbial community from laboratory colony in Florida, USA - Nc150 P3 (SPAdes) (version 2) | ecosystem: Host-associated > Arthropoda: Insects >... | reverse complement strand
TAGTTAGACAGTGGATTTATTCGGCTTGGTTGGCTAGTGGCTAAAGGTAAATAGCTATTGGGAAAATCATTTAGGAAGCTTGCTGTGCAAGCTCTAGCATTAAATGTTGTTTTATTGCCGAAAATCATATTTATCGTAATATAGAAAATTTTTCCCACCCCGCCCTTCATACGCCCCTCCCAAGAGTGGAATTTTTCAAAAATAAAGCCAATAAGGTGGCTTATTGCCTCGGATATCTATTGTGCCTACAGTTGAAGCGGAATACGTGATAGCAGGGAGCTTGTTTACTTAATCACACCAGAAGCCTTCAGCAAACCTTTAAGCTCATGGTTTTCTGTCCTTAGCTTGTCAATCTCACTTGTAAGTTGTTCTATCTTAGCTTTGAGTGCGGCAATCTCCGCTACAAGTTTTTGGTTTTCTTCCGTTTGAGCCTTGTATAGTCCCTGCCACGTTTCCATTTGTGTTTGGAGATTGCTAACCTGAGATTGGAAGCCCGATAGTTGAGCTTGGAAACCCGCTATCTGTGCGTTGAAATCTTTGCGCGAGGATTCCATTTGCTCGCGAAAGATAAACAACTGTGTGCTGAAATCTTTGAGCGAAGATTCCATTTGTTCGTGCAATCCTGATATCTGGGACTGGAAACCCGATATCTGTGCGTGAAAATCTTTGCGTGATGATTCCATTTGTTCGCGAAAGGTTAACATCTGCGAGTTGAAATCTTTGCGTGAGGATTCTAGATGGTCATTAAACGCTTTGGAAGCTGCGGCGAAAGCATCAGTGCTACCTTTGCGGTACTTGATTAAGAAAGCAAGCAATACGCCAATCAGCGAAACCAGCCCCGCGAATCCACCAATTTGCGTAAGTAATTCCATAAAAAAATAAATCTCCTATCCCCACCGATAATATACAAATTTGAGCATAGCTGCTTACCTAAAACTGTGGTTCAGGCAGATGCATTTGGGGTAAAAAGATGGCAAAATCCCAAAGGCTTTCAATTCTTTTTTCTATATTCTGTTCTATTGGAATTTTAAAAGGAATTTTTTATGCATTCAGACCTTAAAGACAAAGTAAAAACCGCACAAGAAGCGGCAGCTTTAATCAACAATGGGGAAATTATAGGGGTTAGCGGCTTCACGGGAGCTGGATATCCCAAAGTTATCCCTGCGGAACTGGCAAAAAGAGCCGAGGCACTTAAGGCACAGGGGCAGGAATTTAGCATATCGCTTTATACTGGAGCCTCCATAGGAGACGAGTGCGATGGTGTTTTAGCACGTGCTGGCATAATGAAAATGCGCCTTCCCTACCAAAGCCATGCAGATGTTCGCAATAACATAAACAAGGGTTTAACCGAATATATAGATATGCACTTGTCGCATTCAGCCCGTATGATACGTATGGGCTTTGTTCCAAAGCCTACCCTTGCGATAGTTGATGCCTGCGATGTTACCCCAGATGGCAAAATTTACCTAACCGGATGCGGAGGCAACACGCCAACATACCTGCAAACAGCAGAACGCATAATAATTGAGCTAAACACCCACTACGGCGATACCTTAATAGGCTTGCACGATGTATTTTTCCCTGAACTCAGGGGTGAGATTCCAATTCACGCCGCCGGAGACAAAATAGGCAAGGAATATGTGCAGGTTGACCCAAACAAAATAGTGGCTATAGTAGAAACAAAGCTGCCAGATTCCTTAAAACCATTTGCTGCTCCAGACGAAGAGTCTCATGCCATAGCTGCCTATATTTTGGAATTCCTTGCGCACGAGCGCAAAAAAGGCCGTTTGCCTAATGATGTTCCTTACCAGAGCGGTGTTGGCAATGTGGCAAATGCAGTGCTTGGTACAATGGCAAAAGACCCAGCCCAAGCACCTGTGGCTCTTTACACAGAGGTTATTCAAGATTCCGTTTTTGATATTTTGGAAGCAGACAAACTCATTATCGCAAGTGGAGCTTCCGTTAGCTATTCGCTTGCTGGTCAGGAGAAATATAAGTCTAATGCACATGCCAAAAATTGGAAGAGCAAATTTGTTTTGCGCCCACAGGAAATTTCCAATAATCCCGAAGTGATTCGCAGGCTTGGTGTAATTTCCATGAACACGGCACTAGAAGCCGATATTTTTGGACACGTGAATAGCACTCACGTAAATGGTTCCAGAATGATGAACGGCATAGGAGGTTCTGGAGATTTTGCCCGTAACTGCTTGCTCGGATTCTTTATGACTCCAAGCACTGCAAAAGGTGGGAAAATCAGTGCAATAGTTCCAATGGTGAGCCACACCGACCACACCGAGCACGATACGATGATTTTCGTATCTGAACAGGGACTTGCAGATTTAAGAGGGCTTGCTCCAATTAAAAGAGCGCGCTTGATTATTGAAAAATGCGCACATCCAACTTACCGCCCACTATTGCAAGACTATTTGGAATATGGTATAAAGCATTCCGCTTTGCACACACCGCACTCTTTGGACAGAGCCTTTGATTTCCACAAAAGATTGATAGAAACGGGCAGTATGCTTGGATAATCTAATGGAGATAGATAAAGATTTTACCGTCCTTGCTATCAGTGATAATTACACTGGTTTGGATATTTTAAACGGTATTCTTTCTCCATATTACACAATTAAAATGATATCTTCCACAAGCGATGCTTTAGCTACGCTAAATTCTAACAATATAAATTTGGTTATTCTAGACTGTGCAATGTATGATAGTGAAGGCTATGGATTTTTAGCCGAAGTGAAATCTCGTGAAGATACAATGCGAATTCCCGTTATTCTTATAGGCGATACAAATCAGCCTGAATTTGAAGAATTAGCTTTTGCATTTGGCGCGGTGGACTATATAAGCAAACCATTTCGTTCTTCAATAGTCAAGGTGAGGGTCAATAACCAAAGGTTAATGGTAAAGCAGATAAAAGCCATAGAAGAGCTTGGCTTATTGGATCATTTAACCGGCATTCCCAATAGGCGAGGCTTTGATAATAGAATTCATTTGGAGTGGCTAAGGGCAATTAGAGATAAAACCTGTATTAGCCTAGCCATTGCAGACATAGATTATTTCAAGGTATATAACGATGAATATGGACATGCTCAAGGTGATGTTCTTTTGTGTACGCTTGCCCAAAAAATTACTTCTATGCTAAAAAGGCCGGCAGATTTTGTGGCTCGTTGGGGTGGCGAAGAATTTGTGGTAATGTTGCCAAACACAACACGCAAAGGTGCAGTAGCTCATGCCGAAGAAATTCGCAAGTCCGTACAAGAGATGGAGGTACCAAATTTGCCATCTGCAACCATAAGCATTGGAGTAGCTTCTACTTATCCTTCCATAAATTCCTCTGTAACTGATATTTTCAATATGGCAGACAAAGCCCTTTACCAAGCCAAGAATACGGGTAGAAACAAAGTGTGCTTTTTTACTTAAGCAACACCTTCGCCGAGTTGTGCTTCCCTTATTTCCACGTCTTTTCTTTCCCACAAATTCAATTCAATTGGCGGAATTTTTTCTCCATCTTTATTATATATCAAAACAATGGCGGGTCTATTTTGTTCCTTTGTATTTGAGCGCATCACTATGCCTATACAGCCAGTTAATTTTCCTTCTCCGTCTGAAGTGACTTTTATTCTATCTCCTGAGCTATATACTGGAACCATTGCAATAAGGGTTTCTACAATGGAGGAATTGAGTTTTGCTCCAGAGAGCCGAACCAAAAATTTTATGCTGTTTATAGGTGTTTGTGCGGCAACACCCGGTGGTGGGAATATAAGAGAAATATAGTCCAAGGCTACTGCTGCTATTTCTGCATATCTATTTATTGTTCCTTTGACGGTTGGTCCTGTTGGGCGCACAGGCGGGCCATTTGTTCCAACTAACTTGCGAGGGTAGCCACCGCCGTCTTGCCGCTCGTGGTGTTGCAAAGCTACATTTGCGCAAATCAAAGAGAGATTGCATATCTTGATAATTTCATAGCCATAATTCGGGTGCTGTTTTTTAAGCTCCAGTTCCTGAAGAGTTAATTTTGAATTTAGGCTGAGTGCATGGTCTGGCAAAATAAAGTAACCTATGTCCATAAGCAATACTGCCAAAATTATGTCTTCAACCTCGTCTGGTGAAAAACTGTAACGTTTTGCAAGCAATGCGGCAACTATGGCACAATCTAGAGACTGCTGCTCATAAAAATTTCCAAGAGAGCGAGTACCTGTTATGTGCAAAAGCGAAGGGTCTGCCTTTTTAAGTTCCTGATAAATTTCTGCGGCTACTTTTCTAAAAGCTGCAATATTAAGTGCTTCTTTTATTGCTTCTGGTTTACCGAGAATTTCCTCTGGAGTGGGAACCGGTTCTTCTGAGTTGGCTTTAACAAGCCCTATTTTTGAGCGGAAATCTAAGATGGTTTTTCTCAGCAAAAGAACGTTCTGATTAATGGTAACTTCCGAAACCAAATCTTCGCTTTCTAGGTCTTCTAACCCTTCTTCTTGTACCCATATTCTGTCTATGCCAATGGCTGCAAGTTTTGTGCTTACATCTGGTGTCATTCTGAAACCATTTGAAAGCATTATCTCTCCAGTATCGCGGTAAATGCTTCTGGCAAGAACGTGCCCAGTTCTAAGCTCTTTCAACGCAATTTGATACATAAAACTATTCCCTCGCTATTTTGCTACTTGAGAAATCTGGTTCATTTTTGAAAGTCGCATATTTGAATATAGTCCTCCGCAAAACATTTAACATAGAAAAATCTGTACTACTATTGAACTTTGCGTTTGAACCTTGCAAGTTTCCCAGCACAAAGGTTTCTTGCAAAGAGAATGCGCCAAAAAATTCCGAATCCATTATTGATAAATCGCCGTGAAAATCACTTCCTTCTAGAGAAAATCTACCATTTGCTTTCACCTCGCTAAAATAGCTGTTTTTTGCCCATACCGCCATATTGGCAAAAATAGCCTTTCCCTTAAAAATACTCTTGCTGAAATTCACATTACCAAAAATTGAAACATTTTGAAAATCCGTATCTTTTTGGAATTCGTTTGAGAAAAAAACAACATTGCCATTAAAACGAACTCCCTCTGCTTTAACATTGCCCTTGAAAATACATTTCTCAAAATACAGATTCCCATTTACCCGCATACCTTCTACCTTGCCAAAATCCAAATCATCATTTATTATGGCTCCTTTGATTTGCATGGACTTGCCGCTAGTCAAATTTTTTATTATTTCCTCTGACTTGAGCGCAGTTTGGGCATTGCAGGCAGTAGCCAGAATTAGAACTAATATATATACCATTGCATTCCTCATCTTTTTTTATTTCGCAAAATTAAAGATTTTATTTCTGAAGGTGTATATGCATTTTGATTGCCGCCTAATTCCTGTACGGATATTGCACTTGAGCTTGGTGTAGCGGCTATTTTATTTTGCATAACGCCATCTACAAATTCCAGAGGTCGTCCCTTATCTGCGGCTAGGAAGTAAAAATTGTCTGGTTCTGTATAAGCAACCAAATAATATTGTCCGGTGATTTTTGGCATTGTGTACTGTATAGACTGCTGGTTATCAAAACCTTCATAAATAATTCCATTGTCATAAGCGTTAAAAGCGTTATAGTACATATAAATCACCGTTCCTGAATTGAGTACATAATATGAAAAAATTCTTTCTCTGGGTGAATTATTATCTGGAACAAAATCTTCCACATAAGCTATTTGCAAATCGTAACTTGAAAGCGATTGTTTTGCCTTGCTCTTGGAGCCTTGGTTTTGTGCTACAAAAGCGGCAAAGCAGAATTTTTGCAAAAAGAAATCGTAGTCAACCCAAATACTACCATTATCTCCCCAGTCTGCTCCCCACGAGTTACGAACTCTAAAGGCTTTTTTGCTGTCGTCATAGCCAACAAGAATCATAGCGTGGTAAGCATGTTGCATTCCGGGATTATTATATGTATCTGAACTTATAGGAGAAGCATTATTCCATCTCATAAATCTATCGCCTAACTTTGCGCCAAACAAAACTGGCCTGCCTTGTGCCAAATAACCCTTGAAATTGCCTGGTGTTAATCCTTCTTTGTTAGAGCCTCCAGCCAAGCTATTATTATAAGCAATTTTTCGGTAATTAGCAAGTTTGTTATTCGCATCACCAGATGAGGTTCCCGAACAATTTCCCATATTACTGTAAGGAACAGCACTCAAACTTCCAGCTCCTTTTGAAATCAAAGCATCTAGTGCAGGTTCAAAATTTGTTCCTTCGCAATTATTTCCTTTGTCTGATTTGCTTATTACAAACCATAGATCTTTGGGGCTTGTTTGATTTGCTGATTTTGCCAAATCTGTGCTACTCCAGTTTTTGTCTATAGCGTTTAGAGATGTTTTCAAGTTATAGCCTGTTGCCCAGGCAACGCAGGTTCCGTATTTTCCCTGGTCACCTATGGGTGGAAATTTGTTTTCCAAAAGTTTAACCGATGGCAAGGCTGTGGAATCGTCATTGATAATAATATCTTGCGGAATGCTGTCTAAATTTTCATTTTCCGCAAGCCATCCGGTGCGAGAAATGATTTCGTCTAGAATACATTCTATGTCTGTACAGTTTAATAAACTGTCAAAATCATCAAAGACGTGGCTTCCGCAAGAAGAAAGAAACACTGCGGACAAGGCAAAAAATGAAATAAGGGTTCGTTTGAACATCAGTTCCTCCTTTCGGTCATTGCTTCAAAAAAATCTTTGAGCAATATGTTAATGTTATTTTCTGGCAATTTTTTGAGTACTTCCGTTGCTTTGGCTAAATGAAGGCAAGCTATTGCCTTTGCATCTTCAAAGCAATTTGAGTTCTTCAACTTTTCAACTATTAAAGTTGCAGCATTAGGGTCTGTAGCATTCTTAACAAGCATTTCCATTTCTTCTTTTGGGTTTTTCTGAAAATATAGTAATAATGGTAGGGTTATTAAACCGTTTTGCAAATCACCAAAATTATTTTTTCCCAATGCCTCCGCTCCAATGCCATAATCCAAGATATCGTCTATTATTTGAAAGGCTATGCCAAAATGCAATCCCAAATTTCCGCATTCTTCTACTATTTCATTGTTGTATCCTGCCAAAATTGCACCACTCTGCGCACAAGATATAAGCAAAGAAGCAGTTTTGCCTTCTATTACGCGTATATAGTCTTCAAAAGAAATATTTATATTTCCAGCTAAATCCACTTCTAAAATTTCTCCAGCAACAAGAGCACTTGCGGCATTTGCAAGGCTGCGCGGAATGCGGCGGTCTTCTTCGTTAATAACAAACACAAGAGATTGCGCAAGCATATAGTCGCCCGCAAGAACAGCTATTTTGTTTCCAAAATCGTGATGCAGGGAACTTACACCACGGCGAAATTCACTACGGTCTATAACATCGTCGTGCACTAGACTTGCGAGGTGCAGCATTTCAACGCTTGAAGCAGCACGTGCCGTTCTCTCTAAATCTTTTATTTCGCCATTGCTCTGTGAGAGCAAAAAAAGCAAGATTGGACGGAGCCTTTTTCCGGGTTTTTCCACTGTTTGTGTAATACGTTCTCTCAAACCTTTTGGAGAATTTTCAGCGACTTGGCGCATCATTTTATCTGAAAGATCCAAAGCAGGTTTAACCATATTTCTGGCTTCCTTAATTACAGATTGATATTTATCCAAAAAAGTCAAACTTTTATTCTCCGTTTTCTTGTCGCTTCTTTGAAAATACACTAGTAGGGTATGGAACTCTTGTGTGTGTGCTGCCTTCTAAACCTTGCAAAAATCCCTCGCCAAGTTCCTTTAAATCGTTTATTGTTAAACTTGAATCGTTGAGTTGGTCTTCAAACATTTTGTCTTCTATAGTTTTTTGAATCATTTTTGAAAGTTGTTCTGGTTTGGAATTTTGCATAGAACGGCTTGTTGCTTCTATTGCATCGGCAAGCATTAGTACTGCGGTTTCTTTGCTATGTGGTATTGTGCCTTTATAACGAAAATCAGCTATGTTTATCTCTTTGTCGGTGTACATTTCTTTGGCTTTATTGTAAAAGAAATATGCAACATTGGTTCCGTGGTGTTCTTTTATACCAGCCACAATGGAATCTGGCAAATTGTATTCTTCGGCAAATTCCACTCCTCTTTCAACATGCGCCTTTAAGATTTTTATTGAATCATAAGGAGATAGATTATCGTGAGGATTGTAACCAAATCTTTGATTTTCTGTAAAATATTCAGGGCGCATGGTTTTGCCAATATCGTGGTAAAGTGCCATTACCCTTATTAAAAGAGTATTTGCTCCAATGCGCTCGCCTGCTATTTCGCCGAGGTTTCCAACTTGAATGCTATGGTGAAAACTACCCGGAGCATATTCCGACAAATGCCTTAGCAATGGATGATTAAAATCGGACAATTCCACAAGCCTTAAATTTGTTGTTATTTGAAAAAGCCTTTCAAAAACATTGCAAAAAACAGATACAAAAGTTACGCTTAACAGTAAATTCGCAGCGCCAAGCAAAAAATTTTGCCAATAAACATCCCAAGATATGCTGTTTCGCAAAAGCAAAATTCCAAGTAGCGATACCGCAAAAACAACAAGTCCGGTTCCAAAAGCCTGCATAAACCTGATTCTGTATCTTATATTATTCACTATCAAACTCATAGCAAACGATATAAAAAACGCAGCTATACATAGGGATAAATCGTAGTATCCAAAAATTCCCATTAATACTGAACTCCAAAGAGATATTGTAACAGCCGTTCTAAATGGATAAAGAACGGATATTAAAATAGGAGCAAAAGCAAAGGGATAAAACCAAATTATATTCAGATATTCGTTTTGAATAAATATGGAAAAGAAATCGTGAACTATGCGAAAAAGAACAATTTGAGTTATCAGTATAATGGCAACTGCCCATATATGCAAAGGACGAACTTTTTTTTCTATACGAAAATACCACAGATAAAAAGAAAGTATGGAAATAAGCATAAAATATAATATATACTGTCCATAAGTAGCTGTATAAAAGAACGTAACAGAATCTCTTTGAATGGCGTTCTGCATAGCATTAATTTTTTCTAAAGTTTCTTTTGTGACTATTGACCCTTGTGATATTATTTCCATTCCGCGAGGAATCATACCCTTTGACGGATTTACTTGTGCTGCCGCAACAGCCTTGCGAGTTTCGGTTTCTTTATCCAAATAAAATATATTTGGCGACACAAACACATATAAAATTTCATAAAATGCACTGGTTATTCCGGGATTTGAACTAAAAGCATTTTTATATTTGTCTAAAACGGCATCTATTAAAATTTCCTTTAGACGAATGGAAGAACTTTCTATAATTGAATCTTTGCCGTTTTTGATTAGCAAAACATCTTGCTTTGAATACAATATATAATTAACCGAATTTAAATTGCGAGATTCTTTAAACATCACAACATCTTTTGCTCGTTCTGCTATTAAAGTATTTGAAATGCCTTGCGAAAGCATTGTTTTAAAAATATTTTTTAATGTATCTATGGCCATTGGATTTTGAACAAGTTGATTTAAGGCTGCGGATGATATTTTACGCACAATTGATTGATATAAATCTCCAGCAACGGCTATTTTTCTCTGCTCTACGGCTGGTGCGCTGGATATTTCTGCTTGCAATTTGCCATAAGTTTCAATTTGCGATATGAGCATATCAAAATTTTCAGAAAGTTTTTTTGTGGCTTCTTCACTATATTCAAACACCGGCTGAACTTTGTCTTTGGCTTTTTTCATTTCGTCTTCTAATTCTTGTGGGCTTTTTAGAACATCAAAAGATATTTGCGCCACAATTGAACGAGGTGCGCTTTGCCCAATAACTGGAAGTTCCGATTTATGCGCTATGTCTTCTGTTGGAAATAAAATAATGGCAGATATTGTAAATATCATGGAACAAAATGCAAAATGAAAAAATGATTTATTCATAGTTCATATCAGTTCCCATAGCGAATCCGCTATGTTTGCTGCGCTTTCTATCATTGTGGCTTCTTTTGTAGGAACTCCTTGTAATTTTTGTTCCAGCCCCTTGCTATTAACCATTGTACCAGAATTTTCAATCCAGTGGCGAATGCCTATTGCAAGAGCTGCTTTTTTTGCGGTATTTCCGTTAAATGGGCTTAGAGCTATATGCTTTTCAATTTTATCCAAAACCGCCGTTTCTTTTGGAGTTTCGTCCCATAAGTCTGCGGAAACGGTTATTAAAAGTTCAAATTCTTTTGCTTTTTGCAAAGACTCTTTTAAATTTGCATTAATGCCAGCTTTTTCAAGACAAGCCCTATTTGCAATAGGGTCGCCAGAGCGGGCAATGCCATCTGCTGCTTGAATAGGTAAAAAGGAACCACCAAAAAGTTGAGCCTTGTTGCCAATTTTTTCAGCAAGTTTTTTGAATGCGGCAATTTCTTCCGCTGTGCATGTGGTGCCAAGAACTATGGCTATTTTTCCTTTTGTTTCTTTTATAATATGTGCAGCTTGAGGAATATTGCCGCTTAACAACCTATTTTCATGTATGTTTTGAACCACATCCCTTGCTGCATTTGAAAGCCAACTTCTGTTTACTTCTGCATTGCAGCGCGGTGTGATTCTATAAACAACTCCGTCTGTATATTCAACCCATATATTTGCGCCAAGGGAATCGTCCATCGATATGGTTGGAACTTTGCTCAAAGTCCAAACTCGCTTTCTAAAACGGAAAGCTTTGTCTGTTAAGGCTCCAACTGGGCAAATATCACTCAGGCATCTGTCGTAAGGGTGGTTTAATTTTTCGCCAGGGAATGTTGTTATATAAGTATGTCCACCTCTTGATGCTAACTGCAACTGCTCATCGCCTGCAATGTGGCGCATAAATCTCACGCATCTGTCGCATTGAATACAGCGCTCTTCGTCTAACGCAATTCTGGGTCCCAAATCAACTCGTTTTCCGCCTCTGTGCTGCCCCTTGCTGTCTGTGGAGGCGTGTTCGGGGTTTCCGTGGTAGAGTTTTCCCACCTCAGGGTTCAACCTGCTATTTGAAGCTCCCGACATTATATAATTTTCTTGAAGCATACACTCGCCAGCTTTATCGCATATAGGGCAATCTAGCGGATGGTTCACAAGCAAAAATTCCAAAACCGCTTTGCGTGCTTCTGCAACACGAGGGCTACTAGCTGGGGTTGCAACCTTCATACCTGCACGAATGGGTGTGTAGCAGCCAATGGTGAGTGCCATTCCCCTAGGCCCATCCACCTCAACCAAGCACTGGCGGCAGTTTCCGCTAACAGGCAAATACCCATGATAGCACAAATGCGGAGTTTCTATTCCAACCGCTTTAAGAGCCTCTATGAGGTTTGTATCGCCAGGAACCTGAACTTCTTTATTGTCCACAGTAATTGTCACCAACGGCGAAGAAGCAGTTGGCAGCACAGGCATGTTATAATGGTTGCTCATATATTATATGGTAATATATAAAGTTCATAACACGTGCTTCTGCCACCATGTGGGTCTTGCCTTAAAATTCCCTTTTCTAGCAAGTCTTTTATGTCTCTAAGAGCGGTATCTTGCGAACATTTTGCGATTTTTGCCCATTTTGAGGTATTTAGTTTTCCGGTAAAACCATCCATTAATTTATTCAGCATTAAACGCTGCCTGCTATTGAACGGGGTATCTTTGTGTTTATCCCAGAAATTAGCCTTGAAAAGCACAGAATTTGTTATTCTCTCAGATTCAAGCAAAGCTTTTTTCAAGGTTTCCAAAAACCACAAAAGCCAGTCTGTTATATCGCTATTTCCATACTGAGTTTTTTCAAGAATATCATAATATTTTTTTCTCGCTTTCAAAATTTGCGCAGACATACTGTAAAATCTTTGCGAACTGTTATCCGAGCGTGCAAGCATCATATCGGATATTGCGCGGGCTATCCTTCCGTTGCCGTCATCAAAGGGGTGTATGGTCACAAACCAAAAATGCGCTATGGCAGATTTTAGAACATAGTTGGGTTCATTTTCTTCATTTAGCCATTTTAAAAACCGAGCCATTTCTTCTGAAAGCCGCTCTGGTCCTGGAGCCTCGTAATGAACATTTAAATGCCCCATTCTGCCAGACACTATCTGCATTTCCTCTTTTCTGTATTTTCCAACGGATATTGTTGGGAATTGTCCATAAGAAAAAAGAACCTTATGCCATTCAAATAATCTTTTTTCTGTTAGTGCCTTTTTAAAATTCTGCGTGGCATCCAGCATCATTTCAACAACTCCGTCTATAGCTCTGCTGGATTTCACCGTATTGCCAGCATCTATGCCCAAACGCTTGGCTATTGAAGAGCGCACTTGTTCATAATTCAGTTTTTCCCCTTCAATTTCAGAGGATTTCAAAACATCTAAAGTCAGGGTATTCAGCATAGCTTCTGTTTTCTGAGAAAATCCCATAGCGAGCATTAATCCGCATATTTTGCCCTGCAAACGAATTACCTCGTTAAGTAAAGGATTAACCGCACTTTCTTTCCAAGAAAATGCAGTCCAGTTCTTGCGATTATGTATGGCAATTTTTTTCACCATGCGGAGAATATACAAATTATTCTCCGCAAATTTGCGGTGAATATCTTATTCCTATTTCTTTGTGCAAGTAACGCCAGCAGGGTACTCTCCTTCAAGCACATCATCATAGTAATATACGGCATTCGATCCCGCTCCGGCATCTATCTCACATTTTGATTTCCAGTTAGTTGGACAACCTCCTGGCTCGAATTTAGTGCCCATCCTTTCACAACGTTTTTCGTCCATACGACCATCCTTATATTCCGCACACTTATCCTCGCTAACCCAGCAACCAGGACCATAGCTCTTTCCTTTATTCCCGTCTCCGCCACCGTCATCTGAAGAGCAGGAAAGTGTGAATGTCAAGGCAAGCCCTAAGGTTGCCGCCGAGAAAAAACGAGAGATTTTCATAGTAAATTCCTATTTAGTTAAAATAACAAAATAAATATACAAAAATAAAGCGTATTTGTCAAGGAAACAGCCCAAACTGGGAAATACCTCACCAAGCAAAGGTGGTTTAATTTTTCTAAATTAAACTTAGTCCATTAAACTTAGTTTAGGAGTTTTATGCAGCAATACAACATTCACGAAGCAAAAACGCATCTGTCTTCTTTAATTGACAATGCCATAAAAGGCAATCCTTTTATAATAGCCAAAGCTGGCAAGCCTGTGGTTAAAGTAGTTCCTTATTCTTTCGAAGAACCTAAAAAACAGAGAATAGGATTTTTAAAAGGCAAAATTTCCATTCCTGCCG
>Ga0268262_10005052_pt1 | contig 13271 bp, 12 predicted proteins | sample TergutNc150P3_FD_190354 | JGI IMG/M metagenome (GOLD analysis project Ga0268262, IMG submission 190354) | Nasutitermes corniger P3 segment gut microbial community from laboratory colony in Florida, USA - Nc150 P3 (SPAdes) (version 2) | ecosystem: Host-associated > Arthropoda: Insects >... | reverse complement strand
CCCGAAGGAGGGACGAATTCTTTAATGAGCTGCGCGTCCTAATGCGCCGTAACCTCTTTGGGAGTTGGCAGGAACTCGTTGTTTTCATGTATTCCGACATTGATACGGGGTAAACTTTAAATTGCTGGGAAGAACCACAAGAAATAGAAAATGAAGCGCCTGCCCCCGCAAGGAAATCCCTTTTTTCAGAAAGGCAAATGGAGTCTATCAGGAAAACAGGCGCGGTCGTGGATGAAATTACCCGGCAGCGGCTTGAAGCGGAAAGGATCGCGGAAGAAAAAAGAAAAGCGGAAGAAGCCGAGAGAAAACGCAAAGAAGAGGAGCGCCAAAGGCAAATAAAGGAAGCGCAGGAGCGTAAAGAAGCGCTTGAAAGACAACTCCGCGCAAGAGCCTGGCGCTGCAACGCTTACGGCGCAATACATCCCGGCGGCCCCAATGAATGTGCCGATCCGTCCCAAGGCGGCCAATGGGTATGAGGGTTCATAAAACAAAAGAGGAGCAACATGCAATGCGCTAAGTGCAATGCCAATAACCGCAGTTCCGCGAAGTTCTGTAAGCAGTGCGGTACCGCGATAACCAACCCGGAAACTACAGTCAGCCTTGGTTTTTCTCTTGGCCTTTCTATCGATCAACTGGTAGGGTTCGATGAAATAAAAAAAGAATTGTCCGAATTGCAGGCAATCCTTGAAACAAAAAAACATGACAATTCCGGCACGCGCTATTCTTACGACACAATCATCATCGGAGCTTCAGGCACCGCGAAGACGCTCATCTCCAATCTCATTGCCGATCTGTTTTTTAATTTCGGCATGATAACAAAAGGCAAGCCGGAAAAAATAGACGGCGCGAGTCTCAATGGGATGTCTAAAAAAGACATTGACAGCCTTTTTTCAAAAGCAAAGGGCGGAATGCTTTTTGTTGACAATGCCCAAAAGCTCCTGGATTCCGAAGGCAAGGCAATGGCGGCTTTTTCCCATTTCATTGACGCGATGGACGCCAACAAGGACGACCCTGTCGTGCTTATGGCGGGCCTTCCTGTCGGCCTGCGGGAAATGGTAAAAAGCGCCGAATCGGCAAACAAGCAAATAGTCAACCGCTTTGAAAAGATATTTATTATCCCCGATTATACGCCGGACCAGTATGTGAAAATTACAGAGAACGAATTGAAAAAACAAAGCTTTACATTCAGCTCTGAATTTTCTGAAAAACTCCTCGAACGGTTCCGCTACCTTTACAAGGAACTAAAGAAGCCGGACAACAACATTAAGTCCGTAAACGGCTATCTTGCCATTAAGGAAGCCCAGGCAATAGCGGGCTGTTACTACCTGAGAAAAGCCTCCGATAAAATAATCCTGCCTGAGGACATTAAAGGGCAGGTTGAAGAAAAGAAAAGCCTGCAGGAAATCATGGCGGAGCTTGATGCCATTATCGGCATGGCCGCGCTAAAAAAAGAAATCAAGAGCCTTTACACCCAGTTAAACCAAATCGCCGAAATGGAAAAGAAGGGCATCAAGACGGATAAGCCCGCCCAGCATTTTGTCATTACCGGCAATCCTGGCACGGGCAAAACTACGGTGGCAAGGCTCCTTGGAAAAATTTTCGAAGGGCTGGGCCTGCTGGATTCCGGCCATGTTGTTGAAGTGGACAGGAGCAAGCTGGTCGCGGGCTACGTGGGCCAGACCGCGCCCCTTACCAACAACGCCTGCGATTCGGCGATGGGGGGAATACTCTTTATCGATGAAGTGTACACGCTAAAACAAAATGACAGCGACAGTTTCGGCCAGGAATGTATCGACACCCTGCTTAAACGAATGGAAGACGATAGGGGCAAGTTCATGGTAATCGTTGCCGGATACAAAAGCCCGATGGAAAAATTCCTTACGGCCAACGAAGGCCTAAAAAGCAGGTTTACAAAATACTTCAACCTTGAAGATTACAGCCCGGAAGAACTCGCGGCGATATTTGAATCCCTTGCCGAAAAACAGCGCTTTATTGTGCCGCCGGAAACAAAAGTTAAAATTGTCGCTTTTTTCAAGGACAGGTGCGTACGGAAAACCAAAGACTTCGCAAACGGGAGGGAAGCGAGGAATTTATTGGACGAAGCGAGGAAGAATCAGGCGGAACGTTTGTCCTCGGCGGATATTGCGAGCATGTCTGGGGAAGACACCCTTACATTTCTCCCGGAAGACATTCCCGGTACGACTGCCGATAAAATGGTTTCCATTGACGAGGCGCTCAAAGACCTCAACATGCTGGTGGGGCTTAAATCGGTCAAGGACGCGGTAACCAGGATAACCAACTCTTTGCAGGCCCAAAAACTTACCGGCGAAACGGAAGCGCTTGCCAAGCACTTTGTTTTTACCGGCAACCCCGGCACGGGAAAAACGACCGTTGCGCGGATAATGGGCGACGTGTTCAAGGCCGTAGGAATGCTTCCCACCAACAATTTGGTAGAAGCGGGCAGGGGGAAACTGGTGGCGTCCTATGTAGGACAGACGGCCAAGCTGGTGGCGCAGCAGTGCGACAACGCTATGGGCGGCATCCTTTTTATTGACGAAGCGTATGCGCTGAAACAGGGGGGGCAGGACTCGTTCGGGCAGGAGGCGGTGGATACGCTTCTTAAGCGGATGGAAGACGACAGGGGCAAATTTGTGATTATAGCCGCCGGTTATACAAAAGAGATGGAAGAATTTTTGGCATCCAACAGCGGGTTTAAATCGCGATTTTCGGATTACATCAACTTTGACGACTACGACACGTCCGAAATGCGGGAAATCTTTATAGGGATGTGCAAAAAGAGAAAAATCGAATTTGCCCCCGGCTTTGACGAAGCCCTGCAAAAAAGGCTGGAAGGATTGTATGCCGGAAGAAACGCCCAATTCGCGAACGCCCGCACGGTAAGACAATTGTTTGACAAAACAAGGGAGAACGTATCCGGCAGGGTACTTGCCATGCGGAAAAGCGAAGAAGAGCTAAAGCGCGAAATATTAATAATGCGTCCGGAAGATTTGGATATGACCGTATAGGAGTGATGCCATGCAATGCCCATCATGCAAAGAAACGATAGACGACGATTCCCGCTACTGCGATCAATGCGGAGAGCAAATACTGGTCTGCTCGGTATGCGGGCGTCCCGGAAAGGGAAAGCGCTGTATATTTGACGGGAAGGAATTGGTTCCGGCATCAGGCGTGGCTTCGCCTGCCCAGCCGGTACCGCAAAGCCAAGGCACAAGCGGCGGTGCAGGTAGCAACGACAAAGTAAAGCTTACGTCGCAACTACACGGCATAATGATCGAAGCGCAGGACAGCGATATAATAGGGCGCAAGAACGGGGCCTTTGCGGGCGTATTTGGCCGTTTCAACTATGTGTCGGGCACGCATTGCAAAATCGTTAAAACCGCCGCAGGGTGGCATATTCAGGACCTGGGTTCCACGAACGGCACAGCTTGCAACGGAACGCCGCTTGTACCCAATGCGCTCTACCCGCTTGCAAACGGCGCAACGGTAAAAGTCGCGGATGTCGAATTAACGGTAACGTATGATACAGGCGGAGGCGGGACAACACGTATATGAAAACAATTCTTTCCGTTTACGGCGTTTGCGACATCGGCCTAAAAAAGCCAAACAACGAAGACATGATCCTGCTTAATGACGAAATGTTCCGGGACGGCTCAAGGCAGAAAGAATTTGACACCGGTAAAAGAATAGTAATTGCAATAGCGGACGGAATAGGTGGGCTGGACAGGGGAGAAGCGGCCAGCGAAATGGCGCTGGGCAGGCTAAAAGAAATCCTTGAAAAAATTCCCGATGACTTGAACGGCCATGAGCTGAAAGAAGTGTTCGATGTATACACCCAGGAAACCCACCAATTAATGTCCGAAGGGATGGGAAGCACCATAGTCGGGCTTTTTGTTTACCAGGGAAAAGTTTTCCGTTTCCATGCCGGGGACTCGCGGATTTACCTTCTGCGTGACGGCGGGCTGCGCCGCCTTACGATTGACCACTCGCTCAGGGAATCGGGCGGCAATCCGGATGCACCTTCCAACATAATCACTAACTCGTTAGGTGGCGCGGGCAGCGCGTTCATCGAATTTGAGGAAATCGATCAGCCTTTTTTGAAGGGCGACATATACCTTCTGTCTTCCGACGGTTTGCACGATCTAGTCCCTCCAGATGTAATTTCTGATACGCTAATGCTGCCGGATGCCGAGGGCCTGCAGGCCGCCGAAAAGCTTTTGGAAATAGCTAAAGAAAATGGCGGAAAAGATAATATTTCAATCGTTACTATAAAAATACAGGAGAAAGAAGAATGAGCACAGAAAAAATGGACAAACAAAGCACTGCCAGAATGGATGCTGGTACCGACCGCATGGACGCCGGAACCGCCAGAATGGAGTCGGCCAAGGCAAGCCCAAAAAAAGCCGGAGCTGTTCTCTCTTCCGGGCAGGCCATTGTTTTGAACGGCAGGAACTGCGTCATAGAAAGCACGATCAGCATTGGTTCAGGCGAGGCGGTTGTCTACAAGGCAACAATAGACGGCGAGCCCTACGCTTTGAAACTCTACAAGCCCAATATGCCGTTAAGCGATACGGCGAAAAAAGTTATTGAAAAAATTAAGGACAGCCCAAAGGACAGGATTGTTAAAATATACGATTTTGGCAGTTATAACGAGCAGGATTTTGAAGTCATGGAGTACGCCGAAGGCGGCACCCTTGAAGAGTACCTCAAAAATAACGGCGCGATACACGACACGACCAAAATAAAAAACATCGTAAAAATGATAGTCGAGGGGCTTGAACAGCTTCACGGCGAGCATAAGGTTATTTACCAGGACTTAAAGCCAGAAAACATCTATTTTAGGGACGCGAAAAAAACATCCCTTGTCCTTGCCGATTTCGGGATTTCAAGCATTATTAAAGGCTATGACAAAGAGGTCGAAGTAACCGCCAGCATAACCGACCTGTATGCCGCGCCCGAACTGGCGCACAAGGGGAACAGAAACGAAGTAATGGTAACCCCTGCTGTCGATTATTTCGCGCTTGGGATAACGATGTTTGAACTCTGGCTGGGCGAAAAGCCGTTTAAGGGCGTCAAGGCGACCAAGCGGGACTACATGATCGCGGAAGAGCAGGTCGATTTGCCCATTGACATGCCGGACGATTACGCGACGCTAATAAAAGGGCTTATCAAACCGCAGAGGAAAGACCGCTGGGGGAATGAGCAGGTAAGGAAATGGCTTAAAGGCGAAGCCCTCGCGGTTGAGCCCAAAGCTTCCAAAAAAGTAAGCGCGGCCTATGACCCGTTAAAGTTCAGCAATACGGAATCCGCCACAACTCCCAAAGAGCTTGCCGCCCTTATGGAAAAATACCCGGACATAGGGAAAACCTGCCTTTACGACGGCATTATTAAATCGTGGCTTCAGAAAGCGGGCGACCTGATGCTGTACAATGAAATCCAAAATATCGCATCGCAGTATGCCAATGATAAAGACGCGGGGCTTTATACCGCGATTCTCGCCCTAGACCCTGAAAGGCCTTTCAGGAGCCGGGGCGGAAAGATCTGCAAAACTACCGAAGACATAGCGGACGCGATAATGGCCGAGTCCGCTTATTACATGGATGATTTAAAGAAGCCAAATTCAAACCTGTACCTGTATCTTGCGGCTACCGAAAGCCAGCAGGGGAAGGAAGCGGCGGATGTTTTCTGCAAATACTTTAAGGAATACTCCCCCAAAAAGGCGCTTGCGTTGGTGTATTTGAAACTACAGGGCGACGGCGGCATTACCATAGGCAAAAAACGCTACCAAAGCCCGGAAGAACTCAAGAAAGAGAAGAACAGCGCACAGATAGACCCTATCAAAAAAGCCGTAACGGAAAAAGATTCCACGCTGCTTGTGTGGCTGTCCGATATTTATGGAGATAATCTCAAATCAACGGACGCTTTCAATAATCTCAGCATACCGGAACAGTTCTTTCTGCTGGGCTTATTGCCATTTCTTTCATTCAAAGAGTTAAAAGGTAACAATTTAGTATTACAAGACTTGATTGATTCATACCCAGCCAGGACCGATTTTTTTCAAACATACGCCGCGCAAGGCTTGCCGCTTACAGGGCAGGACTGTGGCGATAATAGAACCCCTATTGATTATGCTGTGTGGAACTTTGCTTTCTTAAGCGAAAAACACGGTGCCGATACTATTCGCAATATGATTCGCCTTCTCTGTAAACTTGGAGCAGATATCAACGAACATTCAGGTAACGATACATACCCTTTGATTAACGCCTATGACACAGGAAATGACAATCTTGTTAAGCTGCTGCTTGAACTGGGAGCGGATGCTAGTCAGTATCATAAAACTATTAAGCAACGCGTAGAAGAAGAGCGTATCAAACACGAACGCCGTGAGGAACAAGAACGCATTGAACGAGAACGTATTGCAGAAGACAAACGAAAAAGAGAAGAAAGTATACCTGTTTTAGCTGAGGTTCGCAAAAGAATTGCTAAGTTTCAAAATTGCATTTCCGTTGGTTCTACTCATACAGTCGGCTTGAAGACAGATGGCACGGTAGTCGTCGTTGGGGAAAATGACAGCGGCCAGTGCAATACCGGAAGTTGGCGGGATATTACCGCAATTGCCGCATGCTGTTATTACTCTTATAGTTGCCATACTGTCGGCTTAAAAGCGGACGGCACAGTGGTCGCAGTCGGGAATAATGGAGGAGGCCAGTGCGACACCGAGAGTTGGCGGGACATTGTCGCGATTGCCGCAGGTGAATACCATACAGTCGGCTTGAAAGCGGACGGCACAGTGGTCGCGGTTGGGAATAATTTGTATGACCAGTGCAATACCGGGAGCTGGCAGGACATTGTCGCGATTACCGCTTTTAATCATACAGTCGGCTTGAAAGCGGACGGCACGGTAGTCGCTATTGGGAATGATAAACAAGGCCAGTACAATACCGGGAGAGACGGTCTATGCAACACCAGGAGCTGGCGGGACATTGTCGCGATTGCCGCAGAGAATAATCATACAGTCGGCTTGAAAGCGGACGGCACGGTGGTCGCTGTTGGAAGAAATGATGAGAGCCAGTGCAATACCGGGAGCTGGCGAGACATCATCGCAGTTGCCGCCGGTGGTATTCATACAGTTGGCTTAAAAGTGGACGGCACGGTGGTCGCAGTTGGATACAATGAAAGCGGTCAGTGTAATACCGGGAGCTGGCGGGACATTATCGCGGTTGCCGCAGGTGGTGCTCATACAGTCGGCTTGAAAGCGGACGGCACAGTGGTCGCTGTTGGGAATAATGAATTTGCCCAGTGCAATACCGAAAGCTGGCGGGACATCATCGCGGTTGCCGTAGGTACTGTTCGTACAGTCGGCTTGAAAACGGACGGTACGGTGGTAGCGGTTGGGAGAAATGATAAGGGCCAGTGTAATACCGAAAGTTGGCGGAACATTGGGCCTGTTCCTGAAGAAAAGCGTAAAGAACAACAATCAAAACGTTGGCAAGAACAAGGCTTATGCAAATATTGCGGCGGGAAGCTTGGCGGGGTGTTCAGCAAGAAGTGTAAGGCTTGCGGGAGGGAGAATTAGAGGGGGTTGCGTGGGGGTTGGGAGGGAGTGGGAAATGCAGGAGTGAAAAGCGATGTGGGGTAGCACCGAGAATGGGAATTGTGCGGAGACCCTGCCATCCTCGTAAATCTATATAATATAAAGACTTAGCCCAAAAAAAACGAGAAAATTCCCAAATTCAAAAAGCGAAAACCCAGTCAAACCGCCTAAAAACCGCGAATCTGACCCGGCAGCCCCGACACCCTTTAAATGGCTTCAAGTCCTTGTATTATATAGAATTAGCTCTATAAGCCTGATATAAAACCCCAGAAAAACACCATAAAACACCCTCGAAAGCGATCTAATAAAAACGTTAGGTGAAAAAAGCGATCAGTATGGCTGTAAGTCCATATAATATAAAGATTTACGATAAATTATTCTGCGAAAGGGATCAGTGCAGAATTTGAGGCTCAAGCGATCAGTAAAACGCCTATTCTTGCTTATCTAAAAGCGGCGGTTTGCACACCTTGCATGGCTCGTATCCCTTTGAAAACGCCTCCTCCAAGGTGATGGCGATCTTGGAACTTCTTAGGCTGGAGCATTTTTCTGTGTGATACTTATCCCCCGTCTTGGTGACATAGACAACAGTGTCCGGCGCGGCGGCGAAGGCAAGGCCGGCAATAACAAAAGCCAAAACGATAATTAAAAAGCGCATAGATAACTTTTTCATAAAGCCTCCTACAGAACACTTGTTTTCAGGATTCCACAAAGTATTGGTTTTTGATTGACAAATTTTAGTTGCAGTTTTATACCTTTATCCCAATCAATTTTTAATTCCTTGTAAAGAAGAGGGGAACGGTATTCATCTGGTATTAGTACTCCGGTTATTAGCTCTTTGGTTTCAACGTCAACAATATCCAGAAAAGCAGGTCTCATATTTGAATCAGGTAGTATTCGCTTTATCCAGTATGTCCCACTAATCGTCTCTTGCTGTATCCGGTATATCCTACTAGTCCTTTCTAGTTGCTTTCTCTGTATATCACCAATATATTCTTTCCTTTTTCGCAATGTCTGGGGGAGGTCTTGGTTTTGCATACGTCCTAATATCGTTCGGCGTGGGGTAGACTCGTCCTGCTCTGCTGGCACGGGTACTTTAGTCTCAGACATCACGGTTGTGGTTTTGTTGTCTGGGATTGAATCAAGCTCGCGCTGCATCTCTTCAATTTTTTCGGCTATTTCGTTGACATAGGGCATAAACTCAGGCCGTATCGACGCCTTAATTTGATATGCATTGAGCTGGGTTTTCATAAAATCAATGTGTCCCTGAGTAACCGGGACACCCGCACTGGGATTTATATCCATTTCAGCCGCCATATTGCCATCCTCCTGTAACCCAAATCCGTATTCGCCTTGCCAGTTGTCCTTGTTAAACCTCCAATCTATTACATGATGCTCTACATCATCCCGGTGCCAGCTTCTTACCGCAAGTTCAAGAATTATAGGTATTATGCAAAGAGCGGTACCAATTTTTCTAATATTTGGAGCATTATTAAGCTCTATTTGAGTATTATATATCGGTAAAAAAGAATCCAGATAATATCCATTGTAATTACGATTCAAAAAGTAAAGGATGATACTGGCCTTCGAAAATTTATCCTTCGCTTCTTTTATCCATCCCTGGTCTTCATCAGAAAAATGGTTTATTTGCATAAACTGGTCTAGTTCCACTGAGGTAATTAGCACAAACTTTTCCTTGCGTATGACCGGATCAATTCGTTTGTATTTCATATCTTCCTCCTCCTACTCCAGTTCCTTAATAGCGCAATGAACACGCCCGATTATTTGAATGTCCTCGCTCTCTTCCGGCTCTTCCCGTAAAGGGTATTTGGGATTATCAGAAATAATGACCAATTTTCCCGGCGCTTTGGTAAGCCGCTTCACAAAACCCTCTCCGCTTATCCGCAACGCATAAATCCCCTCACCTGACCAGCCGCAGGAATCACAGACAACCATATCCCTGCGGGACAAGGTCGGATACATGCTGTCCCCGTCCACCGCAAGGACTTTAATATTTTTTCCAAAGCGGGAAAGATAGGCCGGAACATGGACAAGGGCTGTTGTCTCGTCCGATTCCGGCAGGTATGAGCCGCTTCCAGCGGAAAGCTGCTGATCCAGCAGTGGAACGATAAATGCTCCTTCGGGAATTTCTGAAGAACGGTATATTTGAAGATGTTTTTGTCCGGTTTCTAACGGTTTTTGAAAAAACATTTCTCCATTTCCTGATATAAGCCAATGTAAATTTACACCTGATTCACTTATCTTAATTTTTAATTCATCTGGAATATCTACCGTACCAGTTTCATATTTTGATAATACTGTTTGTGTAATTCCCAATTCTTTAGCAAATTCTGTCTGATTTCTCATGCCGAGACAGTCTCTTAATTTTTTTAGCCTTTTCCCAATATCTTTATTCATTTTTTTCCGAAATTAAGAAAATTCCGCTTGGCAAATATTCTGATTATTCATATTGTGGAATTATCGGCATATCTTTGAAATAAGACATACCAATCCGTAAAAAAACCGGCTGATGACAGCAGCCAGCAATATCAAACACCCAATTAAGGGTGGAAGGTGGTTTTATTATGGCATGTAAATTGTCAAAAAGCAAGCGAAAAACTATTGCCAGTAGATAAGTCACAGTCACATGATTCAACACAAGACAGTATAGATTACTCTGCATTGATTACTAGAATGCAATGACTGTCAAACGACATGAAAAACAAAAAACCATCTTTCCTATCTGCGCCAAAAACCTCTGCTACAATTGATGGTCTCATTTCTGAATTAAATGTATTGTTATCATTAATAAACACAGAAAAAATGACGACTCATGTTGCCGAAAAGAAGATAGATTCAATCCCTGCGAAGTATAAAAAATTGATATAATGAAACGAAAATTGTTAGAAAATATTGATGAGCCAACAACAGAAGAACTTAAATTAAAATACAATAATTTAAATCGTAAGTATGACTTTTGTTTGTATTTTATGTATCTTGGAGATAATATGCTCTCTTTTTTAAGCGGTACTATTGCAAATATTCCTATATCGCTTTTAATGGGGTTGATAACTTTTACCGTTACGCAAACACAGATTGGGATTATTCTTGTTGTCATTATGATCTCTTTATTATTAATTACTTCGTTCTTGACAATGTTTGCAATCAAACTTACCTTATTTGTTATAGAGATAAGAGACAAAAGTAATTGTGTTGAATACAAAGAGGAGCGAAGTAATAAGAAACTTGTAATGTGTTTTGAAAAGATAAGTGTTACATATCGTATCATTACGAAGTTCTTTGTTTTATCTTTTATAGCTGTGGTTGGTTTTATATCAATATTTATTCTAACAAATATATTAAATTAGATTATTCTTTTGAGATAATAATACACAATACTTAAGGTAAATATTACCAAGATAATGTTTAAGCGTCCTAATACTAACTTATAAACAATTAGCTATTTCCTTATCCGTTTTTTCTTGTGCTATATAACGTACAATCTCCGGACACGTCAAAAGTTATGCAAAGGTGACTGTCACCAGTATTTCATAGCGTACCGTATTTACAAAGTACGCCATATCAAACTTATAAAAAACCTTATCTTGGCGATTTCTTGAAAAGGTACTCAGATGTATATTCCAGTCCCAAAGATACATATGTCCATGAAAATAGATTCACCCTTCCAAAGGACAGATCCAGCTATTTTGGTCTAAGCAAAATAGGGGTTGGATATTTAACATTAAATCACAAAAAATGCAGTTTGCTCGTATATTAGGCCAATATCTTTATACTTTTGAATATTATACAATTATTTTTCAAAAGAAATAATAGGAGTTATAGTGGATCTCCACTTCGTAGACCTGGATCTGTTTTGCTGGACAACTGGAGCTTTTTCAATTGAATATATAACTCATAAGAAGGAGAAATCTTCATTGAATACGGCGACAACCACAGAATTGGGATTACATATTTTCATTGAAGTATGGGCTTATACACAAAAATATAAATTGTTGGAATTTTCCTTTGGCGGCAGGAAAGAGATCTTGCAATCCCAAACAGGTTATTAGGCCGTTCTGATATTGAAAACAAGTTAATGATATTTGAATTTCTGCTAGAGATGACCAACAATGTAAATTAGGCTATATTTGTCAAAATGGCAAACAGCAACAGCAAAGAGTCAAAACTCATTAATCCGGTACAGCATGACGGGGAATTTGTCCTTACCTGTAGCGGAAGCAAAGATTTTGGGGAAATAAGCTCAGAGATTGCACAAACCATAAAAAGGCAGTCAGGTAAAATACGGCTTAGGGCAGGTATCCATGAAGGAAAACGCGGCGATTCTGGCGAAAGACATATAGAACGCACCGAACGGCTCAGACAGCTAAAAGATAACGGCTATGACAATGCCCGCGATCTGGTTCAGGATGTTGCAGGTTCTTTCAATGCCATTTATAAGGGAGAAGGTCTCCGTTTGATATTGTCAAAACGTCGGGAAGTTACCGATACATCTATTTTCATTGAACTTACCCCTACGGAAGACGGGAATTTTTACGATGTTAAAACAGGACTCATAGCCCGAAAAAAACTATTTCAGAAATAAAACGCCGCTATGGATGCAATCCAAAAGCGGCGTATAATGACTGGATCGGTAACGGCGCACTACTTACGGCGTGGTAAACCCGCCCCCTCAAGCGCTATCCCGGGCAATCCAGCTATAATGAATATAAATTATTTCATAATAAAGTCAAGCTTTTTCTACGTCGGCTAAACCCATAAGCTCCTCTACCGGCAATATCCCCTTCAACACCGCCAGCTTTAAAACACCCACCATGTTTCGAATCCCGAATTTCCGGTAGATGTTGGAAATATGGTTCTGTACCGTCCTCCGGCTCAGCATCAAAACCGATGCCGTTTCCTTCCCCGTTTTCCCCTCTCCGGCACAGCGGACAATCTCAATTTCCCGGTGGGTCAAGCGCGGTTCTTTATCCCGAAGGCGTCCATATTCATCAAGGCAGCCTATTAAGTACGATGGAACTGCTTGCCGTTTCCCAAAAATTGCTTCCACAGATTCCCTGATCTCCCTCTCGTTGTCCCGCAGCGAAATGTAGCTGCCCATGCTCCAGTACAAATACCGGGCCGCCACATCCAAAGGCAAAACGGAAGCCGAAAACAACGCCAGCTTCAGCTTCGGGTATTGCTTACGGATATTATCGAGCATACCAACAGTCTTTTCGCCAAAGAAAATGTCCTCAACAAAAGCCATGACCGTATCGGCCTTCCCCGCGTATTCGGAAAAAACCGCCTCGTTTTCCACCAGATAGAAAGCATACCCCTTTAGCCCGTAAGGCTCCAAATAACGATAAATCCAATCCTGGACGCTCCTGTTATCGGAAGCAACGATAACCATCTTCGCGCCCATGCCCCTCTGGCCCCTGCAAATACAGGCGGAAACAAGATTGCTTGTTGTCGTTCTTGTGTTGCTTTCAGTTATCATTCGATTCCCCTTCATGCCTTTCTTGTTTCTGCGGTTCTACCGACCCCTTGCTTTTGCTCTTTGCCCAGCTTTCTATTTCCGAGGCCGAGAAACGAACCGCCCTCCCGATTTTTTTGCAGGGAATGAACCCCGTCAAAACCCACTTCCTGATTGTCGCGATTGACA
>Ga0268262_10005051_pt1 | contig 13274 bp, 7 predicted proteins | sample TergutNc150P3_FD_190354 | JGI IMG/M metagenome (GOLD analysis project Ga0268262, IMG submission 190354) | Nasutitermes corniger P3 segment gut microbial community from laboratory colony in Florida, USA - Nc150 P3 (SPAdes) (version 2) | ecosystem: Host-associated > Arthropoda: Insects > Digestive... | reverse complement strand
TCGAGACAATTCTATTGACGGAAGCCTGACGGGCTTCCTGAATTACTATTAACTGCTCAATGGGGTCTTCAACTATAAGCCCCAAGTGGGCGTGAGTATCAAAATACTGCATAGCTTTTATCCAAAAAGATTAGAATTAGATGTTTACCAAACTGGTATTGTTTATTTTAACATAATATAGGTAAATCCGTCAATATATATTTTATTTTAAAATGCGGAATTTTATACAAATTTTCGGTGAAAAACACCTATAATCCGAAGCCGCCCATGGGAGCTAATTCTTCCCATCGGGAAGGTTCAAGGGCGTCTTTATCGATTCTGGTAAAGATTTGCGGTCTGTAGCCGCTTGTGGGGCGCAGGGCGTTATTTGCGTTCAAATAGCCAAGGTTGATGCTGGGGGCTCCGGAACTGTCCGTAAACTTGCCTCTTGTCATTGTTTGGGGGTTACGGGTGATAGCGTCCCACGCCCGTGAAGATTCGGCGTATAAAACCATTGCTTTGGAACGGTAATCACGGTTGCCGGTCTGTCGGGCTAGAGCTTCGTTTATAACGCCTGCGTTATTTCTAGCCATCATCAGGCGTTCTCCGGTTTCAAGGAATTGAGCATTGTCGTTCGGCAATAACACCGGCAGTCTTACACGCTGGGTTTCCAAAACATCAAGCAAGCGATCGTAATAACCTTTTGCCGCAAAATAGTCACCTCGCTGATAGGCGGCATTTCCCATGGCAAAGAGCAAACGCCTGTTCAAGGGCAGTTCCTTTGAAGCTCTAAACAGATAATCAATGGCGTTTCTCCAATCCTCTTGCTGATAATAAGCCGCTCCCATGCGGTATTGTATTTCCGGCGGAGCGTAGCTGTATAATTCGGCTTTTTTGTAGTTGTTTATAGCGGCTTCCATGTTGCCCGATTTTACAAAATACTCAAGGTCTCCTCGTACGGCGTATAATTGACCAAGCTGAGAAGAGGGCGGTATCAGGTTTCTATTCATAAAATCTTCAAACAGCTCTATGCCTCTTACCGCCTGTTCGTCAGCCGGGAAGAATTCTTTGTTGTTGATAAGCAGATTCGCATATCGGTAATGAGTATCCACTCGGTACAGGCGGCGTTTTACGGATTCCTGTTTAGCCAAGTCAAAAGCCCGGATAGCGTTTTCCAAAGTAAGGCGTTCTTCGTGAGTATTGCCAAAACTGTGATAATATCGGGCAAGATGATAATGCGGTTCAGGCAGATACTGATCTTGCATGACCGCCTGTAAAAGCATATCTCTCACACTTTCAATACTTTCAATATACGGATCGGGAACAGTGCCCGGTGTTTTTTGAAGCTGTTTGTCCAACAGATAACCGCCAAGCTCTGCGAGAGTCGGGGTGGAGAGTTTTCGCTTCTTTGGATCGTTTTCAAACCAAACCCTTAACTGAAGCGTCTCTTTAAGGTTGTCTGTACGGATAAAGTACTTCAACATCCTTTCAATAACAGGAGGCAGCCATCCGTATTGTTCAATGAGCCTTGCGTAACAGAAACGTGCGTCCTCGTAGTGGTCATAGAATTTTTGCGGATTGGAATCAGCCCAATCAAGGAAGTTATCTCCGGCGGCAAGAAGTCCGTCAAAATCATTGGGGGCGTAATCAAGAAGTTCCCGTTGTAAAAGCTTGTTTGCCTTTTCGTAGTTCATTAAATAATAAGTGTTTAAAGCCGCATAGTCTAAAACGCCTTTTTTATCCCTAGGATAGTATCTTAAAAGCTCGTCGTATTTATTCTCCGCAAGCATATAGCGGCGTTGATCCCTGAATGCCTCGGCGTATGCATAGAACCATTTTTTCTTTCTGTGCAGTGTAAAAGCGTCATGGAATAATTCATTTGCACGCTGGTATTCTCCTGCAGGGATACGTTCATAGCCTCGTTTGTACAGGGATTCGGCTTTAATAGGAATCCAAATAAATTTGTAGCTTAGGTAAATTACTGAGAACAGCATTACCGCAATAAAGCCGACCAGTCTTAATACCGGAAGTAGATTGTGTACAAAGATATAGGCGAAACTTGCCTGTTCCGCCTCGAACGCCGCACCTGAGCTTTTTTCAAAACTTTTCGGGATAACAATCGGCGTACCTGTTATTGTTTCAACATGATCTGCGGTTTCCCTGACACCTGCGCCTCGTACAAGTAAACGGACTAATTTTGATAGTTGTTCCGGAAGAATAACCTGCTCGGCGATTAATTCTTCGCATGTAATTCTTAAATTCAGCGGATAAGTGGAAAGGGTGTGCAGAAGATTATCAACATCTTTCTGACTTAACGATATTTCATCGATATTGTCATCCGCTTTTATGACTTCTTGTTCTTCTTCTTTTTTTTGTTTTTTTCTGCCGAAAAATCCTTTCTTTTCTACGGGTTTCGGGGCGCTTACTTTTGTTTTATTTAAAATGTCATCAAGACCGGTAAGCGAAAAATCTTCGTCGCCGAAAGAAACGCCGCCGTCTGAAAAACCGCCGCCGTCGCTTGCTTCGCCTTCTTGGGCTTCGCCGCCGCCTGTATCAATATCAATTGAATCGGATGCAAAATCGGAACCTAAGTCTCCCATGTCAAATGCGGTTTCGCTTGCTCCGCCGATGGGGGCTCCTGTGTCCGCGCCGAAATCAGCGCCTAAACCGGCGTCCGCATCTCCGTCCGAGCCGAAATCCGTGCCTAAATCGGCATCCGCATCTGCGCCTAAGCCGACGTCCGCATCCGCGCCGGAAAAATCCGCTTCCGAGGGCATATTAAAATCCGCGCCTGAAAGAGAAGCGTCGTCGTCGGCTGAATCTGAACTTGCAGGCGGCGTAATGTCCGGAGACTCGCCGCCTAAATCTATATTCCAAGAGTCGGGTGTATCTATTGAATCGGGGGCGGAAGAGGCAGGCGCGGCTTCCTGTTCAGCGGGGGGAGTTTCGCCGCCAAGGTCTATATCGTTAAGATCGGGCATTTCAGGCGGAGCAGCATCTGCTTCAACAAGGGTATCGGCAGTATCGCCGCCTATTGAGTCAACATTAAAATCATCAAGATTGAAATCGGCGGAAGCGTCTTCAGTCTCAGCCGGAGCGGTTTCTATGCTTTCACCGCCTAGATCTATTCCGCCTTCATCTTCGTCTGCTTCAGGCGCGGGCGGAGCGGCTGTTTCTTCCGGCGCAGGTGTTGCGTCGGGTTCTTCAGCGGGGAAATCTGCATCGCTAAAATCGGGCATTTCCTCGTCAGCCGGAGCGGATTCCATTTGGTCGGAAAAACCTGATAAAAGATCATCCGGTATACCGCCTTCGCCGCCGGAAGCGTCCGCAGGGGCATCAGCAGAAATATCGGGCATATCAAAATCCGCAAGGGGGTCTTCTGCAGGGGCATCGGGTGCGGCTTCGTCTTGTCCGCCCAATAAAGAGGATAAATCGTCGTCTGCCGGGGCTTCTTCTTGTATGTCCGGTAAGGGCGCAGAATCGTCTGTTACCGATACGTCAGCCGGAGCGTCCGTGTTCGTTTCCATGCTGCTCAGGAAATCCGATAAATCACCCGTATTATCCGATTCCGGTGCCGTTTCAGGCGAGGGAGTGGGACTTAGTTCTTTTAAGAAACTGTCGAGCGCGTCTACGGCGCTTTCAGGGGGCGCTTCGACGGGCGGAGCGTCGCCGCCTAAATCGTTTAAAAAAGAATCAAGGTCTGCATTAGCGCCGTCAGAGTCAGTCCCCGTGCCGTCAGCAGGCGCGTCCGTATCGGCAGGGGGTTCATTTCTTACAAACTGGAAAGGAGGCGCTTCTGCCGTCGGAAGGTCTAAATCGCTGAAAGGCAGACCTAGGGACTCAATATCTTCTTTCTCTTTTGCGATATTATTAAACGAGTATTTAAATTGTCCTAGCGCGTTTAAAGACGGCATATTAAGATAATTATATATCGACCGATAATTGTAAAGAATGTATGAAAAGGATTAAGTTTTTAGTTATTTTTACAATGATTTTTGCCTCTTTTTCTCAAGCCCCCGTATGGGCGGAGGACTGGGAAACTTACGACGTTATAAACCGTTTATTGACGATGAAAACGCCCGGATCGCCTGTAATTTATGAGGACTGTGTCATTTTTACCGCCGATTCAAGCCTGCGGAGGCTTGGAATATCGTTTTCGCATGAAAATTTTGCAACTACCTACTGGTTTAAGAAACTTGTTGTTCCAAATGACTTTAACGCCCCGATTCCGGCAGGGCAGAAACTCCCCGATCCTTACAAGGATTCGGGAATTCAATTTTATATATATAAGGTTCCGCAGGAGATAAAAAACCTTGAATACAGGTTAGTGGTTAACGGTCTTTGGACGACAGACCCAAGCAACCCCAGGTTTAAAAGAGACCCTGTTTCCGGCTTGAATTTGTCGGTAATACAGATGCCTGACAGACCGCAAAAACCGAACCCCTTTGAAACCCTGCCTAACGGGGTAACTTTTACGTTTAAGGGGTCGCCCGGAGAAAATGTTACGTTAGCCGGAACCTTTAACAGTTGGGATCCGTTTATGTATGAAATGAGGGAAACTTCGCCGGGCGTTTACACAATTACGCTTCCGCTGGCGTCAGGCTCGTATCAATATGTGTTTTTCTGCAAAGGCCTGCGTATTGTGGACTCGTTAAATCCGCGAAGAACCTACGCCAAAGACGGAAAAGCCGCCTCGATTATAGACGTTCCGTGATTACCCCAACCGCAATTCAGCTCTAAACGCAGTTTGTCCGCCGTCTTTTTTTCGCCCTTCAAAAGCAAATGCGTTATTTTCACCGGAAATGGGAGCGGATAATAGTTCCGCTGTTTCTCCAAGCATTATTTCATTCATGTAATTGATATCGATGCGGAATTTATCCGCTTTTTCCAAGATTTGGGGGTCGAGAGTGTCCTCTATCCATTGGACATAGCGGACATTGTTTACATGTCCGTTAAAGTCGATGTCGGTGTAGAGCGCTTTTCTTTCCGCCGCTTTTTGCAGATCTTTGCGTTCTTCAAGAGAGGCAGTGCCGTTATCTTCGGGCGTAAGCGCTCTAACTCCCTCATTTTGCGGAAGGTTGTCCATTACGGATTGAGGTCTTAACGGCCGGCGTTTTTCCATGTCTACGATTAGCCATGCGCTTCGAGCGGCAACAATCGCAGTATCGTTTTTATCTCGAATATCGAAATCACGCATGGCAAACAGCTTTTCCCAGCCGCAAGGCCAGCTTCTAACGGTGATAGTATCGCAGAATTTGGGGCGGCTTTTCACCAAAACGGACATTCGTGAAAGAATCCAAACCTGCCCTGTTCCAGCCATATCCTCACGTCCCACGCCCAGATTCTCGGCGTGACTCATCGCCATTTCCTGAAAAAATTGAAAAACAGCGTCGAGGGTAAGCCTGTCGGATTTATCTATTACACCGAAACGCACAGGAAAAGTTTCCTGCCAAATATCAACAATACCTGAACCTTTGGGATTTGCGGGATCACATTTCATTTTCTTACCTTATTTGACATTTTACGCAAAAAATCGAGGTTTTTCAACCTTTTCAACCTATGTAGAATGTTCAAATTTTGCAAATGGGAGCAAAATATGCTACAATTTCATAGATGTATACTAGGGAAATACTGCCTCCAATTGCCTCGCCTGTTGAAGACGGAAATCCCATTATAGGGACTTGGAATAAAGCTTTTCAAAGGGTTGATTTACAGGAAATACACAAACCTTTCCGTTATCCGCTGCCTCGCTGGGCGAAAGATTTGCGTATAAAAGAATGGCAGAGTTTCAGCGTACAAGATAGTTATTTTTTGCTGGATGCCGTTTTTTGCAATGTAAAAATGTACAGAATGGCGCAGGTTTTGCTTTTCGATAAGGAAAAAGGGCAAAAATACATCTTTAGGAAAGTAATTCCGGGTACAGGCTGGCATTTCCCAAATAGCCTTGCAAATTCTTCCATAGACAGCCGCTCCTTCCGCTTTTTCTTCCGTATCCATAACTGGCTCGACGCCGATACCGTAAAATTAGATGTCAATATCGAAACAGACGGAAAACGCCCTCCGCTGACCGTCCACATTGCCTACGATATGAACAGCCAAAATGTAACGCCAATGGCGACCTCTTTGGGGTTTTCAAAACAGCGGATAATGTATGCGTATAAAACGCTTTCCCCTGTTCGGGGCGACATTGTTCTTGCCGGAAGGCGGATAATCTTGAAACAGGACAGTTGTTCGGGGTTTTTTTATGATTGTAAGGGATTTTTCCCGTACAGAATGCAAACATCTTACTGCAATGCTTCAGGTTTTGATGAAGAAAATAGGCGTTTTGGCTTCCATATTGCCGAAAATCAAACTAGGGATACAAATAAGAACAACGAGAATGCTTTGTGGGTAAACGGAAAATTAACCCCTCTGCCGCCTGTGCGGATTACCACAAGAGAAGGGTTGGATGACGATTGGATTATTCAGGATGTTGAGGGAATGGTCGATTTAGCGTTTACTCCGAAGGAACCGGATAATAGCGGCGTGAAATTGCCTTTTACAAGAGCCGATTTTAACGTGTTTTTTGGTTATTATAACGGAGTGCTGGTCAATTCCGAAGGGGAAAAAATTACTATTAAAAACCTTTTCGGAATTGGAGAAAAACTTTATTTACGGGTGTGACTATGGCAAAGAAAGAAAACGCGATTTATGCGCCGGGCGAATTAAGTAAAATCCGCGGAAAGTTGGGCGTAACAGACGACAACGAAGCAAAACGGATGGCGGCTCTTCTTGGCGGCGAAGTAGGCACGGAACGCGATGTTGTAACGGAACAGAAAAAAGCCAAAGAAGCAGCCGATGCAAGTTTCGGCGGCAGAAAAAGAAGAGCGATAGATCTTGCGCCGAGCGCAGATGAAGAAGAATTACTCGGTATCAGTAAACCCAAAAGATCGGGACCTTATCCCGGAGATGATCCGACGGTTCCTGCAAAGCTCAGTTACAGAGAAAGAGTAAAAATAGATCAATACGCCGGGCAGACTAATTTTGAAATAAAAAACTCGATGCAAGTTCTTGCTTCAATTTTTTCATTCTTCAAAGAACCTGTTGATTATGTTAATCATCGTTTTGTTATCAACCGCATGAATGAATATTTTGGTAGAATCGAGAAGTTGGTGAACGCCGCCAGAACCCTGTTTCCGAAAACCAATCAAAAGCGCAATAACCAGTTAAAAAGAGCGTCCTTGTTTGTTTATAAAGTTCTTGATGTTATCCGCAACTGGGACATTGAGACTCTTGCGAAAAATATCTCCGAGCTGCAAGCCCATCCCCGCACGGTAACAGTTCACGATTTCCATGAAGTTTTAAGGGGAATATACAAACCCTTATTTATAATTGATGAATTAAGCATAGATAATATTAAAACAGCTTTTAAGTTGATTTATAAGGTTTTGTACATAGAAAGCCCGATGGAAGCGAAAGACAAGTATCAGGATGTTATACGCAATATTATATCGTCTATCGGGGAAATTCGCAGGAATGTCCATTTTGGAATGTATCCGCTTATAATGAAATTAATTTCAGACCGTTTTATTACATACGAACGTTTTTTTATCGAAAGACGAAGACGTTTTACGGCTTTTCTTGATGTTAAAGAATCCGAGCAGTTACAGGCGGCGGATTTAAGCCCGCAGCAAATTGAAAACATAGACGTTGACTCCCTTCAAAAAAACATGAAAGAAGAAGCTGCGGCGGAAGGCGGAACAGCCGGCGAAGGCGGCGAAGCAGGGGACGGAAAAGAAGCTCCTTTAGATCCGAAAGAAGCCGCATTAAAGGCAAAACAAGAAGCCGAAAGAGCGGAGCGCAAATCCATGGAGCAGGGAAAATCAGCAATGGAAGTTCTTTTCCCGCAAGCGGGCTGGGACAAACTGGAAGAATCCCCCGATTTTTATCCGTATTTTGCCAACGTATACAACCTGAAACACGGTTATGAATTAATCGCTCCGAACGATCCGCTTCAGTACATTTCCGTTTTACTGCATATACTTGACGATCTTTTTATCGGTATGCGTTATGTGAACTTCGGCACGGTTACAGGACCGGACGGGGCGGCTTTAAGAGTCGGCGAGGAGCTTACCGAAATTATTAACAACTGGCGCGGTTACATAGAAGACAGTTTTTCCAGAGATTATCTTCCGCGCCTGACCGAATATTGCCGTATGCTGGAAAATTCAAAAGAGTCAAGAATAACGCCTTACGGAAGAAAAAATTTAAACGAATTGCATTGGATAAAAAGACTTTATTTCCTTCCGTATTATAAATTTGAATCTATGGGACCGCCGCCGTTTCCAAAAAGTGAGATTGTTCCCATTTACAGCGAAGTAAGAAAAGTGCGTAAACACCTAACGGCAATTGCTTTGGGCATTGAACAAGGTATGCGCGCCGGCGGAGCAAAGGTAAAAGCTCCATGCAGGGGAATAAACAATCCGTGGGAGTCTTATAATTTTCAGGTTCCGAATCCGGTATCCATGCGTCTTGATATGATGCTGCCGCTTGAAAGAAGAATTAACGCCACGTTAATTTTCTTCTCGCTGTCTGCGGCTACTGTTTTGGATTATATCGTTAACAACGAAAACAGCTGGGTATATAATAACTCAAGAGCGGTAACGCTTTTCAGAAGTATAAAAAACGAGGGAATAGAACCGTTGTTCGGAGTGGATAACAAACTTGACGCTGACAGAATATTTAAAGAAACATTGAAGAAACAAAAACATCAGGCAAACGCTTAAATCTTTAACATCTGCACATTAACGCCGAGAGCTTTGGCGGCTTCTTCGGCTTTTTTTATTCCTGCGATTATTACGGGCGGCGATGCGGGTCTTGAACTGAAAGAATTAAAAATCGATTCAATGTCGGCGGTTGAAAGAGAAACCAACCGCTCAAGTCTTTTCTTGCGGTAGTTTTCGTCGATGCCGTAAAGAAATCTGTTAAAGTCTATTAAACCTTTTTCCGCCGCGGTTTGAGGGCGTGTTTCTTTCGAGTAACAGCCGATTATGGATTTTACAAGATAGTCCTCCGTACATTTTCCGTAAGAACTGTCTTTGAAAATTGACGATATAACGTCCAATGAACGCAGAGGGTTTGGGTCTCTGTATGTGGCAAAAGACAGGCAGTTGTCAAGACTGTTGCTGTTGATGAATGCACCGTATGCGCCGCCCTTCATGCGGATAACTTCCCACAACGCCCCGGTACTCAACTGATGAGACAAAACAATCTCAGCTGTTTGTTCCAATGTGTCATAGGGAGCGGCGTTTAATGTCAGCGCAGCAAAGCCAACTTGCAGGGAGCGTGAAGCGAAAACTTCGGTCGTTGGCGTTTTGCCGCTTATCTCTGAGGGGAGACGGGGCGAAGGCGCTCCAAAGCGGCTGAACCTTTGCGCTGTTTCCGCAACGGCGGAATCAATTGCGCCGCCTGTGATATTTACAATAAGCCCTGCCTTAACAATTTTTTCCCGAATGTATTGCAGTTTCTTGATTATTTCCCCTGTATCAAACCTTACAAGCTGATTAACAAATTCAATCTGCGAAATGCCTGAGTATTTTTCTTCCACGCTCTTTGAACGTGAATTAAAACGGCTTGTTCTGCCCGAAGAATAAATATGCCCCATCGGCGCAAGACTTGAGTCGATTTCATTTTTCATTTCAAGGACAAGATCGTTTATTCTCCTGCGGTCTGAAAAATCAGCGTCGCAAATTACACGCATGGCAAGATCAACAGACTGCGATATTTTTTCATCAAGGCATTTTAACCGCAGGAACAGCCAATCACGCCCCGACAAATCAAAGCTTCCCGAAGCGGTTTGCAAAAAGGGCGGAGTATTTTTTGCCGCCGACGCCGTGTGAAGAACTGCGTTAAAGCCGCCGACAGTGCGAGCGAGCAGACTCGACACTTCGCCGTAATCCATATTGGGAAGCCCTACGGAAGTAATCGTTCTGGAAAAAAACGGTAGCCAAAAATAATCTTCGGGAGGGAAAACATCTACGGGGAAAGCAAAGTCGATATAGGTAATGCCGTTTGTGTAAAGATCGTGGCAGAGGGCGGGAACGCCTTTTAAGTCCTCCTGACGGCGAGGGATAATATCTTCATAGACAATAAGATCGCTGCGTGAAAGATGAGGGATTGCCGCAAGCGCCTGCGGACTGTCCGCCTCGCTTTGTATTTTTTCCAACTCTTTGGATTTATCGATTATTTTCTGCTGTTCTTCTTTGCTTAATTTTTTCTGGGTGTTTTTTAATTCTTTTAAAAGTTCTTTTTCCTGTTTAAGCAGGAAGTCGTCTTTCGGTTCAAGAATAACGAGGGCTCGGTGCGGATTATCAAGATAATATTTTTGGATTAAAGCTTCAAAATATTTTTTATCATGTAAAAGATTTTCTTTTATTTTCGCAAGCTGACAGGAAATCAACAGCCCTTCCCACGGTTTACAGCCGTGAAGCCATCCTCGTAAGGAGCGGCGCATCCAGACAAGCGAGAACGGTCCGCCCGAACGGCGGATTTCACGCTGAGAAAATTCAAGCGCCAAAAGAGCGGCTTCTATTTCTTCGGGCGGAATGCCTTCGGTTGCAAGTCTGCGTAATTCTCCCATTATCAATTTTTCTATCGCTTCGCTTTTTTGTTTTACATTTCCTTTTACGCCTCTTAACCCTGCGACAAACAAAACTTCCCGTATCTCGCTCTCCAGTCCCGAGACGGGAGAAATATCCTCTCCAAGACCCGACTCTATCAACGCCCTTGTAAGCGGAGAGCCGTCGTGTCCTAAAAGAATTTCAGTAAGCGCCGCCAACGCAAGGCTTTCGTAAATGTCGGTAACATCGGAACAAAGCCACGAAAGAAAAATTGTCGATTTACGTTCGCTTCCTGCAGGGCAGGGCACATGGAATTTTTTCGGCTCTTTCCATCGCTGTGTTTTAACGATTGGGTCGCAAGCTTTGCCGCCTTCCAGTTTGGAGAAAAATTCATCGTTTAAGAACGCAAGCTGTTTTTCCGTGGGAATATTTCCCGCAAGAAAAATTTTGCAGTTAGCCGGAGAATATCGGCTGCGGTGAAATTCTTTTAGTTCCTCCAAAGTTAATTGCGGAATAGCTTGCGGATCGCCGCCCGATTCAAAATCGTAGGGAGTGTTCGGCATGATTGCTTTTACCGACCAATGCCCTGCGTAAGTATCAAGCGATGAATATGCGCCTTTCATTTCGTTGTAGACGACGCCTGTAATGGAGAGCTTTCCGTTCTGGTACTCCATTCTGTGCCCTTCCTGCATGAATGTCCATTCGGGAAGCAGGGGACGGAAAACCGATTCGCCGTATACCGACATAAGATTAAAATAGTCATGCTCATTTGTCGAGCTTGCCGGATAAATTGTCTTGTCGGGGAAAGTGATTGCGTTTAAGAATGTTTGCAAACTTCCCTGCGCAAGAACGATAAATGCGTCTTTTAACGGATAACGCTCGGAACCGCAAAGCACGGAGTGTTCCAAAATATGCGCCGCTCCCGTGTTGTCCTCGGGAAATGTGGCGAAAGAAAACGAAAACAAGTTTTCTGTATCGTCATTCAATACATGAAAAACTTCCACGCCTGTTTTTTCATGTTTAGCCCAAATGCCCTTCGCTTTAAGCTCTTCAAGATCAATCACGTCAAGAACAACAAAACCGCTGTCCAATTTTTGATCTTTTACCAATGTTGTTCCGTTCATACAACCACATCCTCGTCACTGTAAAGTAAAATCTCTCCGTTTTCTCTGGCATTTCTGAACCACGAAAGAAAATCTCTTGCCGCTGAATCGCAATCCCTTTTCGGCACTGCCCCAAGAACTTCGCTCTCCTCACGGATTACTTTTCTGCGTCCTGCCGAAATACAAGAAAGTATTTTTTCACGGAATTCATTTCCTCTGCCCTTTAACAAAACGGCAATATCTTGATCTGTCATCGTAGACAATTTATCCTGAATGGGGCGATCAAGGGCAAGCAGAACATCATCAAGCGTGTAAAGTTTTTCTTTTAAATTTTGTCCGATTAACGGATCGTCTTTTTCTATCTCGTTAATTAATTTGTCGCCGAAGGAATAATCCCCTTGTTTTAAAATCGCCGTTAAAGCCTGCATACCGTCAATTTTAATATCGTCGGAAGGTGCGCTGACATTCCTTATTTTTTCCTTCATTGCGGCGGATACCTGTTCAAGCACTTCGGGAGCAACTTCGCTCTGATGGGCTATCCTTTGTAAAATCGCAGCCTTGCGTTTTGCGGGAAGTTTGCTCAGTATTTCCGCGGAAATTTTTGCCGTCATTCTGGAAAGCAAAAGCGCCGCCGTTTGATCCGTCTCGTCCTTTATAAGCGTTACAATCTGTTCCGCAGAGTATTCTTCCAAAAAGCCGAAAAGATTTTCTTTCGATTTTGGAATAGCTTTGTTAAGAATGTCCTCGCCTTCTTTCGGCCCTTTAGCCAGATAAAGAATACGGCGCGCGGTCTCTATTCCGCCGCGTGAGGGACCGTAATACTCAAAAGGCTTGGCGGAAAACAGAGATTGAAATTCCGCAAGTATTTCGTCTCTTTCTTCCGGTTTAATAACCTTAACTAAAGCGATTTCTTTTGATATCTCGGTGATTTGATCGGGGTCAAGTTCCGCTAAAATTCCTGCCGCCTGTTCGCTGCCGATTAAAATTAAAAACTTCGCAACCCGTCTGTATTTTGAATCCTGCGAAGGTTCGCCTTCCGGCGTGAGAGGGGGGATTTTTATTTTTTCTGTTTCTTTGAAGAAGACCGAAGGGGGCTCTTTTGGAGGGCGTTGAGGGGGGATTGTACTGCGGTTTACGCTGTTATTTACGCCGCTGTTTGCACCGCCCGAAGACGGCGGTTTCATCGTCTGTTTATACATGTCGATGCCGTGTCGAACTATATTCCCCATTTCCCATTCCCCATATCAAGAAATTATATTATAATAAGAATAAAATTCATAGATGGATTTTAACAAATGAAAAAGATATTTAAGCTATTTGCCGTAATGTTCATATTATCCGCTTGTAATATTTTTTCTTTTGGCAGTAAACAGAAAGACAAAGAGCCCGTTCCCGAAGAGCCTGTTATTCCGCAGCCGACAAGAGCGGAACTTGTAATGAAAGCGCTGTTTGAAGCCTATCCCGAAAAAATCGAAAGAGTGACATTCCAAGAGAATGACTGGACGCTCCTGATGAAAGGCAAATGGTACTATTACGCAGGCGGAAGGCTTTTGCCTGAAAATCATCTTGCAAACGCCGAAACTTACAGACCGTA
>Ga0268262_10005050_pt1 | contig 13279 bp, 9 predicted proteins | sample TergutNc150P3_FD_190354 | JGI IMG/M metagenome (GOLD analysis project Ga0268262, IMG submission 190354) | Nasutitermes corniger P3 segment gut microbial community from laboratory colony in Florida, USA - Nc150 P3 (SPAdes) (version 2) | ecosystem: Host-associated > Arthropoda: Insects > Digestive... | reverse complement strand
GCGGCACCGTCTTTGCAAATATCAAAAGCTACACCTCTACGTTGAGAAAGAATGCCAGGAATATTTTCAACGGCTTAAAAGATGCCTTCTTGGGTCTGCCTTTTTCCTGGGCTTGAATAGTTACAAAATAACTGTACTGCGACGAAGACAAGTACCAATTTCTACTAAACCCGCCTAAACCCTTCGCTTTAAGATTTACATACATCATATCCAGTTCGTCTCTACTCGGTAAAAACCAGTCGGTAAAGCCGTCAAAATACAAACGGGAACACTTACCTGCCGCATTGTTAATTCCCAACTGTCCTATAATGAGTTCTGTGTTCCTCTTCCCACTTCCTATTGCTGTTGTAGTACTGTCAAGATTTGTCTCGCGATCCCCCCATACGGCAGTAAATTCGGTTTCAGCAGGTGCGGCTTCCAGATACCTCCAGCCGTTGGAGAATGATCCTTTGTCGTAAAAAACAATTCCTCCGGCTGGCCCGGTGTCTCCTATTTTGTACGTCCCGCCGGTAGCCTGTGCGGGTTTGCTACCCCCTGCAATGCCGGGCAGGTTTTTTACTATTTCGGCTGTAAATGGCGGCAGTTTTTCAAACACTTCATCTATGCGCCGCATCTGCAGCGTGGAAGAAGACAAAATCTCTGCTGTGTTTATGTCCAGCGCAGTCGCGGCTATGACTATCTGTCCCCCCAACGACATTACCGTTCCCCTAATGATGCCGCTTGCGTTTAAGGCTCTTCCCAACTGGGCTACCCTTTTACTGTCTGCCCAGTCCGAATCCTGAAACCTCATTTCCGCTAAAATCTTGTCAAAATTATTCCGATCAACCACTTTTATTGTTCTGTTTTTAACCAGTTCCGCTATAAACAATTCGGTAACTGATTCGGCTTCGTCTTTGGTAAGCCCTCCTTTTGCGTCAAATGTGCTGACAGCCACGGTAAGCTGCTGCGCCCACAAGGTCGCACTTGCTACCAGTAATAATGCCGCGAAAAAGACCATTGTTTTCTTGTTTTTCATAGTTTTACTCCAAAATTACCTTGTTTTCTATAAGGATTAATTAAAACATTCTAACCGATATTTGCAGAACTGTCAATCTATCAGATAAATTTAATATGTCTATAAGGAAACTACATGGAAGGAACGGAAGTCAGGGGAATTTTAGCCAAAAACATCAAATTTTACCGTGAAAACAGGCTTTGGTCGCAAGCTGACCTGGCTTCTAATTCCGAAATTTCCGTACCGTTCCTGAGTGAGATAGAAAGGGGTAATAAATGGCCTTTTCCTGATACATTAGCAAAAATTGCCAACGCATTGGATGTACAAATCCATGACCTTTTTCGGGAAGGGAAAACCCAAACCAACAAAGAGTCGGATTTTACCAATATGGTTATCAAGGAAATCTTCATCGCCCAAAAAATGGCGGCTGATAATGTGGTAAAAAATTATTTACTCGGCGGCGGCAGACTATATGAAGGTATGCCGAAGACAGAGTATCGTGAAATAGCCGCAGACAGCGGCACACCAAATATCTTACGGAAGCCCCAAAAATAGCAATGTCCCTATTCTTCCTTGGCGTCCTTCGCGCCTTTGCGCCTTTGCGTGAGAAATTGAGTAAATTTTCTTTTTTTTCTCGTTTGAGTAATGCAAAATGCAAATTTGCGCCCTATATAGGGTATGGAAACAGAAAATATTCCTGTACAACACGATGGCGAGTTTGTACTTACCAGAAGTGGGAACAAGGATTTCGGGGAAATTTCTACCGAAATAGCGCGGCAAATACGGCGGCAAGCCGGAAAAATACGATTGCGGATAGGTAAGCAAGAAGGTGAGAGGGACAATTACGGAGAAAAACACATAGAACGCCCAGACCGTCTTCAACAATTGCGGGATAATGGTTATGAAAATGCCCGTGATTTTGTCCAGGATGTCGCTGAAAATTTTAATTCCATTTATGCAGGAAAAGGCTCGCGTTTAGTTCTTTATAAAGAAGGTAAAAATGACGCAATGATTTACATTGAATTAACTCCATCAGAGGAAAGCGATTATTACGATGTGAAAACAGGACTAATAACCCGAAAAGACTTTATGAACAAGAAAAAACCGCTCTGGGAATACCAAAGCGGCTAAAAATCTGACTTGGTAACGGCGCAGTCAATACACCGCATTGTTGCCAATGCAGCCCCTGGCGCTGATTCTCGGGCACGTCAGATACTTAAAATATACATCATTAGGATAAAAAGTCAAGGAAATTCTGAATTGGTAAGGGCGCAGTCCAAACAACGCAGAGCGTTCCCTAAGCGCTGATTCTCGGGCAATCCAGATACTATAATCATATATTAAAAGTGGAAAAATGACAAGTTGTAATAAACAATCAGAAATGAACAATTATGCCCCTCTTCCTTTTTTCCCTTTTCTCTTTTCATTTTTCTTTTGCACGCCTTACTTATCATTTTCTCCAAAATTCTGTATAATACGACCATTATGGCAAAGCATACACCAGGACAAAGGATTTCTGAATTACGCAGCACCTATTCCATAAGCAGGGAAGTGCTGGCAGAACGGAGCGGCATCTCGAAAGAGCTGATCGCGAAAATTGAAGACGAGGGGCATATCCCCGACCTCGCGCCGCTGATTAAAATTTCGCGGGCGCTGGGGGTCAGGCTTGGAACACTGCTGGACGATCACGAGCAGCTTGGGCCGGTTATTACCCGCGCGGGCGAAGAGGCCTCCTCGGAGCGCTTCAAGACCGGGCTTCCCGATGACGCGGGCGCGAAGACCGACCATAAGGGGCTTAGTTTCAAGGCGCTTGCCGCCGACAAAAACGGCCGCCACATGGAGCCGTTCATCGTTGATATTGAACCCAACGCGGTACAGGAAAAATCCGCGCATGAAGGCGAGGAATTTATCCACGTTCTTTCGGGAAACCTTAAACTGGAATACGGCACTACCACAGAAACGCTCAAAGCCGGGGATTCGGTGTATTACGATTCTATCGTGCCCCACCGGGTAATTTCCGCCGATTCACAACCCGTAAAGATATTGGCCGTTATTTACACGCCAATGTAAGGAGAATTAGGAGTTAGGAATTAGGAATGAGGAATAAATCGTAGTTAGGAAATCGGAGCATGATACTAGAGGCTCTTTATTCCTAATTCCTCACTCCTCATTCCTAATTGTCTCCCACTCCCCATTCTTAAAAAAGGAAATAAATATGGAATACATTGAGAAAACATTAAGCCAGGTCTTACGCGACAAAACGCAGGCGAATCCGAATCATGATTTTTTGGTTTACGCTGACCGCAATCTCCGTTTTACCTATAGCGAATTTGACAAGCGTGTTGACGAGCTGGCAAAGGGCTTCCTCGCCATGGGGCTGAAAAAAGGCGACCATGTGGGGATGTGGGCGACCAATGTGCCTGACTGGAACACGGTTCTGTTCGCCTGCGCCCGTATCGGGCTGGTCTTTGTCACGGTGAATACCGGTTATAAACTCCACGAGCTTGCCTATGTGCTGGAGCAGTCGGACATGGTATGCCTCTGCGTTATTGACGGCTGGCGGGATTCGGATTATGTCTCCATGGTCAACGAACTGATCCCTGAACTCAAGACAGCCGAGCGGGGGCATTTGCAGTCCGCGAAATTTCCCTTCCTTAAACACGTTGTATATGTGGGACAGCAGAAGCACCGAGGGATGTACAGTTTCAACGAGATTCAGTTATTGGGGCAGCATACCGATGACAGTGAAATGCGGAAAATCGAAGCGTCGCTGGATCGCAACGAAGTTGTAAATATGCAGTACACCAGCGGCACTACCGGCTTTCCCAAGGGGGTCATGCTTACCCACAGGAACATACTCAACAACGGGCTGGGGATCGGCGACAACCAGCGCCTAACGGAAAAAGACATCGTGTGCCTGCCCGTGCCGCTTTTCCACTGCTTCGGCCTGGTGCTGGGAATGATGGCGATTCTGACCCACGGCTCTACTGCGGCAATTGTCGAGTGGTTTGACCCGTTGCTGGTGCTGGCTACTATCCAAAAGGAGAGATGTACCGCCGTGTACGGGGTTCCGACCATGTTCATCGCGGAACTGAACCACCCCATGTTCAAGATGTTTGATCTCTCAAGCCTCCGCACCGGCATCATGGCGGGATCTCCCTGCCCCATAGAAACCATGCGCCAAGTTATAGACCTGATGCACATGACTGATGTCACTATCTGCTACGGGTTGACCGAATCGTCGCCTGTTATGACTCAGACCCGCTACGACGACAGCCTTGAGGCGAAAGTCGAGACGGTAGGTCGCGCCCTGCCCGGCATTGAGGTGACGATCCGCAATCCGGATACCGGCGAAGAATGTCCCGTCGGCGTACACGGCGAATTCTGCTGCCGCGGCTACAACAGCATGAAGGGCTACTACAAAATGCCCGAAGCCACAGCCCAGTGCATTGACGAAAAAGGCTGGCTACATTCAGGCGATTTGGGCGTGAAAGACGATAAGGGCTTCTTCAAGGTTACAGGCCGGATTAAAGACATGATCATCCGGGGCGGCGAAAACGTGTACCCCAAGGAAATTGAGGACTTTTTGTACACCATGCCCGGTATCAAGGACGTTCAGGTGGTTGGCATTACCAGCAAAAAATACGGCGAGGAAGTGGGGGCGTTTATCATTCTGCAGCCCGGCGCTGCTGTAAACGAGGAAGATGTCCGCGATTTCTGCCGTGGACAGATCAGCCGCTTCAAGATTCCCAAATACGTGTTTTTTGTCGATGGTTTTCCGCTTACCTCATCAGGCAAAATTCAGAAATATCTGCTGAGGGAACAGGGGTTGAAGAAGGTAGAGGAACTGGGGATAGCGACATAAACAAATTAGGAATTAGGAGTGAGGAATTAGGAATAAAGAGCCTACTCAGTATCATGCTCGATATTCCTCATTCCTCATTCCTAACTCCTAATTGTTCATTCCCCCCCACTTGACATACCCTGTATATGGTGTATACTTCACTCTTACCGCTATATATAGCGTAGGTTTGTAGCAACGGGCCGAAGGGGTAGGGAAAAGATGAGAATTCAGAGGTTTTTTACGGACCAAAAGACAGGCCCGTATCATGATATTGTATGGGAAAGACGGAAAAGCGAGCTTCGTAATCCTGATGGCAAGATTACTTTTTCCGAAGACAACATTATAGTGCCGTCTTTTTGGAGCCAGATAGCCACGGACATTATTGCCCAGAAGTATTTCCGCAAGGCAGGGGTGCCCGCCGACAAAATGTACGAATGGAAAAAGTGGCTTCCCGCTGAAGCCGCGCCTTCTAAAGAAGCCGCGCCTTCTAAAGAAGCTGTTCCCGAGGACGGAGCCGAGCATGACGCCCGTCAGGTGTTCCATAGGCTGGCTTTTACCTGGATGGATTGGGGGCGCAGGAACAGCTATTTTGACAGCGAAGAGGACGCCAGGGCTTTTTACGATGAAATTTGCTATATGCTCGCCCGCCAGGTTGCCGCGCCCAACAGCCCCCAGTGGTTTAACACCGGCCTGTACGCAGTGTACGGGATCGACGGCCCTGCCCAGGGGCATTACTATTTTGACCCTGAAAAAAACGAGGTGGTAAAGTCCGACAGTGCCTACAAAAGGCCCCAGCCCCATGCCTGTTTTATCCTTTCTATAGAAGACGATCTGGTTAACGAGGGCGGCATCATGGATCTGGTGACGCAGGAAGCCAGGCTGTTTAAATACGGTTCCGGTACCGGCTCCAACTTTTCCCGCATACGCAGCATGAACGAGCGTCTTTCCGGCGGCGGCGTTTCTTCCGGCCTGCTTTCTTTCCTGAAAATCGGGGATCGTTCCGCTTCGGCGATAAAATCGGGCGGCACTACCAGGCGGGCCGCCAAAATGGTAACCCTGGACGCGAATCACCCCGATGTGGAAAAGTACATTTCCTGGAAAGCCGAAGAAGAGCATAAAGTCGCCTCGATGGTAACCGGATCGGCAATAATAAAAAAACACCTTGACGGGCTTAAAAAGGCCCTTGCCGGTTTCCGGGGGCCGGATGCCGACAAATTCAATATCGAAAAAAATCACGATCTTGCCGGGGTTCTCCGCGCGGCTTTGGCTGATAAAATTCCCCCGTCTTACCTGTACCAGCAGCTCAGGCGCATGGAACAGGGGGATGATGACGTATTCTCGCAGGTGTACTCCGCAGCCTGGGACGCGGACGCTTACAACACCGTTTCTGGCCAGAGTTCCAATAACAGCCTGCGTTTAAGCGATGATTTTATGTGGGCGGTGATGAACGACGGGGACTGGAACCTTACCAGCCGCACCGCAGGCAATGTTGTGAAAACGATCAAGGCCCGCAAGCTCTGGACGGATATTGCCCGCAGCAGTTGGCAGTGCGCCGATCCGGGCCTGCAATACCACACAACGATAAATGACTGGCATACCTGCCCGGCGGGCGGGGAAATCCGCGCGTCGAACCCCTGCTCGGAATACATGTTTCTGGACGACACCGCCTGTAACCTCGCTTCGATAAACCTGGGGATGTTATACGATAAACAGTCAAAAACGTTCAGCGTAGACGGCTACCTCCACGCCATTGGAATTTGGACTACGGTGCTTGAAATTTCAGTAGTGATGGCGCAGTTCCCTTCGCCCAAAATCGCGGAGCTTTCATACCAGTACCGCACCCTCGGCCTGGGTTACGCGAATCTTGGCTCCCTGCTTATGCTTATGGGCCTGGCTTACGATTCCGCCGAAGGCAGGGCGGTGGCGGGGGCGCTTTCGGCCCTGCTTTCAGGAGAGGCGTATTCCCAGTCCGCCCGCATGGCCGCCCAACTGGGGCCTTTCCTCCGTTATCGGGAAAATTCAGACAATATGCTTCGCGTTATACGCAACCACAGGAGGGCGGCGTACAACAGCCCCGATGCGGAGTATGAGGGCCTGCGTACCATACCCCGTGGGATTGACCAGGCAAACTGTCCGGCATACCTTCTGGATGCGGCAAAACAGTCATGGGATCGCGCTCTGGAGCTTGGCAAGGCGCACGGCTTCCGCAATGCCCAGGTTACAGCCATTGCCCCTACCGGCACTATCGGCCTGTCGATGGACTGCGACACTACCGGCGTTGAGCCGGATTTCGCCCTTGTTAAATTCAAGAAACTCGCTGGCGGCGGGTATTTCAAAATTATCAACCAGTCGGTTCCCTCCGCCCTGGAGGCCCTGGGTTATTCGCCGCAGGCAATTGAAGAAATTATCTCGTATGCCACCGGCTCTAAAACGCTTAACAACGCGCCGTGTATAAATCCCGATACGCTAAAGGCAAAATCTTTTACGCCGGAGGCGATTGCCGCCGCAGAGTACGCGGTCAAGACGGCCCTGAGCCTTGAAGGGGTTTTTAACGCCTGGACGCTTGGCAGGGATTTTGTTGAAAAAATTCTTCTTATACCGGAATCCACCTGGTCATTGCAGGGCTTTAGCCTGCTCAGGCATATTGGCTTTAGCGCGGAGGATATTGCGGAGGCGGAACTGTACGCCTGCGGAACCATGGGGCTTGAAAACGCCCCCGGCCTTAAAAAAGAGCATTACCCTGTTTTTGACACGGCGACACCGTCCGGCAAAAACGGCAAGCGCTCGATTCCCTGGACAGCCCATATCGGAATGATGGCGGCTGTACAACCTTTTATTTCCGGCGCTATTTCAAAGACTATCAATATGCCCAACTCGGCAAACTACGAAGATGTGAAAGGCGCGTATATGCTTTCGTGGAAGAACGCCCTGAAAGCCGTAGCCCTGTACCGCGACGGGTCAAAACTCTCGCAGCCGCTTTCGTCGTTTGCCCCCGGAACCGATCCGTTAGCCGACACTATACTCAAAGTTGAGAAAGGGCTTGATATTCCCCAGCAGCAGATTGTTGACAGGAAAACCTCCGCCCGCGGACTGCGAAAACTCCTGCCAAGCCGCAGAACGGGGTACACGCAGAAGGCGAAAATAACCACCCACACAATTTACCTCCGCACCGGCGAATACGAAGACGGCAGTCTCGGCGAAATTTTTCTTGACATGCACCGCGAGGGCGCGGCCTTCCGCGGCCTCCTGAACAATTTCGCGATCGCGGTTTCGCTTGGATTGCAGTACGGCGTGCCGCTGGAAGAATACGTTGACGCTTTAACCTTCAGCAAATTCGAGCCGAACGGCCCGGTGCAGGGTCATGATTATGTGAAGATGACAACCAGCGTAATTGATTACATTTTCCGCGACCTTGCGATAAGTTATCTTAAACGCTACGATCTCGGACAGGTGAAGCCCGAAGACCTCGTCCCCACCGCTACCAAGAGCGATGTGGTGGACTCAAGTGAAGTAAAACAACGCATCAGCGAGAAACAGAGCGCGGGGTTCAGGCCGTATAATCCGCCCAAAGAAACTACAAAAGGATTGGGAGGAAGTGCCGAGACATACCGCAACACCGCAAGACCGGCAGAGGGCGCAATTTCCCCGCAGGCCGCCCAGCCGCCTGTTCAGGTGCTTGCCCAGACCCATCCGGAACAGAGCGAACTGTCAAAGATTGCCCAGGCCCGCATTAAAGGCTACGAAGGCGACCCCTGCCCGTCCTGCGGTTCCTTCACTTTGATACGAAACGGAACCTGCATGAAATGCCACACCTGCGGCGGGGCGACAGGATGCTCATAATTCTTTGTTTATTGCGTAAAAATGGGAAACACGGCATACTCTAAACATGGAACTTGGTTTTGAAATAGACAAAATCATCGAATCGATCGAAAACGCCGAGACAGGCGAAACGTTCGATTCCTTTGTCTTGCCCGTAACAAAAGCCGATTTGGAGGAAGTAACCAAAAAGAACGGCTGGCTTTTTGATTGGAAACTGGAGGCTTCCAAACCTGAAAAACAAGTGTATAAACTTGTTCTTCAGCAAAAACCGCAAACCATACTCGGCATTGTATCGCTTGAAAGACGTGTAAAACATATTTTTATGAATCTGTTAGAAAATGCGCCGTGTAACATCGGCAAAGAAAAGAAATACCTTGGGGTGTGCGGTAAATTGGTAGCTTTCGTCTGTAAATTATCGAAAGATTTAGGTTTCAACGGAGTTATCGCTTTCGATCCGAAAACAGCTCTTATCCCCCAATATGAAGAAATGCTTGGGGCAGTGTTGATAAGCGAGCGAAGGATGGCTATTTTTGAAAAAGACGCGCAAGTCTTACTGGATAAGTGTTTTCCTGAACCTGAAACGGAGGCAAATTTATGATCTGCTTAAATACTAATTATTTGCTTCTTACCCCACCTTGAACCGCGAGACTTCCCGTATTACGACATCAATGGCTTCGCGGTTCCTGCCGCTTATTTCGTTGACATGGTTTACCGCCGAATTGATATGATCCGCACTGCCGGCCATTTCGTTTATGCCTTCCGTGATTTCTGCGGTCACTTTTTCAAGGTTTTCGCTTTCATGGATAACTTCCTGCGCCCCTTCGTGCATTTCATGGGAGCCGCCCTTTACCTGGCCGGTTATTTCGTTCAATCTGACCGAGCCTTCAAGTATCTGCTTGCTCCCCGCGCCCTGTTCTTCCATCGCGTTTCGTATGTTTTCTTCCTGCTGCGCGACAATCCTGACACCCGAATCAATCGCTTCAAATTTGTTGAGTACGTTTTCAGTGGAACGCCCTATCTTGTCGATTGATCCCTTGATTTTTTTAAGCACCTCGCCGATGGTCTTGGACTGCACACTGGAATTTTCCGCAAGTTTGCGTATCTCGTCGGCGACTACGGCGAAACCCCTGCCCGCGTCTCCCGCATGGGCCGCCTCTATCGCGGCATTCATCGAAAGCAGGTTTGTCTGGCTGGCAATGTTTGCAATGACCGAGTTGATTTGCAAAAGCCCTTCGGACTCGCGGGCGATTTCCTGAATGTCGGAGGCTACTTCCTGCAATCCGGCGCGGCCTATTTCCGAGGCATCCTGCAAGGTTTTTACATTGCCAGCGTTGTTGACAAGGGTTCCGGTAACGGAGTCTATGTTGGCGACCATTTTTTCGATAGAGGCCGAAACCTGGGATATGTCGTCGCTCTGGCTCTCGACATGGTTGTTGAGTTTATTGATGTTGGTTACAAGCTGTTCCATAGTGGCATGGGTTTCGCTTACGCTGGCGCTCTGGTTCATAATCCGCCCCTTGATGCTTTGGACATTGGCGGTAATTTCGTTCACCGCCACAGCGGTGTCATTCATGTTAGTCGCAAGATCGTTTCCTATGCCGGATAAAATGTCCGCCTCGGTTCTGATGTTTTTTATCCCGTCGCCCAGATTTTCGCAAAAAGCGTTCACCATTCCCGCGATAGAACCCAGTTCATCCACGGAGCAAATCGAAATCCGGCGGGTTAAGTCTTTCTGTTCCGAGGAAAGATTTTCAAGCTGCGCCACTACCGAGGTGTAGATCGCGCCCGTGTTTTTTTTGAGGGTAAGGGCCAGCGCGGAAATGCCGATAAAGAAAACAACCAGCGGAATCCATATCGAGGACATGGCGCTCCCCTTCATTGCCTCCAGAGTGCCCCCGGTCTTATGAATGCCCAGCATGGTAACGGAATAGGTAAAACAGAGCGTTACCAGAATTGCCGCAATGGGAACGATCCACGCCTTTGCCTCCTGCCGTTTTTCACGGCAATCAAGAGGGTATCTGGTAAAATTGTGGGCAAGCAGAGTGCCGGAGACAAGGCCGTCTCCCGCTACATACACAAAAGTCCCCACCAGCATCCCAAAGGACAGGGCCGCCAGAAACAGGCTTCCCTTTATCGAAGGATCGATCCCCAGATAGCCGCCTGAAAACACAATCCCCAGAAAAGCGGCGTGACTCACCACGTTAAGGGCAATCCTCTTAATCGGCACTGCCCCGATTTTTTTAAGCCAAAGCAGGTATTGCTCCCCGTCAAGTTTCATAAAATAGTCATAATCAAAAACTTTGGCCCCGCGTCCCAGAATAAAGCAGTAAAGGGCAAGGAAGATCAACGCCGGAATACCAAGCTTGAAACAAAGGCTGGAAAAAGGCGTTTCAAAAAAGAGCAGTATCATAAAATCTGCCACCAACATGGCAAGCCCTGTCAAAAAAATTAAAGCCATGAAAGTATATTTTTTGTTTTTCATATTAACCCCATGAAAATACTTACTCTACTATAATCATATCAAGAAAGGCGGATTATCAAACTGACGCTAAAACGAAAAGGCGAAGTATTTTTCAGTATTTTCACAAAGAAGACCTCACGCAGAGGAAGAATGAGGAATAATATCAATGAGCAATGGTAAGATGCAACAATCCATTGCTCACTGCTAATTGCTAATTGCTCACTGTTTTCGCGACCCTTCTAATTCTTGGACCAGCTCGTGTTGTCATAATGCTCGTCATTCGATGCAAGCACCCCTTTATAAGTTCCCGCCGCTTTACCTCCGTTGTTGTAAACCTTGTCAAGGTTACCGGGGAATACATAAATATATCCTTCCTCACCCTGATGAAGCATTACATTTGCCCCAATTGTAACAGCGGTCAGCGGGTTATTAGAAAATGCATTATCCCAAATGGATTTGACGTTGGTTGGTATGGTAACGCTGGTCAATTTATTGTGATGAAACGCCCAGCTTCCAATTTCTGTAACACCGTTGCCAATAGTAACGGTGGTCAGTTGGTTCTCATTAAACGCGCCCCACTCAATGGAAGTAACGCTGTTGGGAATTGTAACGCTGGTAAGTTGATTGAAAATAAACGCATTCCCCCCAATAGTGGTAAGTTTACTGGCGGCAGCAAATGTTACGCTAGTCAGCCGGTTTTCAGAAAACGCCCCCACGCCAATAGAGATAACGCTGTTTGGGATTGTAACGCTAGTCAGTTGATTTCTATAGAACGCCTCCTCGCCAATAGAGATAACGTTGTTGCCAATTGTAACGCTGGTCAGTTGTTTTTCAGAAAACACCCTATCCCCAATGGTGCCAACTGGTTTCCCGTTAAGCGTTCCCGGTATGGTCAAAACGCCTCCCTGTCCGTTATAGCCGGTGATGGTTACAGTTGAAGAGTATTCAGCATAATCATAATCACCGGAACTGCCCCATGACGGCTCTTTAATCGATATAACCTTGACATAGAATGTCCCTGTCTGGTCTGAGCATTGAAAGTTTAGGTTTCGATCCCCGATTTTTGGAATTTGCTCCCCAATTATCGTGTAAGTTTTCCGTGTAGTTGTCAGCGTAATGTCGTTTCCTAACCCGACCATTTCATCATTGTCCCAATAATACTGAACATTCACGGTACGGTCACCTGATTGTGTCCATGCCTCAAAAACATATTCATAAGGGACAGTATTTGCGTTGTAAGCATAATGAGCCTGTGTTTTCCAGTTCTCCGACATTGAGGTTCCAGCTACGGCGATAGTACACACACCGTCAGCGGCAACTGAATATTCCAATGTAGCGGTTGAATCCGAAGCAACATATTTACTCCAGCGTTCTGATTCTCCATACTCTTTTATTGAGAGTATCTTCACATAAAATTTCCCTAATTGGTTAGCACCTTGAAAGATGAGATTGATGTTCGTGTCATCTCCGGTTTTTGGAATTGCGTTACCAAATATAGTGTAGGTTGTCCGTGTATTTGTCAGCGCAATGTCATGGCTTAAATATTCACCTTCATCATTGTTCCCATAATATTGAACATTCACGGTACGGCTGCCTGAAGCTGTCCATGCCTCAAAATCATACCTATAACGGACATTTGTCTTTGCGGTGTAACTATACCCTGCCTGCGCTTTCCACCTATCCCACAATTCGGTCTCCGCGACACCGCCTACGGTGATGGTACACACGCCGTCCTTGTCAACTGAATAAGTAATGGTAGCGGTTGCTGAACTGTCTGTCCATGTCCACCAGCGTTTTGCCTCCGGTGAATCAGTTAAAGATTCAGTATCGTTATCGCAAGCGATAAAGGAAAACCCGATTACCGCTACAATGGCGATAAGGCCGAAAATTTTGAAAATGTTTTTCATAGAATACTCCTTACAAACTGATTTATAAAAAAGCCGCTGTTGACAGACGGCGTTTTTCCAAAATAATGATAATAAAAATCGGCTGATTGAAAAGTAATACTAAAAAATGAGGCGAAATATACTATTGGATAGTTGACACGGTTTAGTGTGTTAGGTGTATAATTGCCTGTTGCCTGTTGCCTGTTGCCTGTTGCCTGTTGCCTGTTGCCTGTTGCCTGTTGCCTGTTGCCTGTTGCCTGTTGCCTGTTGCCTGT
>Ga0268262_10005049_pt1 | contig 13282 bp, 9 predicted proteins | sample TergutNc150P3_FD_190354 | JGI IMG/M metagenome (GOLD analysis project Ga0268262, IMG submission 190354) | Nasutitermes corniger P3 segment gut microbial community from laboratory colony in Florida, USA - Nc150 P3 (SPAdes) (version 2) | ecosystem: Host-associated > Arthropoda: Insects > Digestive... | reverse complement strand
TCCCCGTCGGAAATTTCCGCTTCCCCGTTGTAGTAAGACGCCTGATACTTCTGTATCAAATCCTCTAATTCACCAATCCTGTCCTTTTTTGATCCCATGGGATAATTATACATTAATTATTAAGAATAGGTATACATATTATTTTGCTTGCAAGATTAGGGAAGTCGTAATCATTCCCAACTACGACAAATTTACCGTTGCCATAGGCGATTGATTCGATTGATCGGGTATTACCTCCTTCGTTAAATTCATCTATTCCGAATGTTTCATCCGGTAATGGTGACCATGTTATGCCGTCAGTTGAAGCCGCAAGTCTGCCTTTTGATCCGCCTGCGAGAAACTTTCCGCCGCCATAGGCGATTACTTTGATGTCTTGTTTTCTGGTTTTTTCATTATTGAGGTAGTCGAATGCAGTAGTCGTTACAGGTGTCCATGTTATGCCGTCAGATGAATACGCTATATTATCTTTATCACCAGTGAGCGTAGATCCTCCGGCGACAAACTTTCCGTTGCCATAGGCAATTGCTTTGAGTCTGATTGATGAGTCTAAGCCTGATTTTTTGGTTTCTGCAGATGTCCATGCTGTGCCGTCAGTTGAACACGCTGTATACTCTGATCCAACAGCGACAAACTTGCCGTCGCCAAAGGCGATTGCTTTGACCTCGTATCCTTTTGTAATACTGCCGTTTCTGCGTTCTCCGAAAGTGTATGCGGTTGTCCATGTTATACCGTCAGTTGAACATATCGCTCTAATACCTTCTGATGCACCGGCGACAAATTTTCCGCTGCCATATGCGATTGTATTAATGAAATTGTAGCTGTCGCCGACAGGGTAGGAATCACCGGGCGGTGCATAGTTTTCAGTTGTCCATGTTATACCGTCAGATGAACACGTCATTGAGTTTTTATATCCGCCTGCGGCAAACTTGCCGCCGCCGTATGCGATTACTCTGAGGCAGATGATTCCGCTTTCCGTTCCGGCTGTCCATGTTTTACCGTCCGTTGAAGTAGACATCCTGCTTCCGTCGCCTTCACTAAACCTGATGACAAACTTTCCGTTGCCGAATGCGATTGGACCAGCCCACCTGCCGGTGGAACCGTCAGATCCTACTGTCAAGATAGGTCCGTCTCCTGTATTTTGTGTTCCGTCTCCCGGATTCTGCGTACCGTTTTCCGTTCCGTCGCCCGTGTTCTGTTTATCGCCGCCGTTTCCGCCGCCGCCGGAGTCATCGTTACTGCATCCTGCCGGAAACAGGACGGAAGCCGCTGCAAAAATGAAAGCAAGCGCCGCCGCTCCGAAAAAATTTTTCGCTTTCATATAAATCTCCTTTTTTAATTAGACATTTTCGTCCAATTATTGCTTTTTGCAGTCCTAGTATACGTTCCTTCTTTTCCTGTACTGTATGCGGTCTTTAAGTTGTTTCCTCCTCCACCTGTATATTCAGGAAATGCATCGTCTCCAAAATTAGCGTCTGGTATGTTGCTTCCTGCTGCAAATGTTACTCTGGTCAGATCTCTGCAACCGTGAAAAGCGTTATCCCCAATGCTGGTAACGCTGTTCGGTATTGTTATGCTGGTAAGAATGTTTTGTTTTAAAAAACCGGAAAAAGCTCCTTTCCCAATGCTGGTAACACGGTCCGGTATTGTTACGCTGATAAGGTTGAAACAATCGTAAAAAGCATAATCCCCAATACTGGTAACGCTGTTGGGTATGGTTACGCTGGTAAGCTTGAAACAATCGTAAAAAGCATAATCCCCAATGCTGGTAACACTGTTGGGTATGATTACGCTTGTAAGGTTTTCGCAACGGGAAAAAGCCTGATACATGCTGGTAACGCCGCTTCCGATGGTTACGCTGGTAAGGCTTGTGCAACCTGTAAAAGCATTATCGATGCTGGTAACGCTGTCCGGTATTGTTACGCTGACAAGACTGGTGCAACCTGAAAAAGCATTATAAATGCTGGTAATGCCGTTTGGTATGGTTACGCTGGTTACGCTGTTGCAATTGTAAAAAGTTCCCTGTCTGATAATGGTAACTTGTTTACCAGCTATCTGCGCCGGTATATTTACTGCGCCTCCGCTTCCTGAATAACTACCAATGCTTATAGTAGAACCGTCCACATTGGTAGAATAGAAAAAATCTCCGCTTGTACCTGTTAGTACAACACCGCTGGTATAAATATAAATTGTATAACCAGAAACTTTGTTGTTGCTATAGCTGGTATATTTCGTTCTGTTTCCGTTAGAATCGTACTCGTTCTTGTACTCAGTATAACTACTTAAAACTCCATTGTTATAGTTTCTATATTTCGTTTGATTTCCGTTAGAATCGTACTCGTACTCAGTATAACTACTTAAAACCCCGTCTGCGTTATAGGAGCTGGATTTATTTTGTTTTCCGTTAGAATCGTACTCGTACTCAGTATAACTACTTAAAATCCCATCTGCGTTATATGAGCTAGTTTTCTTTTGTTTTCCATTAGAATCGTACTCGTACTCGTAATAACTACTTAATACTCCATCTGCGCTATAAACGCTAGATTTCTTTCTGTTTCCGTTAGAATAGTACTCTTGCTCCATATAACTACTTAAAACTCCATTGTTATAGTATTTAAATTTCGTTTGGTTTCCGTTAGAATCGTACTCGTACTCGTAATTACTACTTAATACTCCATCTGCGTTATATGAGCCAGATTTAGTTGTGTTTCCATTAGAATCGTACTCTTGATAACCACTTAAGACCCCATCTGCATTATATGAGCTAGTTTTCTTTTGTTTTCCATTAGAATCGTACTCATACTCAGTATAATTACTTAAAACCCCATTTAAGTCATAATTGACATATTTCATTATTTTTTGGGTATTAACATTACCGCCATTGCCGTTACCATTATTGTTGCCATTGCCATTATTGTTGCCGTTACCATTGTTGTTACCATTACCATTATTGTTGTTGTTATTGTTTCCATTACTATTGCTGTTTTTCTTACTATCGACTTCGTCATCGCTGTCATCGCCTCCGCAAGTGATAAAAGAAAACCCGATTACTGCTATAATAGCAATAATCCCTAATACTTTGATTGTGTTTTTCATAAAATACCCCTTTTGTTTATTTTTACTGCCCTAAGGACAGATCTATCCCGTGAAAGCAGTTGTATGAGGAAATAAGCAAATTTTTTTCTTCTATATAAGAGAGAGAGAGAGAGAGAGAGAGAGAGAGAGAGAGAGAGAGAGAGAGAGAGAGAGAATTTGAATTCACACTGCGTTTAGGCTGTAAAACAGCGGTTATTCCGCTCATGTTTAATATTGTCTTGGTCATTGTTAGTACGATAACATATTTCTGTATAAATTACAAGTGTTTTATATAACTTTTTTAAAGTATTTTTAACGCGGATAATGACAAAATTTCAGACTAAAAGCCGTATTTGTTCGTATGACAGACGCGGGACTCGAACTCGCTACCTTCAGCTCCGGAGGCTGACGCTCTATCCAGATGAGCTAGTCTGTCTTGATTCAATTTATCTTTTCCTTCCGCGTCTGTCAACAACAAAAGAAAACGGGACTCAAAACTTCATGGAAGCCGAGTCCCGTTTTTATCAATGTCCGTTAATTTATCTTAACAATTCAGAATTTTCTTTCTTGTTCCATCTTAGGGCAATATCATTGGGGCTTTCCGCGGCAATGTTTTTTATGCTCCTGTTTGCGCCTAATTCAAAAAGGAGAGTAATTAATTGCGGCGTACCTAGTCTTGCCGTGTAGTGCAGAATAGTGTTGCCGGAACTGTCCCTTGCGTTTATCGCTTTGCCGGAGAAAACCGCCCTTACGTATACCTCGCCTTTTGCAATGGCAATCTCCGCAGGCGATTTGTTGTCAACAGCTGTTATGAACGGGTCAGCCCCTGAATCCGCGATAATCTTTGCCGCTTCAATCATTTCATAATCAAGCGCAAGACGCAGAGGCGTTTTACCGTTATAGTCAACCGTGTTAACTTTGGCTCCCTGGTTAATTATCGCCCTTATTATGTTATCGTCGGCTCTTTCGTGTAACGCTATGTGGAGAACGGAATTGCCGAAGTCGTCGGATATATTGATTCTGTTGCCTTCCAAAAGAACGGATAAAACTTTCGGCGATACGCTTAAAGACATTTGAAACGGCGTTCTGTTTTTTGTGTTGCGCGCGTGAATCGAAACGCCTGTTTTAAGAAGACGGTTGACAATGTCGATTCTTTCCGACGCAACGGCGATGTGAAGCGGCGTATCTCCTCTTATGTTCCTTGTTGACGTGTCCGCTTTACTTGCGATAAGTTTGTCGATGGAGTTTAAATAAGCGCCCCTTACGGCTTCCATTAACGGCGTGTTGCCGTCGATATTCTTGCTTTCAAGGTTGGCTCCTTTGCTTATAAGCAGCGCTTGAACTTCCGGTAAATTAAGAGTTACAGAATCGTGTAACGGCGTATTGCCGTTCAAGGAATGAACGTCAACGTCAATTCCAGCTGAAATTAAAAATGTTACCGATGTTACGGCGTTCCAGCGTACCGCGGCGTGAAGGGCAGAATTCCCCTGGCTGTCGCGCGCGTTAAGGTTTGCGTTATTGTCAACAAAAACTTTCAATGTGGAAGCGCTGTTGCTTTTTGTCGCCATAAATAACGGCGTTTCCCCAGTGGCGTTTTGAGTATCAACAGGAATACCGTTTCTAATAATCATTGTAATTGCGTTATTTAAGCCCCATTCCGCGGCGTAGTGGAGCATATTGTTTCCAAGTCCGTCCCTTGCGGTGATGGTCGTAGGATTGATTATCCATTCGCGTAAATTACTTGTTCCAAGCGCGAGAAAGAGCGGACTCTCGCCGTCGCTGTTAAGCGAAAAAATACTGGCTCCGCGTGAAATTAAATATTCGCCGCTTTCTTTCTGGTTCGTTCTGACGGCGAGATGAAGGGCGGTGTCTCCGGCTCTGTTTCTTGAATCCACAAGCGCGCGTTGTTCGAGTATTCTGTTGATTTGTTCCGGCGTCGCTTTGTTGTTTATCGCGCAGTGAAGCATTGTGTTGCCGTAGCTGTCTCTCTGATTCACCGTCTCATTTGTAATTAATAAATTAAAAGTGCCGTCGTTAGTTTTTACCGCCAAATCAAAGGGCGTTACCCCGTTATTATCCGCCGCAAATATTTCAGAGCCTTTCGCCAGTAACAGAGGAATTATCGCGATTCTGCGTTCCTGAACCGCGATATACAGAGGCGTTTTTCCGTTTATGTTTCTGATAAGCACGTCACTGCCTGAATTTAAAAGTAATTGTATTGACTCAGGCGAACGGTTTAACATGATAGCGATATTAAGGGGAGTGTCGCCGTGCTCGTCGCGGATATTGACATCGGCGCCGCCGGCGATTAACATTTCCAGCACATCTAAATAAACATCGGTGGGAATCCCCACATGGAGAGGAGTGTTTCCCTTTCCGTCTCTGGCGTTGACATCGGCTCCGTTTTTAATGAGCAGTGCGATAATGTCTTTATTCCCGACCCTCGCCGCCTCATGTAAAGCCGTAGCGCCCGAAGTAGTTTTTATGTTTAAATCGACTTTTTTGTCTAAGAGGAAATAAATAAGCCCTGTATGATTTTCTATTACGGCATAATGAATAGGAGCGAGTCCCTCGTTGCGGCGTACATTGTAATTTCCGCTTCTTACAGCATATCCGAAATAACTGAAAATATGGTTATCGCAGTAACCGCCTGCTAAAATTAACTGCTCGGCTATTGAAATATGAATTTTGGAATCAGGTCTTTCGAGCGCATAATCGACAGCATTTTTATCTTCGTTATCTTTTTTATTTATAAGAACAGTAGGCGTGGAAGAAATTTTAAGTATATTCGCTACGGCGCTTTCATTTCCGGCGATTACCGCAATATGAAGACACGTTTTTCCCGATTTGCCGGCGGAGTTTACCGTAATTGGATTTAAAATCGCGTTAAAGACCGCCGGAGCTTTTTCCATCGCAAGAACCGACGATATTGCGTTTTCCTCGATTGGAATAGGCTGGTGAATATCAAGACCGCCCGACGCTAAAATCTCGGCGACTCTTGCATCGTTATTATTGATACAGATTCCGAGCGGAGTCTGCCCAAAATTATCGACGACATTAGGGTTAGCTCCCAGCGATATAAAAAAAGCCGCAAGCTGTGCGTCTTTTTTTTCCGCCGCATAATGAAGCGGCGATTTCCCGTCCGGGTCAACCGCATTTACCTCGACCTCGCTGAGGAAGTGGTTACGCGCTTTTTGGTCCCCGTTTTTTAACATAGCCCAAACATCAGGCGGAGGAGCGCTTTTACAACTGCCCGCGAGCAGAAAAGCAACCGTCAAAACACTCAAAAACAACCGAAAAAATGGTACCTTTTTCATACTTACATAATCGGCATAAAAAATTCATCAATTTAGCGGAGAAATTAGGGGAAATGGTACTACTTTTTAGCTTATATTTTTCGCGTTCTTTATGCCGAATGATATTGATACAGTTTCATGAAAAATGTTAGGCTTCATAGGAACTATGCCCGATACTCCAATTGTTGAGAATATTATTGAAAAACTTGCTTCCTTTGCAGTTCCAATGGATGAATATGAATTTACCAACGAGGAATACAACCGTGTATTTTCTCGCGGTACTGTTATTACACCAATAGGAGAGGTGAAAATTGGGAAAAACCAATTCACTAAGTTAGCCGAGAAGGATGGAGGTTCCAGAAAAGGGCTTATAGGGGCTATGCGCCAAACATTGTCTGATCCAGTGACGATTATTAGAGAAAGCGAAAAAGGTAGAATAGCCGATGTATTTATAAAATCATTCAAAGTGGACGGCGGCAGGGACGAAAATCTTATTGTATCAGTAGTAGTAACTATCCAAGAGACTAAAATAGCAATATCCACATATCAACGCAAACGACGTGAAGTAATCAAAAAAATAAAAAAGGCTGACGGCATTGTCTACATAAAAGACAACGGCGGCAGCCTGACGAACGGGGATTTCTCCCTGCCAATTAAAATTTAACAAAGAAACTGCATTTTGTCAAGAAAAAAAGAGCTTTTCTGCGGCCTAGAAGACTTGAACTTCCATGGCTCTCGCCACTAGCACCTCAAGCTAGCGTGTCTACCAGTTCCACCAAGGCCGCGATTTACTCTTTTTTATCAAAATTCGGGGTTTTTGTCAATCTTCTAATAGACAAATCGGCGGTATAATACTAGTATGTATTGGGAGGGGTGTATGAAAAAAAGAGCACTTTTAAGCGTTTTTTACAAAGACGGTCTTCTTGAACTGGCTTCGTTCTTAAACAGTAACGGCTGGGAAATAATTTCGACTGGCGGCACGTCCAAGTTCTTGCAGGAAAATAAAATTCCGGTTATCGACGTTTCTTCGGTTACGGGGTTTCCCGAATGTCTCGACGGACGGGTAAAAACCCTTCACCCGGCGATTCATGCCGGGATTTTGGCGAGGCGCGGCGTTCAAAGCCATGTCGATACTTTGAAAGAATTGAAAATCGAGACCATCGATCTTGTCTGCGTCAACCTTTATCCGTTTTTCGAGAAAGTGCAGGCTGGGCTTTCGCTCGAAGAAACAATCGAATTTATCGATATCGGCGGACCAGGGATGCTTCGTTCCGCGGCAAAGAATTTTAACGATGTGATTGTTTTGACAGACCCTGCCGATTATGCCGAGGTTACCGCAGGTATTAAAGCCGGAAAAGTTCCGCTTGAGTTAAAGAAGCGTCTTGCAGGCAAAGTTTTCGATTTAACGTCCGCCTACGACGCCGCTATCGCCCGTTATCTGCTTGATGAAGAATATCCGCAGTATCTGCCGATGTCTTTGAAAAAAGGGCAGGCTCTGCGTTACGGTGAAAACGGGCATCAATCCGCGGCTCTGTACTTAAATACCGACCGACCCGGCGTTTTAAGCGGCATGGAACAACTGAACGGCAAAGAACTTGGCTACAATAACATAAAAGACCTTGATATAGCTTGGAAAGCCGTCTGCGCTTTCGGGCTTGAAAGCGAAGGGACGGAGCCGGTAGGGGAGGCTGATGTCCGCCGTCTTGTTCCTTCGGCGGCAAGCGGCAGAGAAGTCTGCTGTGTCGCCATTAAGCACAACACCCCCTGCGGCATTGCGCTTGCGGATAACCAGTTAGACGCATACCATAAAGTTTTTGCCTGCGATCCCGTCTCAATATTCGGCGGAATAATCGCGTTTAACGTCAAGATAGACAAGGCGGTCGCTTTAAGACTCGGCGAATTGTTTTTGGAAGTCGTCGTAGCTCCCGATTTCGACGGCGACGCGCTTGAAGTTTTAAAAATGAAAAAAAATCTGCGTATTATCAGAATGAAAAAAACGCCGAAGGAAACGCACGAATACGTTTCCGTTGACGGCGGCATTTTGGTACAGCAGAGCGACCGCACATTATTTGAAAAATGGGAAGTGGTTACAAAAACCGCGCCGCAGGAGCGCGACTTAAAAGACATGATCTTTGGAATGAGGGCTGTAACTTTTGTAAAATCGAACGCGATTTTAATCGTAAAAGAGCAGTCCGCGACAGGCATAGGCGGCGGACAGGTAAACCGCATTTTCCCTGCGAAGCAGTCTTTGGAAAGGAGCGCCGAAGCGCTGGCGGCGGCGTCTGAAGAGACGGCGGACACAGGCGGAAGCCCCTGGAACGACAATCTTCCGGCGAGAGTTTTAGCCTCCGACGCCTTTTTCCCGTTCGACGACATTGTAGAAGCGGCGGCGCAGGCTGGAATTAAAGCGATAATACAGCCGGGCGGCTCTGTAAACGACAAACTTTCAATTGAGGCATGCGACAACCACGGGATAGCGATGGTCTTTACCGGGACGCGGCATTTTAAGCATTAGGTAAGCCGTACCTTTTTCGTGTATTTTATTAAACTCTCATCCGGCAATAAAACGGACGTTATTATTATACCTGCCTTCAAAAGCGTCATTTGCCATTGACGGAGTTTTGATTTTATGAATTTCCCTTTACCGCATAATTTGTGCATATAATAAAAATAATAAGTTTTTTGAACGACGGCAAGCGAAAAATCTGAAAATATTTTCATTTTTTGTGGGAATTTTTTAAGAATTTTACCACGAACAATGACAAGATTTCAAAGTGTAAGTTCGTGCTGGTTCGTGTGCGGACGCTGAGCCTGTCGAAGCGTCCAATTAGCGATTCAATTTTTTTACTCTTTCCGGGCGCTTCGACAAGCTCAGCGACCGGAAACGCCCTAATATGTTCGTGAGGTTCGTGGTTAAAAATTCTTCTTTTTAGGGATGTTTCCCAGAAAGGGCGATTAATTCCTTCGTAGGCTCTAACATTTTGGAAATGGTCGAGGGAAGGTGCAGAATAGACGCCCAGCAGATGCGCTCGTAGTCTTCGCGTTTCAGGCGTTTGTGGTTTATGTTGATGAGAAAGTCCGCGTATGAGTTGCGGAGGGCGGCTTCAAGGCAGACTTGTATGTACTCGCTGTCTTTTAAGAAACTGTCCTTTATGTATTTAAGCGCGTTCGGCTTTTCGGACACCGCCGCCATGCAGTATTTAAAATATACTTCGCTGTTAATCGATTCAAAATAATTCAGGGTGCGTAATTTTTTTACGGGAAGCCTGTGCCCCTGTCCGCCGCATATAAATTCAATTTTTTGTCCGCTCTTGTACATCGCGCTTAGTTTTTGTTTTATAGCGTTTATATCCTGCTGTTTAAAAAAGTTTTCTTCGATGTTAAGAACGGCAAGTTTAGGCAGGGTGAAAATGCTGTTGGGGAGTTTTTCAAGCATGTTGTCGTAAATGTGGAGCGTCGCCAGATTTTTCAGCGCGCCTATTTTATCTTCTATTACGGTGATTCCGGTTGCGCCTATTTCCAGCGTTGTAAGATTGGTCAAGGTAAACAGAGACGGCGGAAGTTTACGGATAAAGTTTCCGGCAAATGAAAAGAAACTTAAGTTTTTTATACTGCCGAATATGTCGGGCAGTTCGCCTATTTTAAATTCACTGCCCATGACGCCGAGTTTTTCAAGATTTTTTAACGACGCTATCGAATCAAAAATGTTTCCCTCTACAAGCAGATGCCGCAGTTCCAGTTTTTTAAGCTGTGTTATTTTTGCAAGCTCGCTGTGTTTTTTAATTGTGAAACATGAGAGGGTAAGGGCTTCAAGCGCTTTGCATGAAGAAAGTATATGCGCCGTCTGGTCAAAATCTAAAAGTTTATAGTTCTTGTAAACATTGTCAACCATATTAAAACTTTTTAACGTAGGATGATTTAAAAAAGAATCGGGCAGGTTTAATGCGACGCCTTTATCGTATTTAATTGACAATGACAGCGTTTCAAGTTTGTTTAAATTTTTTAAATCTTTTAAAAACGCCGACGGGGAATAGATGTCGATTAAAAGAATTTTAAGTTCGCTTAACGACGATATTTCTTTTGGAAAACTCCAGCTCTCATTAATTCTGATGTGCAGTTTTTCCAGTTTTACCGCTTTGGCAAGCCCCTCAGGCGGTTTGGGAATTTCTTTGCAGCAGCAGGAGAGTACGCGCAGGGCTGGCAGAGCGAAAACAAAGTCGGGGATTTTATTTATTTTTGTATGCGAAATATTTAACTCTTCGATAAGTTTACAATCTTTTATAATATCGGGAATTTCCGTCAGGGCTTGCTGGTTATTCAGGTTTAATTTTTTGACAGTATCTTTTACTTTGGAAATACGCTCGATAATATCGTTCAAATCTTTGCAGAGTACGCCGTCGGACTCTATTTCAAAAAAATCGTCTGCGCTCTGCCAGTGGAGGTCTAATTCTTCTTGGGGATTTATTGCCATGTATACTATTAAACCATTCTATTGGCAAAAAGTCAATGATATAATAAAGTGTTAAAAACGGGGGATTGTATGGTTGAGCTTTTCAACGGCGGAGCTTATGTGGTAAAAGGCTCTCAAATAATAGCAGACGACGGCGCTGCCGAGGCGAATTTGCTGCATAGCGGCGTAACCGCGTCCAAAGAGCAGGCGAAAAAGGGGACGATTTCCTACGGTATTTTGTCCGCTCATAATTCAGGCGACGACCGTAACCTGCGCCTAAAGTTTGATTCTCTTGCATCCCACGACATTACATACGTGGGGATAATCCAGACCGCGCGGGCGAGCGGAATGGACAAGTTTCCCATGCCCTATGTGCTGACCAACTGCCACAACAGCCTGTGCGCGGTAGGGGGTACAATTAATCAGGACGATCATGTTTTCGCTCTTTCCGCCGCGAAAAAATACGGGGGCATTTATGTGCCGCCCCACCTTGCCGTTATCCACAGTTTTAACCGCGAGATGATGGCAGGATGCGGCAGAATGATTCTCGGCTCGGACAGCCACACCCGTTACGGCGCACTGGGAACAATGGCGGTCGGCGAAGGCGGCGGAGAACTCGCGAAGCAGTTAGTGAACAGAACCTACGACATGGCGTATCCGCAGGTAGTGGGGGTTTATCTTGAGGGCGAGACAGCGAAGGGAGTGGGACCGCAGGATGTCGCGCTTGCGATAATCGGCGCGGTTTTTAATAACGGTTATGTGAAAAACAAAGTGATGGAATTTATCGGAGACGGAGTCGATAAACTGCCGATAGATTTCCGCAACGGAATCGACGTAATGACGACGGAGACCGCCTGCTGGTCGTCGATATGGAAAACCGACGGCAATGTAAAAACATATCTTAAAGAGCGGGGCAGGGGAGGCGATTATAAAGAACTGGCGCCTGCCGCCGTCGCCTACTATGACGGATTTATCAAGATTGATTTATCAAAGATAGAGCCGTGTATCGCTCTGCCTTTCCATCCGAGTAACGTATACACAATTAGAGAATTGCAAAAAAACGCGGAAGATATTTTTGCGAAGATAGAAAAGGAAAACAAGGAGAGCGGTCTTAATCTGAACCTCGGCGTTAAATGCCGTGACGGCGGAATATGGGCGGATCAGGCGGTAATTGCCGGTTGTTCGGGAGGGATTTTTTCCAACATCATGGCGGCGGCGGATATATTGAAGGGGCACTCTACGGGAAACGGTAATTTTTCATTGAGCGTGTATCCCGAAAGCCAGCCTACCTATCTTGAGCTTGTGAAGAACGGCGCGGTGGAAACGTTTATGAAAACGGGCGCGCTTGTGCGCGAAGCCTTCTGCGGACCGTGTTTCGGCGCAGGAGATACGCCTGCCAATAACGAACTTTCCATCCGCCACGTTACGCGCAATTTCCCGAACCGCGAAGGGTCAAAGCCTAATGACGGGCAGATTGCCTCTGTCGCGCTTATGGACGCGCGTTCAATTGCCGCGACTGCGGCTAACGGCGGAAAAATTACCGCCGCAACGGAAATAAATGTAAAATACGGCAAATACAAGTTCTTTTTTGATAAGAGCATATACGACAAACGCGTGTACAACGGCGTAGGAAAATCAAATCCGCAAGCGGAATTGACATTCGGTCCCAATATTAAAGATTGGCCCCAAATGCCCGCTCTGCCGGAAAACCTTTTAATAAAAGTTGTAAGTTTTATCACGGACGCCGTAACCACTACCGATGAACTTATCCCGTCCGGGGAGACTTCATCGTACCGCTCAAATCCGCTGAAGCTGGCGGAATTCACGTTAAGCCGTAAAGCCCCTGCCTATGTTAAGCGGGCAAAAGAGGTAAAGGCTCTTGAGGAGCAAAGGGAAAAAGGCGGCGCGGACGGCGAATTACAAAAGCTGCTGCAAAAGATACAGGGCATTGCAGGCTGTTCAGGGATGGGGTTTGCAAACATCGGCATAGGAAGCGCAATTTTTGCCCGTAAACCAGGGGACGGATCCGCGAGGGAGCAAGCCGCTTCCTGCCAGCGCGTATTGGGCGCATCCGCGAATCTTGCGCTTGAATACGCTACTAAACGCTACAGATCAAACCTTATCAACTGGGGCATATTACCCTTCCTTGTTACAGACGAAAGCGCTTTTTCAAACGGCGATTATATTTTCTTCCCCGGCATTAAATCCGCTGTTCAAGAGAAGAAAGAGCGAATCACGGGTTATGTGTTAGGTGAAAAAACAGGCGAAATCTCCGCGACCCTTGGCGAACTGACAGACGCTGAACGGCAGATACTGGTAGACGGCTGTTTGATAAACTATTACGCAAGAAAATAAACCACGAACCCGCTAAACAAACGCACGGCGTAGCCGTGTATATGAACAATGCCGCATAGCGTAAGCACCAATAAATGCCGCTATCTGCAATAAAAGTAAGGTCACCTTT
>Ga0268262_10005048_pt1 | contig 13284 bp, 13 predicted proteins | sample TergutNc150P3_FD_190354 | JGI IMG/M metagenome (GOLD analysis project Ga0268262, IMG submission 190354) | Nasutitermes corniger P3 segment gut microbial community from laboratory colony in Florida, USA - Nc150 P3 (SPAdes) (version 2) | ecosystem: Host-associated > Arthropoda: Insects >... | reverse complement strand
GACGGGGTTTGAACCCGCGACGACCAGATCCACAATCTGGGACTCTACCGCTGAGCTACATCCACCATGAGATTCATTTTAATGTGAAGAAAAACCCTGTTTTTGTCAAGATGTAAACTTGCCAACCTCTTTTTATTCACATATAATTACAAATATCCACATTTAGGAGAAATAACATGGCGGAAAATGTCCTTGAAATTAACCAAGATATAATAGATGGGATATGTAAAATTTCCGTCAAGGGGCGCATAGATTCAAATAGCGCGAATGAACTGCTTTTAAGTCTTGAAAAGGCGTTAAGTGACGGGAATAAAAATATTATTCTTAATATGACGCAGGTTGAGTATCTTAGTTCCATCGGGATAAGGGTAGTCTTAAAAATCTATAAACAGGCTACGGAAGAAGGCGGATCATTTAAAATTGAACAGCCGTCCGAAATTGTAAAAAAAGTCCTGGGTATGGTCGCCCTTAAAGAAATGCTTGTTACAAATTAAATATCGTGATTAATTCAATCAGAGCAAAAATATTAGTTATTGTCCTTATTTTCATTATTGTAATTGGCTCTTCATTTATATTTTATGCTATTGAGACGACTGAAAATTATAAACGTCTCAGCCTTGAAAGCGTCCAAAAAACCCTTGATATTGAAACTGAAAAAGTTAATAAAATGATTGCCGAATTGGAAAGAAGCGCCATTTTTTACGCGTTAGGCGGGCGGCTTTGTTACGAAGAACAATCGGAAAAATTCGGGGAAGAATTTGTATTGGACGGCATAGACGTGCTTATAAACGCGGTAGGCGGAGGCTTTTGGTTTGAACCTTATTCATTCAAGCCGGACAGATTACGCGCCGGTTTTTACGCGTTTACTGATAAGGAGACAAATAAGGCGAGAATCGACAATAAATTTTTTATGGATGAATATGATTACCATAGCAGAAATTGGTATCGTGAAATACTGCAAGGCGTTACGCGCCCGTTTCAAGTCGTGTGGACAAAACCTTATGTCGATGATACCGGCACGTTCAGTTTAATGACTACGGCGGGGGCTGGGATTTTTAAAAACGGAAAATTAATCGCCATATCTACGGTTGACTGGGAAATAGAGGAAGTAATTAAAAATCTAATAAAAATAAATCCCACTAAAAACAGTTTTGTACTTCTGTGCGTGCCCGACAAGGATTATATTATCTCAAGCGTATTTACGGACAGTTTTACGGGGGAGTCATTAAAAAGCATACCTTGGGATATTTCATCCGATCATTTTACGCTAAATAACCAAAAATATTTCCGCTTTGGCCGTTACATGAAAAACGGCTGGCTTTTGTCAATCCAGATACCTGAAAAAGAAATATTTGAAGAAGCGGAAAGAAGGAACAGGCTGTTTACCGGCATAATAGAAATATCGTTTGTCACCATGTTGGTTTTTGCGTATTTGCTTGTTTCAATGTTTATAAATACCCCTATAAAAAATCTTACTAGCGTAGTAGAGAGTATCGGACTTGGAAATTTGGACATGAAGATTGATATCAAGTCAAATGATGAATTGGGACAGCTTGCAAGGACTTTTAACAAAATGACGGGCGATTTAAAAAAAGCGATTGATGAAAACATCCATGAACGCGAAGAAAAAGACCGCATTAATATGGAACTTTCCATTGCGCGTGAAATACAGGCAAGCATGCTTCCCGCGATATTTCCGGCTTTTCCGCTCAGGGATGAATTTGACATTTTCGCCGAAATGATTCCGGCAAAAGAAGTAGGCGGCGATTTTTATGATTTTTTCCTTATTGATAATGATAATCTTGCCGTAGTGATAGCCGATGTTTCAGGAAAAGGTATTCCCGCGTCATTATTCATGGTAAACACAAAAACGCTCATTAATTATTTTTCTTCCGATAAAAACCCAAAAGATATTTTTGACATTATAAATAATAAATTATGCCAAAATAACGACGCGTGTTTATTTGTAACTTCAATTATGGGCATTTACAATATTCCCACGGGCAGATTTGTTTTTGTCAACGCAGGCCATAATCCGCCGCTTGCAAAAAAGAGCGGAGGTTCATTTGAATACATAAAAACCAAACCGCAGATTGTGTTAGCTGTAATGGAAGACACTAAATACGCCCAGGAGGAAATTACGCTTAACGGGGGAGACACCCTTTTCTTTTACACTGACGGCGTTACGGAAGCCATGAACCGCGCAAGGGAATTATACGGGGAGGAGAGGCTTCTTGACGCGCTTAATAAATACAAATTTTCTTCTCCAAGAGAGCTAATTATCAATATAAAAAAAGAAGTGGATAATTTCGCCGCAGGGGCGGAGCAGGCTGACGACATTGCCATGCTTTCGTTACATATAAATGAAAAGGAGAACGCCAATTCAAAAAATGAAATAACGGTTGACGCTAAAAAAGAATGTCTTGGCGAAGTGGTTAATTTCATATCCGCGCAATTAAAAAAGACAAATTATCCACCCAACATTCAAAATGAGATTGAAATAGCCACGGAAGAGGTTTTTTCCAATATCGTAAATTACGCCTACGGACAGGATGGCGGAAGGGTCAAAATCTCCGTCTTTACGGAAAATGAAGTAAAAATCAGGTTTGAAGATAACGGTCAACCCTTCAATCCGCATGAACAGGAAGCCCCAGACTTAAATAAACCCCTAAATGAGCGAGAAATAGGCGGTTTGGGGCTATATATGGTCAAAAAAATCATGGATAGGGTAGAGTACGTGCGGGAAAACGGCAAAAATATACTGATAATCGCTAAAAAATAATGACACCTCTTCAAGATAAATTCTTATATACCGATATATAAAGAGAGGTATAATCATGATTTATGAAAAATGCAGGGATATCCTGCTTCAGGAATGTGAATTAATCCAAAACGCCGTTGTTGAACAGGAAAAAATACGCCAGGCCGTTACAGATCGGGAATGGACCGTTTTTGAGGACCATTTGGGCGTTATGAACTCTCTGGAAAGCAAAATTGAGAATCTGGAAAGGGAGCGGGAACAGCTTTTTACCGTTTTTAAGACACTTGTCCACCAGCAGAGTTTTTCCAGTAATTTGGACGCTAAAGGGCAATTTTACGCGTTAGTTATGCTCTTACCTGTAGGTCAGCGAAATGAACTTACCTCAATTTACCGCAGTTTAAAGATTGAAGCAATAAAACTTAGAATGGCAAACGAATCGTTATTTGCATATTTGTCGGGAATTAAATCGACATTAAAGGATTTTTTTGATCTTGCGTTTCCAGAGCGGGGCGGAAAAATGTACACAAAGGACGGAACGCATTTTTCCAACGATATGCAGAGTATTTTTTTAAACCGCAGTTTTTAACAGGAGGGTAAAATGACATCGACATTCATGGGATTGGAAATTGGTAAAAGGGGTATTCAGGCGCACCAACAGGCGCTTGCAACCGTGGGACATAACCTTGATAACGTCAGTACGCCAGGATACTCAAGGCAAAGGGTGGAATTTGTTCCGACTGACCCAATATTTATGCCGGCTCTTAACCGCGCTGAAACTCCAGGGCAGATAGGGCAGGGAGTCAGTGTTGAGCGTATTGAGCGCATTAGGGATCAACTTCTTGACAGAAGAATTGTTGCCCAAAGTTCAAGTGAAGGTTATTGGGAAGTGCGTGATCGCTATGTGCACTATATGGAGCAGATCTACCTTGAAACTGGCACAAATTCCGTAAGAAGCAAGATGGATAACTTCTGGGACGCATGGCAGGAACTTTCCCAACACGCTTCCGAAAATGAATTCCGCATCGGCGTTATTCAAAGGGGAAAAACTTTAATTGACGGCATAAAAAATCAATATAACGGTCTTAGTCAGCTTCAAATACAGGTTAATGACGACATTCAGATGACGGTTAAAAGGGTAAACGAAATTTCGCGCCAAATAGCCGCTCTTAACGGAGACATAGTAAGAATTAAAGCGCAGGGCGATAATCCAAACGATATAATGGACAGGCGCGATTTGCTGGTTGACGAACTTTCATCTTTAATTGACGTAACCGTTTCGCAACAAGACCCGGATGAATTTATGATTCACACATCAGGGCATGTTCTTGTACAGGGACAGGTAGGCAGGCAGTTTGACATGAGAAAAGACGTTGACGCTGAAAGTTTCGCGTACATCTATTGGCGCGATACGGAAACTGAAATGGTTTTTAAAAAAGGCAGTCTTGGGGCTTTGATGGAACTGCGTGATGTGACAATACAAAAAGAAATTCAAAACCTTGACAACATGGTAATGAATTTTACCGACCTTGTTAATGAGATTCACAGCGCGGCTTATGGCGCGAACGGTTCAACCGGGAATAATTTCTTTTCCGAATATCCGTTTGTAACAAATGTCAATGGAAATTATGACAGATCTGGCGACGGAGTTTTTGATTCAAGTTATATTTACAGGATTAACGGTCAAAATAGGCTTGAGCCAATGGCGCAGATAGGTTTGGAAGGCACAATAACCCTTTCAGGAAATGACAGGCAGATAGAAGTGCCTTATTATTCAACGGATACGGTAAACGACGTTATAATCCGCATAAATAATTCAGGCGCGGAAGTTGTAGCGCGTCTGAACAGGGAGGGAAAAATATCTTTTAAAGGCACTCCCGCGGAATTAGTTGACGGACAGAGGGTAAACCCCGATTTTGTTATACGCCATGTTGAAGACTCAGGGCATTTCCTTGTGGGATACGCGGGAATGCTTCTTCAATCTGGACCGGAAGGCGCTTATGATTGGGGACGTGCGGACGCCGTAACAAGCTTAAGGGGTACGCCTGAAAATTACGCGCTTGCGCCTGTAGCCCATCCCTCCGGCTGGATAGAAGTAAATCCAATTATACTTAAAGATCCGACTAATGTGGCGGCCGGCTATGGCTTTAACGGAAGATCGGCTAATCCCGGAAACGGAGACGCTGCCGATGACATTGCTTCGATAAGAAATACCCCCGTAATGGTAGGACGTTTTGCGACATTTGACGATTATTTTGCCACCACAATCGGGAATGTCGCTTTAATGGGCGAAGAGTCAGAAAGGGCGCTTAAAACTGAGAATCAGAGAATGCATTATTTACGCGAATGGAGACGGTCAATTTCCGGCGTAAATATGGATGAAGAACTTGCCAACATGATACGTTTTCAACAGGGATACAATGCCGCGGCAAGGTATATTACAACCGTAAATTCATTACTGGATACGCTTATCAATCGAATGGGCGTATAAGAAATATAGTAAAGATCAGGAGGAATAGTTATGAGAAGGATATCAAGCGACATGACCCATCAGGACATGCAGTATTATTTAAGACGGCAGGAAGAAAACCTGAATAATATGCAATCAAAAATTGAAACGCAGAACAGGATACATAGGTTAAGGGATGATCCTTTTGCGGCTTCACATGCGGTAAGATATGAATCCAATCTTACCCGTCTTAACCGTTTTGAACTTAATACTTATAAGGCAAGAGAGCACTTTGATAATACTCATGATTATTTAAATGAAACTAACAATATTATTCAAAGAATAAGGGAGCTTGCCGTTAATGGCGCAAACGGACTTCATCAAGATTACGAACTGCAAATAATGGGAATGGAAGTTAATGAACTTTTAAAAGAACTTGTATCGGTATCAAACGCGACAGGTCCTGACACAAGGCAGATTTTTTCAGGCGACAAAGTTTATACCGAACCTTTCAGGGTTGTTGAAGGAACTGTAGAGGGAGCCGGTGAGACAGTAATAACCCGCGTTGAATACAGAGGGGCGGGCGCGAGCCGTAAAATTGAAATTGGCGACAATATGTTTTTAGAACTGGATTTAGCCGGAGACGAGGCATTTTGGGCTGAAAAAATGCAGATTTTTTCCTCGACCGACGCGACTGATTACAGGGTACGCGAAAACGGCGCGTTTTATATTGACGGCGTTGAAATACCAGTAGCGATAGGCGATACTTTGCCTTCGATAGTCGCAAAAATAAACGATTCAGCCGCTCCCGTAAAAGCATATATAGACATGGATACAAGAGGGCTTGTTCTTGAAGGCACAAACGCCCATCTAATCCGTGCCGAAGACAAGGAAGGCGGACCAACCGTGTTAAAAGATTTAGGAATAATCGCGGGTAATATGGTAAATGACGCGCCTAATTGGAACTCCTCTGCAAAGGTTTACGGCGGTTCGGTATTTGACATGGTAATACGTCTAAGGGACGCGATGTACAGGGGAGACCAGGATTTTATAGGAAGCCAGGGAATAGCCGGTATGGATCTTGCGGTTAATAATGTGATACTCAGATTAGCGGACGTAAGCAGCAGAAAAGAAAGGGCAGAAACCGCATGGATGAGAATAAACGCGCAGGTTCCGAATATTACAACCATGCTTGGACGCGAGACGGGAATTGATTTGTTTGACGCTATTACTGATTTAAAGAACGCGCAGTTGGCGCATCAGGCAGCATTGCAGACGGCGGCTAAAATATTGCCTGCTACATTACTTGATTTTATAAGGTAGGAGTAAAAAATGAAAGTTGATACTAAGGTCTACGGAATTATTGATGTTGACGAGAAACAAAAAATAAAAATACCGCAGGGGCTTTTTGGTTTTGAAGATTATAAAGAATATGTGTTACTTGACGATGTTGAACAAGGTCCTTTTTTTTGGCTTCAATCAATTGAAGATAAGGAAATTGCTTTTATATTGATAGATCCGTTTCTTTTTCGCAAAGACTATGAAGCTAACATAACAAACGACGAGCTTGCCGAAATTGGAATAACGTCTCAAGAAAACATTCTTATTTTTACGATTGTTACAATTCCACAGGACGGAAGTTCAATGACAGCTAACCTTCAGGGACCGATAATTATCAACAAAAAGAATATGACGGGAATGCAGGCGATACTTTCTGACTCAAAATGGAAAACAAAGCATGACATTATAGCTGAATTTAACAAGCAAGGAAAATAAGATGCTTATACTGTCAAGAAAAGTAGATGAAAAAGTAATAATTGGCGATGATATTAAAATCTCTATTATTGAAATTAGAGGCGATCAGGTTCGTATCGGTATTGACGCTCCTAAAAAGGTAAAAGTTTTCAGACAGGAAGTGTATGACGCGATTAAAGCCGAGAACAAGGCCGCTTCCAAGTCCGTTACCGTTATACCAACTGTTAATTTTAGTAAAAAATAAGCAAGGAAGAATTTTACCACGAACAACACGAACCAACACGAACAAAGACAAGATATCGAAGAAAAGGTTCGTGTAAGTACCGAAGGTACTAGTTCGTGTGGTTCGTGGTTAAAAAAATATTATAGTATTATTTATCAGGACGAAAAAATAATCGCGGTTAATAAATCATCAGGTATTTCCATTGGGGGGGACAGGTGGGATGAGTCTAAGGAAAGACTTGACAGGCTTATTGAACGAGATTTAAAAATACCGAAAATATTTACGGTTCACAGAATAGACAAGGAAACTTCAGGGCTTGTAGTATTCGCAAAAGATAGTGAAACACACCGCAATTTATCAATGGCATTTGAACGGCGTGACGTGAAAAAACTGTATACCGCCATTGTTCACGGCCGCCCTTCATGGAAAGAGACTTCCTGTGATTTGCCCCTTATTCCAAACGGCAATAAAAAACACATGACTATTATTGACAAATACCGTGGTAAAAAGTCATTAACCCACTTTATATGCCTCACTATCTGTGGAAACTATTCAGTACTTCAAGCAATCCCAGAAACTGGCAGAATTCATCAAATAAGGGTACATTTAGCCGCTCTAGGACATCCCGTAGTTTGCGATGAATTATACGGTAAGAAGTCAGTCATAAAACTCTCATCCTTCAAACGCGGCTACAGAGGCGACCCTTTCGAGGAGCGACCATTACTCGAAAGATTAGGCTTACACGCTAAGGAGTTAACATTGCCGGATAGACAAGTACTAATTGCCCCTCTGCCTAAAGATATGTCAAGCCTTATTAAGCAACTGGAAAAGTATTCGTAATATTCCCAAAAACTCCACACAAAGAACACAAAGTAGAGAAGATCACAAAGAGGAAGAAAGAATTTTTGTCCGTTATCTTATAATGAGCTTCAATCTTAGACTTCTAACAGAAATCCCATATCCCCCCTTTGTGCTCTTTGTGCCTTTGTGATCTTTGTGTGAAATATATCCTAGTATTTATCCCTAATCGAGATATCACTTAACTTAGAAATCTTGTTAGTTGCCATATATTTGCGTATGCCTTCTATAATTTCTACCATTATGTGGGGGTTTGAGAAAGTCGCGGTTCCCACTTGAATGGCGCGTGATCCTGCCATTAGGAATTCCAGAGCGTCATTTGTACAGGAGATTCCGCCCATTCCTACTAGGGGGACATTTGCCTTTAAAGTTTTTAAAGAGTCGTATAACTCCCACACTATGCGGAGGGCTAACGGTTTAATCGCCGGACCTGATAAACCGGCTATTATGTTGTTAAATACGGGCTTGCGCTTTTCCGTGTCAATGGCAATTGCTTTGAAAGTGTTTACAAGGGAAAGCGCGTCAGCTCCGGCGTTAACGCAGGCTATTGCTACTGAGGCGACGGAAGGGCAGTTAGGTGAAAGTTTTACCATAAGTGGCTTATGTTTGCAGACTCTGCGGACAGCTACCACCAACGCGGCAGAAGTTCCGGGATCAAGACCGAAGGTAATGCCTCCGTCTTTGATATTCGGGCATGAGATGTTAAGTTCAATCATGTCAACGGAAGAGCCGTCAAGCAAAGCGGCTCCTTTAACATATTCGTCGGAAGACGATCCTGAAAGATTGGCGATTATCACCGGTCCCAAACGGCGCATATAATCAAGATCGTTCTCGATAAACGATTTAATGCCGGGATTTTCAAGACCTATTGAATTTATCAGTCCGCTTGAAGTTTCCCAAACACGCGCCCCGGGGTTTCCCGCGCGCGGAATAAAAGACAGTCCTTTTGTGCATATTCCGCCGAGTAGGGAAATGTCAAAAATAGTGCTGTATTCCCTTCCTTTGCCGAATGTTCCCGAAGACGCTATTACGGGATTATTAAATTTTACGCCGGCAATTTCCACCGACATATTAACTTGGTTTTCATTTGAAGTTACATTAGTATTATCACTCATTAAAAATCACCTCACGAGATGAGAAAATAGGGCCTTCCATACAGCAGCGGCGGTTTCCGCTTGTTGTCGTAATCGTACAGCCCATACACGCGCCGGTTCCGCATGCGAATTTGTTTTCCATAGAAATAAAGCAGGGTACGTTTTTTTCCTCACATTTTTTCTTTAGAACGCTTAACATGGTTGTAGGTCCACACCCGAAAATAACGTCAAAATCCTGCGGTGAAAAAAGGAAGTCGGTTATTTTGCCGATAAGGGCGTTTCCTCCGTCTTCAGCGGAAATGGAAAAACGTTTTGAATTAACGGCGTGTCCCATAATGGCGTTTTCCTGTTCTTTCTCTTTGAATCCTTTTTTAAAACCGGCAAAAAAATGAAAATAATAATCCGGTTTCTCGGAAACTAGGGCGGCAAGAGGGGCGACTCCCGCGCTGCCGCCTACAAGCGCGGCCTTTCCGTTTTCAGGCAGAAAGTCAGACCAACTGTTGCCAAACGGTCCCGTTAGCTGAATTTTTTCCCCCGCTTGTGCGCAGGAAAGTTCATCCGTACCCCTGCCTTTTTTTTGTATTAAAAATTTAACGGTATTTGTTTGAGGAATGTATTCAAATACGCTGATGGGACGCGGTAACAGAACGCTGCCGCGAAGGGGTTTTACCATGAAAAATTGACCCGCCCTTGGAACCGGCTTTTTCCATGTAAATTGCAGAATAAAATATTCATTTGTAACAATGGTATTTTTCTCAAGTTCGCATACAATACTTAGACTCATTTTTATTCCCTTGCCTCTCTAATTATATCATCTCTCATCAAAATAACAGCCTGTCTCGCCTTTTCGGCGGCAAATAAATTATCCGCGTTCTCGCTACCCGGCTCCTTCCGCCATGCGGTAATAATCGACCTTGAGGCGTTCACCACGCCGCCGTTACCATCCTTTAACAATAACGCCGCGTCCTTAGCGCCGCCGCCCTGCGCGCCGTAACCGGGTATCAGAAAGAAAAGATCGCCGTAATTTCTTCGAATTTCAGCGGCTTCTTCCCTATCCGTACAGCCTGTAACTACGCCAAAAAGCCTGTAACCATAACTTCCTTTAATATTAGCGTAAAAATTCGCTAATTTATCCCCCACACAATGGTATACACGTTTTCCGCCCCCAATTTCAAGACATTCAAAGTCCCTCATACCAGAATTACTGGTTTTCATTAGAACAAACGCGCCCTTTTCTTTAAATTGTGCAATTTTTAGCCATGGTTCAATCGAATCTAAACCCATATAAGGGCTTAAAGTGACAAAATCTGCCTCAAAATCGCCTGAGAAATGAGCTTTTGCATATCGTTGTGCGGTGTCTGCAATATCGCCCCGTTTAATGTCGGCGATTACAAGACAACCTTTACTACGAATATATCTTAAAATATCAGAATAAACACGAAGACCGTCAAGTCCAATTTCTTCATAATAGGCAATTTGCACCTTAAAACAGGCGCACACATCGCAAACCGCGTCAACAACCGCCTTATTAAAAGCCAGCACCGCATCAGCGTCACTTCCCGCCCTACGCCTCTCCAAGTCAGGCACATAATCTACCGCCGTATCCAACCCAACGCAAACATGTCCTCTTTTTTTTACGCTTTCAAACAATCTGTCAACATTAAGCATTACTTAAAGTCTCCGGCGGAAATAATTTCGTCGCAGTACTCGCAACGGTATGTGCGCTGTTCGCTGTTTTCAAGGTGGAAAACATGGGTTAAATATTTTTCGGTGGAACTGATACAGCGCGGATTCTTGCATATAAGCACGTTTTCCACTTTTTGCGGAAGTTGGAGCTTTATCTTTTTTGTTACCCGCTCATTTTCTATGATGCTTACGGTAATATTGGGATCGATTAAACCAAGCACGTCAAGATTAATCAATATCGTATTGTCTATTTTAATAACATCCTTTTTTTCGCATTTTGTAGAGTTGGCATTGGCTACAAACGCCACTGTATACGGAACTTTATCAAGCCCAAGCCAGTTAAAAATACGGCTTCCAAGCCCCGCCTTAATGTGGTCTATGACAATGCCATTTTTTATTTTCTCTATGTTTAACATTCGCTTACCCCCAATATCGATGCAAGTAAAGCCATACGGACATACATTCCGTACTTCGCCTGTTTAAAATACGCGGCTCTAGGATCGCTGTCAATCTCAACTGAAATCTCGTTTACGCGGGGCAGGGGATGTAAAACAATCATTTTCTCCTTACCCATTGCCATTTTTTCGGTATTAAGGACATAAGTGTCTTTCAGGCGGATATAATCATCCTCGTTAAAAAACCTCTCCCTTTGAACGCGGGTCATGTACAAAACGTCCAATTCATGCATTGAGTCTTCAAGGTTTTCCCTTTCTTCAAAAGCGATATTATGTTTCATTAAAATGCCTTTGATGTATTCAGGCAGGACAAGTTCGTCAGGTGAAATAAAAATCAGTTTTATTTTCGGGTAACGCGACAGGGCTTTGGCAAGGGAATGAACTGTACGCCCGAATTTTAAATCGCCGCAGAAACCTACGGTAATATCGTCAATTTTTCCTAAAAGACGCTTTATTGTAAGAAGGTCGGTTAAGGTTTGGGTAGGGTGGTGGTGGCCGCCGTCCCCCGCATTTATGACGGGAACTGATGAATAACGGCTGGCAAGAAGAGCCGCCCCTTCTTTTGGGTTGCGCATAACTATCGCGTCGGCGTAACTTGCAGCCATACGGATTGTATCCGCCAGACTTTCGCCCTTTGAAGCGGAACTTGAACCGGGTTCGGCAAAACCTAGACAGCTTCCCCCAAGGCGCAGCATGGCGGCTTCAAAACTAAGGCGTGTCCTTGTGCTTGGTTCAAAGAAAAGGGTGGCTAGAAGCCTTCCCCTAAGGCTTTCCCTAAGGTATTTTTCGTCTTTCTCTATTCGCTCTGCAAGCGAGAAAAGATAGTCCATCTCACCAAGTGAGTAATCTTCCGGCTCTATTAAGGATCTTCCTTTTAGCATTTTTACTCCAATAAGCCGTATAAACGGCAATTTTAACAAAAATCCCCATTCTTAGGGGATAAATCCTCCAAATTCTTAGATTTTGACACCTCAAGCATTAAAAAAAACCCCGCCATTTTAGGCGGGGTTAATATAATAATGTTTTTTAGGCATACAAAAAGCATAATTGCATTATAACAAAAAGACCGATTTTAATCAAGTAAAAAACAAAGAATTTATTAAAAATTCTTAAAAAATTTAGTGCAAAAAATTAAGAATTGTATTATTATTATACTAAGGAAGAAATAGAATTTTGGAAGTAGTATTACTCTTGTTAAACAACGAATAATAAGGGGGCTTATAATGTGCAAAAGGAACCTGTTTACTTGCGTACTGTTTTTAATTATTGGAAGCAGTCTTTGGGCAGGCGGTGGAAAGGATAATATTTCAAAGACGGCTGAAGATCCGTCAGGTTTTACCGATACGCTGGATATTTCGGAGAAAAAGCCCGGAAAATATAATTTTTACATGGAAGCTACGGACAGGGCGGGCAATACAACCCTTGCAGGCCCTGACAATATTTATATCGACCCGGAGTCCGATCTTCCTCGGACTACGATAATTAACCCCCTGCCGTATATGCGCGTTCAAGGTAATATGAATGTTGTCGGCATAGCGTTTGACGATGACGGCGTTAAAAAAGTGGAAATCGCGGTTTATCGCGGAACAAATGGCAAAGGCGAGGAAGTAACTCGCGTAACGGCAAGCGGAACAGATTACTGGTCATATTTTCTTGATACGTCTAACGGTGAAATTTGGACTGATGGCGATTATACCGTAAAAGCATGGGCGACCGACATAAACGATCTTGCAGGTAACGCTGATAAATACCCTAACGGTGATAAAGTACCCCCAAAAAAACAAAAAATCGCGGTTGTTTACTGGCGGCTTGACCGAAAAAAACCTGAAACCATTATAAAAAGCCACTCGATAGGCGCTCTTGTATCTGGAAATATTAAAGTTAGCGGAACTGTTACCGACGGTAATGGAATAGCGGCTTTAAATTACTCGGTTGACGGCGGAGAAAAATACAGTCCGGCAAAATTAAATATAGACAAAAGAAACGGCAATAACACATGGGAAGTA
>Ga0268262_10005047_pt1 | contig 13286 bp, 14 predicted proteins | sample TergutNc150P3_FD_190354 | JGI IMG/M metagenome (GOLD analysis project Ga0268262, IMG submission 190354) | Nasutitermes corniger P3 segment gut microbial community from laboratory colony in Florida, USA - Nc150 P3 (SPAdes) (version 2) | ecosystem: Host-associated > Arthropoda: Insects >... | reverse complement strand
ATTAAACAAGCCTATGGGCTTGCTGCGTATAAGGTCAATTTTTACCGCGGCAAGAAACGGGACAACAGCGGATTTGTTTGATTTTGAAGACTCTATTTTTAAACGAATTGCCTTCGATTTAAGATTGAAAGGCAGCGCTTCATTCAAGGAAGCGGCATCTATGTTTTCATCAGCGGATTGCTCATCAAGCGCAATTTCCAATTCCGCATAATCGTTAAAAATATCAGATTCAACTGCATTCGGCATATTTATTATATATTATCATCACTATATCATATACCGATAGAGTGTAAATTATTTTTTAAAAAATGAATGTATTTTTATGCTGTTTGTGAGTAAAATAACAGTTTTAGTCATAGCCGCTTAATTCAAAAGATTAATTACAAATTATCTGATAAACTCTAAAAAAAGGAAAAACGGCCGTAAATACTACGACCGTTAAAAATGATTGGATTACCGTTTCTTCATTGATACGGTGTAATTCGGAAGATAATTCCTTTTGATTTCCATAACCAAATCAGTGTTGGTAAGAGGTTTCAGGAATTTATATGTTCTTCCCGATTCAAGACAGGTAAAAGTAATACCGGGTTGAGTTCCTTCCATGATCGTTTTAAAATCCAGAATTGTTTTGTTGGAAAAGTCATACAAAACTCTTCCGTCGGTACTCAGAATCCTGATATTGTTCGATGAGAAATCCCATACCGCGTTATAGTTGGTATCCAGCCATTGACCTATAGGTAAATTCCCAAGCTGAATGGGATCCGCTGGCAGCAATGCTGCCGCTAACAAAATGATAAGAACTACAAACAACTTCTTCATTTTTTATCTCCTCTGTTTTGAATTTACTAAATTAAAAAGTGAATGTGGTAAATTTGTGTCTTTTAGAATTCATTAATCGAAAAATAAAAGTAAAAATATAAAAAATATTCTTTTTATTTTGTCATTTCAGGGCTTATAAAGATTTTTGTATGAATTTTATAACCTTGCTATTATAGTGAAATATTTTAATGACCAAGGCAATAAAAAATATTCAGAGCAAATATAAATGATTGACCTTTGTATGCCAACAATCAAGCAAATATAAAATACCACTGTGTTAAAAAAGTTATAAAAATTTGACTAAAATCTGCGATGAATAATTTGTTAAGCAGCAATGCGTTGGTTTCGTCAATACGAAAAATATAAACTAGCCAATTCAATGCATTAAATATGATTGCCTGTAGTAAAAACTATATTCATGAAAGCATATAAAATCATTCGGAGAAAAACAGCCGCTATTGACCATTTCCGCCTTTGTATAATAGAATCCTACTATAAACATAGGTATTATGTGCAAAGGAGGATAAAAATTGATTAAGGTTCTCATTCCTTACGCGCTTAGGGCGTTTACAGAGCGCAGCGCAGAGGTGGAAGTAAACGGCGGCACTGCGGGCGAGGCGATAAACGCGCTTGCAAGCTCCTACCCCGCCCTTAAAACCCACCTGTTCACGGAAGACGGTCAGCTTCGCGATTTTATTAACCTGTTTGTAGGCGGCGCGAACATCAACAGCCTGCAGGGACTGAACACGCCTGTTGCAGATAACGGCGAGATTATGATAGTCCCCGCCATCGCGGGCGGCAGCGATGACAGCGGCGGCGCAGAACTTACCAACGAAGAAATCGCTCGCTACAGCCGCCACCTGCTTCTGCCGGAAATAGGCGTTGAGGGGCAAAAAAAATTAAAGGCGGCGAAAGTCCTCATTGTCGGCACAGGCGGTCTTGGCGCGCCTCTTGCCCTGTACCTTGCGGCTGCAGGAATAGGGACAATCGGACTTGTGGATTTTGATGTGGTTGACGAATCAAACCTTCAACGGCAGATAATTCACAGCACGCGCGATGTGGGTAGGCCCAAAACCGCGTCCGCAAAAGACAGAATCAAGGGGATAAATCCGCTGCTTAACGTGGTAACGCATAACGAAATGCTTACAAGCAAAAACGCGCTGGAAATATTTGCGGATTATGACATCATCGCGGACGGGACTGATAACTTTCAAACACGCTATCTTGTAAACGATGCCTGCGTATTTTTGGGAAAACTCAATGTATACGGCTCCGTGTTTCAGTTTGACGGGCAGGCAAGCGTTTTCGGCGCAAAAGACGGCCCATGTTACCGCTGCCTGTACCCCTCGCCGCCGCCTCCGGGACTTGTCCCATCCTGCGCGGAAGGCGGAGTCATGGGCGTACTTCCCGGCATTATCGGAACCATTCAGGCGGCGGAGACGATTAAACTCATAGTAGGCGGGGCAAAACCGCTGATCGGCCGTCTGCTTTTGTTCGACGCGTGGCGCATGACGTTCCGCGAATTAAAACTTGATAAAAATCCTGACTGCCCCGTATGCGGGAAAAATCCTTCCATACGCGAATTAATCGATTATGAACAATTCTGCGGTTTGAAAAAAAACCAAGACGGTAAAACTATAGATACCATAACCGCTCTTGATTTAAAAAAACGCCTTGATAGCGGAGATAAAATTCAATTTATTGATATCCGTGAACCTCATGAACGCGCCATTGTAAAATTTCCGAACGCGAAAGTTATACCGCTTGGCCAGCTTGAAAGACGCATGGAAGAATTAGACCCGTCCGCAGACGCGGTATTTCTTTGTAAAATCGGCCAGCGTAGCATTTTAGGGATACGCGCTTTACAGGACGCAGGTTACAAAGGCAGGCTGTTGAACCTTCAAGACGGCCTTAACGCGTGGGCGCGCGATGTCGATAAAAATATGCCCATTTATTAAAAACACATGCTTTCAAGTGTTTTCATAAATATTTAGCTGTTTCCCGTAAAAATAAAAATAAACTGTGGTAATTTAACGCTTCGCAGGTAAAACATAAAATTTCGTACTATTCCTTTTTTTACAGAGCTTTGATTGGTACGAAACTTCGTTTTATACAATAATTTTTTTAGAGTTGTTATAAATTGACAGTTTTAAGCGACGTTCTCTATTGACAATATCTGTCTGAAAACCGAACATAAAAACAACAAACATAATATTTTGTATAACGTAAGGAGGCGTTATGATTACCCAAACAATACAACCTCGTTCATGGATTTTATTAAATGAAACAAAAAAAAATCCGAATAAAAACACGAATGAAACAGAAGACAATATGCGTCTTTTGCTCTCGGTATATGACAGCCTGAATAATCTCAGCGAAAAATTAAACAGACTCAGTTATATACTTCAAAGAAAAAAAATGGAGTTGATTTTATTTCAGAAAACAGGCTGAACAATTATGAAACGGACATCCGTGGAAAAAAACCTAATTATGAATCGTAATTAAAATAAACATATCCGCCGTTTCCGTTCAGTCTTTTTGGTAAAAAGAGAGATATGAAGCGTCAAACCAGCCTGTACCTCCGGCGGCTTCTACAAGAAATTTCGCCTCATACATATTTGTACCAAGGATCATTCCTATTCTTTCCCATTCTTTAAAATGTTCCGTAATGGAAATTGTACCGCTTTGCCTGCAATTTTGGCGTATACTGAAAAATTGAGTAAACGGCGTATTGCTGCCTTCTATGTTACCTGAACCGGCGGGTCTTGTCGCCTGATAAATAAAATAGACAGAACCGTCCGCAGTAAATTCACCTTTTTTCGTTGCGCCGCCTCCCATTGTTGAAGGTCCCATTATTCCAAAGCCGTACCAATCTTCAACAATGTACCACTCAATCATCGGATTTCTCGACCAGCCGTAGATTCCTATGTATGAATACGGACCGGCGGTTCCGTTTGCAGACCGGGTAAATTCAAAATCACAGAAAACATTTTTATAGTAAGTGTAAGGTCTGCCCTGATTCCAGAAATACCCCACACGGCCCAAAAAATCATTGGAATTGGTCCATTCTGCCCTGAAAGCCGCTCCGCCGCCCTGATTTGGTCCGTACCAAATCAATTTGTTGTTATTTCCGCCGCCGGCAGACCAAATTTCATAGCCATAGGGAGAACCCGGTAAAGGCTGATTTCCCCTGCTGTTACCGGAAAATGTCCTATAAGCGGTTAATTTACCATTATTCTGATCTTCCATGTTTTGTCCCTCTTTTTGTTTTAATGTCGCGCATGACGACAAGAAGAAACAAACCATCAATGAAACAAAAACACAAAAAATACACCTTGATAAAAACTTTCTCATTTACTATTCCTTAAATTTCAGATTACATCACAGGTAAAAAACAATCAATTACTCAATGGAGATTGGCTGCTGTATTTAATTTTTCAATAACTGTTTTAAACCGCTGCGGCAATGAAGATGAAAAAACACGCGCCTGTGTTTCTCCGGGCAGCGTAATTTCAAGGTTTTTTGAATGGAGCATAAGGCTTACACCGGGGAAATTCCTGTCTTCGCAGCCATAAACAGAATCTCCCAGGATGGGAAAATTTAAATAACGCATATGCACACGAAGCTGATGAGTGCGCCCTGTCTTGGGACGCAGCAAGACGAGCGAATAATTTTTCCAGCTTTTTATTACTTTATAAAAAGTGACGGCTGATTTTCCGCAGGAAGATACTGTAAAACGTTTTCGATCTTTTTGATCTCTTGCGATAAATGTTTCTATACGGCCTGTTTTTTCTTTCGGCGCGCCGCAGATAACGGCGATGTATGTTTTTCTTACTTTGCGCGATTTAAACTGATGAGCAAGAAAAGCATGAGCCTCTTCATCATAGGCCGCGATAATAAGTCCGGACGTTTCCTTATCAAGACGGTGTACAATACCGGGACGCAAGCCGGTCAAGTTACCGCCTGTTTTATTCAGTCTCCTGAAACAAAGGGCGTTCGCCATTGTTCCCTGTTTGTTGCCGGCTCCAGGATGCACAACCATCCCCTGAGCCTTGTTGATTACAACGCATCTTTCATCTTCATAAACTATTTCAAGCGGGATTTCCTGCGGAATAATATTTTCAGGAGGTGAATCATCCCAAAACAATTCAAGCAGATCATTGCTTTTTACGGGACGGGAAAGTTTAACGTCTTTTCCGTTTATTTTCGCTTTCAGTTTCCTCGCCTTGATTTGAGAACGGGAAAGCAGGCGCAAATTTTCCGACACATAACGATCAAGGCGCAGATTGGGAGAAACCTGTTCTTTAACAACATGGGAAATGGACGGCATTATTCAGGGGCTGGTTCGTTCAAGCTGACGGTATCGTCTATGTCTTCCGGAATTTTCTGAATTTCCGGTTTCTCATCCGCTTCGGCGCTCTCATTTGATCTTCTTTCTATGGTATAAGTTCCTCTTGAAGGCGGTTTGCTTTCCAGTTTGCGGCGTTCCATATTCTGCCTAATCTTTACAATAATTAAATCGGTAAAGGCAAACGCTGCGGAAATTCCTATGGCAAGCAGAATATTCCTTCCGAATTCCTGGCTTGTCAGATCGACCGCACCCGCCGATTTAAAAGGCCACGGCGCATAACGGCGTCCTTCGGCGGAAAAATCCATGCCGTTAGCTCTGTTCCATCGGGATAAATCATTAAAGAAAGTCGAAAAAAACATGGAAAAAGGAAACGTTCCGAACGCGATAATATCCCAGCGCCGCAAATCTTTCGCCCATTGCGGAAAACCGGTTGTATTAAAAGCCTTTATTTCATCTTCGGTAATAACGCTGCTTTGAGCCGCCGCCGTGCAAAAAGGACTCAGTATTAATATAAACAGAATTAATGAAAAAACTATTTTGTTCATGAATTTATCCGTTTCCTTTAAAAATTAAACTTCCTATTCTTAACATGGTCGAACCTTCTTCAATCGCAGTCTCAAAATCGTTTGACATTCCCATCGAAAGGCATTTCCAATCTTCACCTGACGGGAAACGTTTTTCAAGCTCTTTCCGCGCTTTTACAAGCTGCCTGAAAGAATTACGGATTATTTTCGTATCATCCGTAAAAGGAGCCATTGTCATAAGCCCTGCCGGTTTCAACTTCTCTTTTCCAAGAAGATTTTCCGCAGCTTTAAAAAGTTCGTCAAAACCGGCAAACCCGCTCTTTGTCTCTTCGCCTGTATGGAGTTCAAGCAAAATCTCAAGCGGCTCTTTTTTTAAATGAACGTGCTTGTCAAGCTCATCAATAAGCTGCTGCCTGTCCACAGATTGAATACAGTCAAAAAAAAGAGCGGCTGATTTTGCCTTGTTCCTCTGCAAAGAACCTATCATGTGAAGCCGGACTTCAGGATGTTCGTTCCTGAAAGTTTCAAACTTTTCCGTCCCTTCCTTCACTCTGCTCTCGCCGAAACAGGTAATACCGGCGCAAAAAGCCTCTTCCACAGCGTTAACCGGCTCAAATTTTGAAACTCCCATTAAGGTAATTTCTTCACGTTTTCTTCCGGCGGAATCACAGGCTTTTTGAATCCTCTCCTCTACTTTTTCAATATTTCCTGTTATTGACATCCCTATTATATATTCGCATATTCCCAATAGATTTGGCAAGAGACAGAAAAACCTCATGTTCAAGGTTTTCGGCGCGTTCATTTCCTGTAAGCCCGTTTTCACGCAAAACGGACGCGCAAATTTCTTTGGAAGCGGTAAAATTTGTCAAATTGTTTTTTATAGTTTTACGTTTCGACGCGAAAAGAGCGCGTACCAGCGGATAAAAAACCGGAGGATAAACTTCTTGGTTTTTATTTTCAAAAAGAACTCCCATGCTGTCCACATTCGGCTGGGGGTAAAATGACGAAGGATGAATCGTCATTAACGGTTTTACCCTGTACGCGGAAGCGCATAACACCGAAAACGAGGAATAATCCGGCGAACCTGCCCGCGCCGCCATCCGCAGAGCTGTTTCTTTTTGCACAGTAACAACCGCGCGTTCAAACAAACGGCCTTTTTCCGTAAAATCCGCGATTAACGCCGCTGCAATATTATAAGGAAGATTCCCCAATAAAAACTGCGCCGGTTTTTGACCGCTCCACGTTTTCATAACATCGCCTTCAATCAAGGTGAAATTCTCTTCTTCCGCGAATATTTGCGTTAATATCCGGATAAACCCTTTATCTATTTCAAACGCGCTTGTTTTTAAGCCTTTTTCAAGAAGCAAAGCCGTCATAGCTCCAAGCCCCGGACCAATTTCCCAAACTTCCTCACCGGACTGACAGCCGAGAGCTTCAACAAGCGCCTTCCTAATTGCGGGATTAATTAAAAAATTTTGGCCGAATTTTTTGCGCATTCCAAGTCCTTCACTTTCAAGGAAAGTCCGCAAAGCGGAAGCGGAATTGTAATTTATCATGTCAGTCAAAAGGCTGAAGTTTAAGCCGCGCCCAGCGCTGTCTGTATTCAAAAACGGCGATCAACAGCGTTAGAACAAGAGAAAACGTTAAAATAAAAGAAGGTTTACCGGCGGAAATGTTCGGAATACTTCCCGCGAGTGTAACAACGCCTTCCATAAGACGGTAAAGCAAAGACAGCGGGATATTTAAGAAACCGGAAAAAGAGAAAATATCAAGAACAAGCCAGGCAAGAGAGCCTATCATAAAAATCGCTGTAAGCGGAACAAGCACAAGCCCTGTGAAAATTCCCATAGGGACTATTACTCCAAAATAAAAATCCGTAACGCCCGCGGTCGCAATAAAAGCGCCGCATGAGGCGGATAACGGACGCAGGATAAAATCCGGCGCTTTACCCGCAAACAGGGAGTATAAAAGCGGAGAAATTATCAAAATACCGGCAAGCGCAAGATAGGAAAGAATGAATGAAACCGAATGTCCCGCGGCAGGAGAAATAATAATCTGAATTAAAAAGGAAAGACACAGAATCGGAAACGGTTTTTTAGGCAAAGCGCCGAGAACTGCGGCAGCCCCAAGAAGGTACATCAAAGCGGCGCGGTTAAGGCTCGGCATCGGCCCGACTATGAAACAGTAAAGGCAGATAACCGCAGCTCCGGCAATTGAGGCGGCTTTAAGGCCAAGCGGTTTTTTCAGAAAGAAGGCGATTAATGCAGCTAACACCGCGAGGTGCATTCCGGAAAGCGCAAGAATGTAGGAACAGCCGGCTTTCCTGTAAAGGACCGCTAAATTTGTATCGAGGTTGTCCTTTATTCCCAAAAGAAGCGCAAGCGCAAGACCTCCCCAGTTTTTGCCTTCAAAACGCTTTATCAGTCCAAGCCTTATCCCTGTACGCATTCGTTCAATTGCGGGCGCAGGTTTTACAACGTGCAAAGAATTCGCGCTGAATGTCCAGCCGCTTTCAAAAACGCCCTGCCCGTTTGTAGGGCGGAGACTGCCCTCCGCGAAAACTTCGGCTCCGCGCCCGAATTCCCTCAGCCTTCCGGCGTTCTCCTGAGGAAAGAAAACGGTTATCTCTCCTTTTGAGCTTGCCCGAACGCCGCCATCCGCCGCGCATTTTCGCAATGAAAGAGACACAACGGCTTTCCCGTTAGAAATAATTCTTGGGTCTTCAAGTAAAAATCCTTCAACAGCGGTTATTCTGTCCGTAACAAGTCCAAAATGTACGCTTGTGCGTCCGGCTCCCGCCGCGCATATTCCAAGCATGAGTCCTGCGGCTAATGCGGTACTGCAAATGCTTGTAAGCTGCAACAATCGGTTTTCCCGGCAGACAGACGCAAGAACACGGAACAAGCAAAGAGCGGCAAGCGATAATATTATTACGGCGGCGCTTAAAGACAACGCGCAGGAAGCCAGAAAATAAAAACCAGCAGCGGTTGAGAAAGCCAAACATAAAAGAGGAGCAGGAAGAAAACGCTCTAACCTGGATATTACCATTTTATACGAGCTACCGCCTCCCTGGCAGCGATTTTAATGTAGTCTGGATAGGATAAATTGTTTACATATATTAAATGATCAAAAACAGTTTTGGAGCCGATATTGCCTAAAGCCTGAACAATCGCAAAGGTAATATCAGCGTCATAACCGCCTCTTCTTTCAGTTCTTTCATTGATAAGCCCAAGCTGTAACCCAAGAACAAAAGCGGCTTCGGAATTTCCGACAGCGCCAAGGCACGTAATTGCCTCGATAAAACGGATTTTCGGAGCGATGTTCTGCACATAATCTTCCCTGGCGCGGTAATAGGAGCGGATTGCCGGATCATTCGCATTTTTCCATCTGAGGGAAGTAAGCTCCAAAACAGCGGCGTAACGCATTGCCGTTATATCGACATCTTCCTCATCAAAAGCAAGAGCGCTCTCAAGCGCAAGAGACGCAAGCCGTCCGCGTTCCGATACGCTTAACCGCCTGCTGTTTATTACGGCTTTCAAAGCGGAGAATTTTTCTACAGGCGGATTTTCCTCAATAACGCCGAAAAGAAAACTGAATAAATTCCCGTTAATTTCATCTAATGCTCCGCGCGCTTCGGAAGCAATCACTTCAGGATAGCCGGTATGCAGTACGGCAAAAATAACGGGATAGGACGAACTGTCATCCAATTTCATTATTGCGGTAATTGAAGCTGAAACCAGTAAATAATCCACTGCCGTTCCTGAACTGAAAAGATCGTTAAGTTCTGCAAGGTAATTGTTGATTTTTTCCGTGATATCCCGATTCCCTTTTCTTTGCATGCCAAGGGCAATAAGCGTCTCCGCTTTTGTTTCAGGGTCGGGACTTTCCGAAAACAGCTGCCACAACTCATCAATATTTTCATTATCCGGCGAAACAGGTAAATCGGCGGAAACAAACATAAATACAGACAACAGAAGAAACATAACCGGAATAATTTTATGTTTACGCATTACCGTTCTCCCTGAATTTATCGAAAGAACTGCCGCTTGCGGCAGGACTGCCCGATTTATCAGTTTCATCATATACTCTGAACGGCAATTCATCATCGTCATCCTCCGGCAGAAAATTAAAAACTTCGCACAGAATATGATTTCTCGTCCATATCGGAAGCGTATCAGCCTCCATGTGCACTAAAGAAACATTTGCTTCACTGTTAAAATCAACAGAACGGACAGTACCGGGTATGCAAATGGGAATTTTGTTAAGGGAAAATTGCACCTTAAGACGCAGACCGTCTAAAGCCCTTCCGCTGACCCTGAAAGCGCAGCCTGTATCGGATATATCTTCAAGCAAACACCTAAGCCCCGCCGATTTTTCCAGTCTATGCGGATTATCTATCTCATTTACCAAGTAGAGAAAAGCCTCTTTTACTATTTTAATACGGAGAGACTTGCGTTTCTGCGTTCTAAAAAGAGCGTCGTTATGTTCAACTTTCAGGGATGAAATACCCTTTGAAAATACTTCGTCAATAACATCAGTATCAAAAACATAACCGGCGTCATCTTCCCGCCAAAAATAAATTGAGATTTTAAGACCGTGCCATTGCATGGAAGTTGTTATTTTGCTGTTTATGGGACGTGAAATTGTAAGGTAATTGCCGAAATTCTTTATAACTTCCGAATTGAAAACCCCGGTGCCCTGTACCAAAACCTTTAAACTCTGACCTTCGCTGATTTGGCGGGAATTGGTAATACTGTTTTTGGTATCAGACTCGCTCATTTCAATTTTTTTACAGTAATCAAAAATTCTTGATAAAAAATCCTGCACGGACAGATCATTGATTTCTCCGGACGATCTCGCCGAATTTACCAAAGAACGAATAATTGTTTCAAATTGTTTATGGGATTTAAATATCGTTGCCGGGTCTTTTATTCTACAGCTCACCGCAAGCTGTTTGAGCTGTTCCATATCCTTGACAGTAAAACCAGCTTCTTTACCCTTTGAGTAAAATTGAATCCATCCCCCCGAACCTTCCTTTTTTAACCTTGTAAAATAAAAGGCAATAATGAGAAAAATAATGGAAAAAAAGAAAAATTGAACCAATGTTTACCTCAAAATTCAATAGAGTTATTGTTATACTTTGATTATAATATAGAAATATTATCAAGAAAAGCGCAAGGACGGAAAAAGTGGGAATTTATATTGAAGCCCTGCTGCTTTATATTATCCTTTTTTTCTCAGGAGCGGCGGGAGCAATTGTAAACGCTTCAACGCCGGAAGGGTTCTCCGCGGGGCGGGAATTTGTAAGAATTTTTCTGCATAGCATTCCTTCTCTTGCGCTTGTCTGGTATCTGTTGTTAAAGGTAAAAAAAGCCAAATACTGGAATATTAAACCCGGAAAAAAAGACGTGGTTTCTTTCCTTATTACATTCCCATGTCTTTTAATTACAGGTTTTGCCGTTTCGTTTATTTCATCGTTTATGGGTGAAACTACAATAACATTGACATACCCTTCTACCGTTTTCGGATGGATAATACTGAGTTTTTCCTGTATTCTTGCGGCATATCTGGAGGAAAGTTTCTTCCGCTTTTACCTTCTGTCCAGAAGGGATGAACTGAAATTGAGCGCGGTATCCGCTTTGATTTTATCTGTCGCGCTGTTTTCAATCTGCCATGTTTACGAAGGCCCGTGGGGATTTTTAAACTCGTTTTTTTCGGCTGTTATACTGGCTTTTATTTTTCTGCGTTACGAGGCTCTTCACGGAATAGCTTTCGCGCACGGTTTATACAATATCGCGGCTTATGTAATAAATTCGCAGTTATCCTAAAGCGGTTAAACGGCATTAAAGGCATGAAAGTAATTGCAATATCATGTTAAGATAGTTTAAGAAGTTATCTGGTTAGGGAGAATAGAGAATGGCAAAGATTGAAGGGTTCAGAATTCGTAATTTCAAAACTTTACGCGATGTTACGCTTGGCCGTTTGTGGAATGAGAGAAGTTCCGGTGAGTTAACGCCGATGACCGCTGTAATAGGCAAAAATGGTTCAGGAAAAAGTACGCTTTTTGACGCGTTTGGCTTTCTGTCAGATTGTTTGAAATTAGGAGTCGAAGAAGCCTGCGATGCAAAGGAACGCGGCGGATTTGAACGGATAATATCACAGGGTATTAATGAACCGATTATGTTTGAGATTTACTATAGAGAAACCAGTACGGAACTTCCAATTACTTATGAAGTTGCATTCGCTCTAGATAGTCACAGCCGTCCATACGTCAAAAGCGAGCGCCTGCGGCAGCGAAGAGAAGGACAAAAATCAACCGGCCGACCATTTTCATTCTTAATTCTCGAAGACGGCATGGGTGTAGTATGGAAAGGAAAATATGAAGGAATAAAGGAACAATCAGGCCAATTTACGCTGGAAGACATCAATAAATTAATGCGTGAGGAATCAAGCGAAAGAGAAGTTGTTGAACTGGAAGATAACCGCAGATTGGGCATTGCTACACTCGGTGCGCTGAAACAACATCCAAGAATTTCCATATTCAGACAATTCATTGAAGGCTGGTATCTTTCATATTTCAGACCAGATTCAGCTCGTGAATTGCCGTTATCCGGCGCTCAGAAACATTTAAATATACACGGTGACAATATCGGCAATGTTGTTCAGTTTATGAAACGCGACCATCCGGAACAATTTCAAATAATATTAGACGATATCGCGGGAAAAATTCCGGGAATAGATAAAATAGATACAGAACCAATGCCCAACGGCCGATTATTGCTAAAATTTAATGATAAAGGTTTTAAGGACCCTTTTTCCGCCCAGCAGATGTCTGATGGCACATTAAAAGTATTCGCGTATTTATTGCTGCTTTCCGATCCAATGCCTCCGCCGTTCATATGTATTGAAGAACCGGAAAACGGTTTATATCATAAACTGCTTGAAACACTCGCACAGCAATTCCGCGCCCATGTTACAAACGAGAAAAATAAATCTCAAATTTTCATTACTACGCATCAACCGTATTTTGTTGACGCGCTGGAACCTAAGGAAGTTTGGATACTTGAAAAAGGCGATGACGGGTTCTCAAAAATTCGCCGCGCGAGTGATGATCCTATAGTTCAAGGTTTGGTAAGTGAAGGAATTCCCCTTGGCGGGCTATGGTACAGCGATTATCTTGAGGAAGGTGCAAAAAATGCACTTTGAGTTTCTGATAGAAGACCAATCGGGAGCTAAAGCAATGGAAATACTTCTGCCGAAACTGCTTGGAAACAAGGCCTCATATAGAATTATTGATTATAAAGGTCTTGGACATCTCCCGAAGAATCTAAAACCAATGACCGGAGCAAATAAACGAATACTTCTGGATCAATTACCCCGATTATTACGCGGATACGGGAAAGTCCCCAGCGCCGGATACATAATTATCATTTGCGATCTGGATGATAGAATTGAAAAACAGTTTACTGGGTATATACTTGACGGACACAAGTAATAATAATAGAATCATGGTATGATATATCCCATGGATTTAATTGAATTTGAAAAGGAGTTTGGGACAGAAAAATCCTGCCGTGATTATCTATTTAACT
>Ga0268262_10005046_pt1 | contig 13290 bp, 16 predicted proteins | sample TergutNc150P3_FD_190354 | JGI IMG/M metagenome (GOLD analysis project Ga0268262, IMG submission 190354) | Nasutitermes corniger P3 segment gut microbial community from laboratory colony in Florida, USA - Nc150 P3 (SPAdes) (version 2) | ecosystem: Host-associated > Arthropoda: Insects >... | reverse complement strand
ATTCCGTTTTGGAATTCAGTATAAATTGAGGTGTTATGCGAAATTTAACATGTATCGTCTGCCCGATGGGCTGTTCCCTTGAAGTAGACGACAGCAAAGGCGAAAATTCTCTTGCTGTAACCGGAAATAAATGCCAGAGGGGAGCGGCTTACGCAGTGGAAGAAATCCGCTCTCCGAAACGTATCGTAACCGCCACTTGCGCTATTAATGGGGAAGTAATCGGTTCTGTAAGACGAGTTCCGGTAAAGACCGCCGCCCCCTGCCCGAAAGAAAAAATATCCGCCCTTTTGGAAGACATTTACAAGGTGAAAATCAATCTTCCCGTAAAAGCCGGCGACATTGTAATCGCCGATTGGAACGGCAGTAAGATAGACATAGTTGCGGCAAGGACACTATTCTCTGACAATTAAAATTGTCAGAGAATTCCGATTAAAAGAATGAGGTGTATGACATAATGTTTTTTAAAAAGGAAGAAAAATCGTCCGATACATTTTGGCAGGAGTTTACGGAGAAAACAGGCGAGACAGTTTTAGAGCGAGGACTGGGGAAGTATGTTTCGGGTTGGGAAGAATTTGATAAAGACAAAAGAGGCGGTATTTGGGGATTAGTTATTAACACGTCGGGCGGTTTTAGGTTTCATCATTTTCCGCAGTACACACTGCCTATTCCGGGCATAGCGCCGTTTTTAGTAACTCTTTCTGCTGACTCAAAAGACAAACCTAAAGAGATAACAATTTTTATTCCGAAGGAAAAAATAATTTCGAAAAAAATTATTAAGGAAGAAAAATGGTATAAGCGTTTGTTTTGCAGTTCTGCGCCGCAGTTGGTAATCAATTACAGGGACGAAACGCCGGAAGAATCAGGCGGAAAAGATAAAAAACTTATTTTTGAAGCGGAATATACAAAGGAGAAAGTATTATGACAAAAAATCAAAGTAGAAATTTTTTTATTGATCTAACAGTAAGATTCGCCGTTTTTTTCACCGCCGTGATACTTTTGTTATCTGCTGTAAAAGTAATTTTTGCCCGCGTTAATTCTAAAAAATTTGATATTACAAAACTTTTCGCCCCTGACAACGCCAGTTTACGGTACAGTTATATCCTAATATTGGCTTGTATTATTTTTGGCATTACTCTGATTTCCTTTATTGCGGAAGCCATGTTAAACAAAAACGGAACTGTAAACAGAAACAGAAATAAAAATAGATATGACGAACTGTTTAAGCGGCACGGCATATACCATAAGAAAAAAATGACCTAATAGGCTGGGAACCCTATTGGTTCCCGAACAAGTCTTGCAGTTTTTTATCTGACCGCTTTAAAGCGGCAGACTACAAAACTGCGATTTTAAAAGGAAATTGTTCAGAAACTGAAATTTCCGAACAATTTTATATTTTTTTCTTGATTAGTAAAACAAAAAAAGTTACAATAATTCATGGGCAAAGTGAAAAAGATACTATTTCCGTTTTTTTTAATAATCGCCTCGAACATCTTCGCACAGAATAGAGTTACGGATTTCTCCCTTAAAAGCCTTCAATCGTATCAATATAAAACAAGTCCCATTACCATACAAAAACTGGTATTTAAGGACGCTCTCCAATATGCATATAACGTAACATATACATCGATGAATTTGACGGTAAGCGCGAGGTTGAGCGTTCCCAACATTAAACAGGAAAATATCAAGGGGATAGTGATAATGCTTCGAGGGCATCAATTTCCCGGAAACTACTATACCGGAAAAGGGACGGAGCATCCGGCGAAAGAATATCTGCGAAGAGGTTGGGCTGTTATTGCGCCTGATTTTTTCGGTTACGCTTCTTCTTCGCAGACTCCGCCGCCTTCAACTTTGCATCAATTTTATTCCACTATAAACGCTATGGAACTGTATAAAAGCATCGAAGCCAAATCGCAAAATTTATTTGTTTTTAATTCCGCTGTTCCTCAAACAGACAGAATTTCGCTTCCAACGGATTTTAAGAAAATTGTAATATGGGGGCACAGCAACGGCGGACAGGTAGCTCTGCACTTTTTAACGATTATACAAAAACCTGTTACAACAGTACTCTGGGCTCCCGTCAGCATTAGTTTCCCCGAAAGCGCGGCTCATTACGGAAGAAATCCAGAGTGGGCGGAAAGTTTCAAGAAGGAATACCCTGCAAAAGATTTTTCGTTTTTTACATACCTTGATAAAATTGCGCCAAACACTCCCATACTTCTTGAGCAGGGCGATAAAGACAAAGGCGTACCGAAAGAATGGAATGACGCTTTGTCGAAAGCGATAACGGAAGAAAATCTTCGCCGTGAAAAAGCGGGGATTGGGAAAATTCTTTTACGTTACGAAGTTTACACTAACGCGGATCACAATCTTAATCCTTATTGGGGGACGGTTCTTCCAAGAGACGTTGCGTTTTGGGAACAGTATTAAATATTTTTAACATACTTCGCTTTGACCGCAACGCGGACGGCGAGATAAATCTCGCCTCATTTTGTTCATCTGGAGACGCTGTTCGGCGTTGGGGCGTTTGGATTTTTTCATCTACAGTCCTTGACGGACTGCATAATGTGCCCCCTTACTGGGGCACGGTGCTTCCGAGAGATGTTGCGTTTTGGGAACAGTATTAATATTTATTTCTGTTTTACCCGATTCATTTTATCAAGAGTGCCTATGATGCGCGGTTCTTTGCATTTGGGAGAAACAGTTTAAAATTGTTTCGCCCAACCGCAAAGGTTAATAATCTATCTCGCGCTCTAGCTATGGATTTTTTATTCTCCTTTAAAACCCATTAAAGATTACGGAGTATTGCTTCTATGTTTTGCCTGTAATCTGATCTCTGCGACCATATAGGGTAAACTTGATCAAACGTAATGCCGGGGGAACCGCGTTCCCAAGCAAGGGAAAAGCGCGGGTCAACAAGTTCTCGGTTGGGTCTTTGGTGCGCGTAGGCTTTTAAGTGCTGAATATGAGCCCGAACTCCTATAGTCCAGTCTTGGAAACTGGCTCCGCTTAAACCGCCGTAATTACGGGTTGCCATACGTTCCCGATTTCTAAAATAATCTGTCGCATGAAGCATTTGGGCAATGGCTAAATCAATATTTACCCCTTCATATCCCGCTTCCTTAAAATATTCATTGATAATAGCAATATCATTGTTGCTCAAAGCGGGATTTTTCTTTCTTGCGAAAGCTATTACTCTTTGCGGATTTGTTGAGCCTGTGCCCATAACGCTCCTTGACGTGTTTACAGACCTGTTAGCGTTTACGTTAGGTGTAATATTATCATAAACGATATTTTTGTTTTGATAAGTTTGCGATCTGTTGTTATTGCTGTTGTTTACTGTAAAATCTATAGGAACTGCATGGACTTCGGCGTTTCGGTTGTTCTGACCGGAAACTAAAAGCAGTATAGGTTCAGTGATATTACTTTTGTAATCTTTAATGCCTTCTATATTAACAAGTTCATAACTATTTTGCTGTACGTTCCTTGTAAATACTAATTTTTTACTTTGTTTTTGAAAAAATATTTGTAATTCCCTGCCGTTTTCAATTCCGGACATTAATATTCCCTCACTGGTAATCGGAAAATCTATTTCCCTTTCATTAGCCGGATTGGCAGGATTAATAATAATCATGTTATTTCTGATCTCAATTTCCGCAATTTCATTTTGTTCGGATATTTTCAAGGTAAAAGGTCTTGAGAGATAAAATTTTAATCCGTCAGAATTTTTTTCGTTTTGCAATAAGAATTGCACTATTTTTGGAGTAACAGGAATTTTATCTGCAGTTACTTGATTTGAGGTATTGTCTTTTGGGGGCGTACCCGTATTTCCCCCGGCGGCTTGCCCCCTTTTTATGTCTCTTAACTCTCCGTTTATCCTTCCTAATTCTTCATTTACCTTTTTTAATTCGTTTTCTAATGAATTGTTTGCTTCAGGAGGTTTAGCAGGGGTAGTAGCTGGGGGTTTTGCCGGTTTTTTTTCAAATAAAAACCTCCTGCGAATCCCTGATAGCTTATAAAGCATACAAAAAATGCAAGTATCAATGCTGTCTTTTTCATATCGTAATTCCCTTGCGGTTTTTCCCGCCGTCAAATTTATATGTTATTCCGCAAAGCGGTTTTTGCCATGTTACTTAACTTCCTGTTTAAAAATATATTCTCTTAAAAGAATCTTCTCCAATAGTTAATATTTCCCCTTCTGCGGAATCGGTAATAAAATAGGTATAAGTATGAGGTGAAAACAATTCGTTAAGCTTATTTTCAGGTATTTTATTTTTCAAATCATTTCTTGAATACCAATCTTGTAGTGGGAACATCCACTGAGTGCCATAACCGCTTAGATAATCCTCCAGAAAAAAACGATCATAATAGGTATATGTTATTGTAATAGTGCCTTCTCTGGTAGTTGTAAAATTTCCGTATTTATAAAGTTTTCCATCATAATAATAATTAATTTCTCCATTATTAAGATCAATGTAACTTCCATCATTATAATAACTAATGTCCCCATTATTATAAATGTAACTTTTCTGTGTTTCCCACGTCCCATTGAGAGCAGGGTCAGTTTCGGGTTTGCTTTCCGGGATATCATCATTGCACCCAACAGCCGTCATTGCAAACGCCAGCGACATTACAAGTAATCTAAGCCAAAATCTTTTGCTTGCCATTCCTTCCTCCTTTACTTTGACGGTAAAATATATAAATACTGACTATTCCGTGTAATAAATCAAAATGTCGTCAAGGGAAAGATAATAACGGTATGTATTGTATCCGTCTTTTTTTTCCCATATCAAATTATTTTCCCCCGGCTCAAGGTCAAATGTTAAAAACGACCAGTCAATATCGGTAATCCATTTTGCCTTTTGTATGCCATTAATTGAAAAAACAGTGCCAGAAGAGTTATCTTTATCGTACTTATTGGCATACCAAAATGAAAATTTTGCTTTTTTAGTTAAATTTATTTTAAGATGCAACAAAGCCGTATTAGTGCCGCCGACTCTTATGGATTTAGTTCCGTTTTTGGGCGCAAAAAAATAATAAGAACCACTGCCTAAAAAGCCTGATGATACGTATCCTGAACCTGAACCCGAATAATAACCGACGTCACTTTGTTTTAAGTAATACGGCTGCATTTCCCCTTCGGCGTCGTCCCACCATATTACCGTACTTTGTACCGAGCCTAAAGTACCGTTGTTATTTGGGTTATTTATTTCCACAATTAACGTATTATCAATAAAAGTAAATTCCTTTGGTTGATTTTTTTCAACTATTATTAAATCTCTGGTTCGGGCGGTTATGGGATTCGATTTCCGTTTGAAAAAAATGTACCCTGCGCCGACTTCAACGCTATTTGTTACTTCAGTACCGGATTTAATCGAATTTTCATATTGATTATTGGAAAAAGTAACGTTATTCCAAATAACGTCTGTAATTTCCGTAAAAGACTGGTTTTTTATTTTTAGGGTCGTATCCCCGGTTCCGGAAGCTCCGCTTTTTCTTAACTCACAAGTCCTCGGTCTTCCATTAATTGTACTCCATGGTTGGTCTAGTATCAGTTTATTTCCGGAAAGAGACGCGCTAGCGACAGCATAAGTATCCTTCCTTTCTAATTTTAAAGTATTAGCATTCCGAGTCCATGTTCCGTTGAGTGTGGCTATAGAACCATTAGCGTCTCTAAAAACCAGTATCCATGAACCATTGTCAATGTCTAATTTAATTTGCCCTGTGTCGGCATTGCTATAATTACCCGTCCATGTACCGATAACGTCAGTATTATTCCCATTTTGGTTATTGTTCCCACTCTCCGGCGTATCTTTGTCATTACAAGACGCAAAAACCAGCGTAAGAATTAATGTTAATATTAAAAGTTTTTTCACTTTAATTTCTCCTCACTTAAAAATGATTGTTTGTTCACCGGTTTTTGTAACCGAGTTTCCGTTATAGGTAAAACTGTATATAACGCCATTCTTAACTGTAAATTCGGGAATATTGCTCTCGCTAAATGTTGAAACTACCAAGTAGTCTTGCGATAATTCTCCTTCCGCTGGAATATTTGACAGCCTGTATACTCCGGTTTTTCCGGGAGCGATGGGATAAATGCCGTTGCCATCCTGCTGGAGTATTCTCCCAAAATACCTTACTTCGGCAGGCAAATTATGGGCGTTGAGCATTTTGATAAACGCCGACCTGAATTCAAGGTTTGTGGGCTGGGGTATCTGCTTGGTATATGACTTATTTTCTTCTATAACGAAGTTTATTTGTACATTGAAATCAAGACCGCTGGCAAATATATTGCCGCTGTCGGTATCAAAGGCGTCGTTTATCCGGTACAGGTACTCAATGGAAAATGTAGTGCCAAATCCGTGAGTGTCGCTGATACGGACATCAATCTTTTTTGAATTACCCGCAGGTAACTCCAGCAACACGGGACCGCTAAAGGAGTCACGGTGAATTTTTATGTCATAACTTGATTCATTAAAAAATGTTACTTTTCCGGTTTTTAAAACCTCTTGCTCTTTTTTATTATCATCTACAGGGTTATCGTCTGTCTGACTTTTACAGGAAACAATCAAACATGACAGAAGCGCGAAGAAAAAAACAATTTTCAAAAAATGTTTATTCATGTACATTTTTCTCTCAAAAAACTCAGGCTACCAATAATAATTCCGGCAGCCTGAGCTATTTAAATTTTTAGTTGGAAACCAAGAGATCGCTGGTATTCATCTTGATTCCTTGTGACAGCCATGCTTCATAACTTGACGCTTGTCCTTGATCTGCGCCTGCTTTTAGAGTCAAAGCAACGGTATAAACATATCCGTTTTGAATGGCTACGCCGTTTGCGCTGGGATCACTCTGAAATCTAACAGGAACAACAATCTGCCCTTGCGACATGGCAAGGTTTAGATTGAGTAACTCACCTTCTGTTGATCTGATTTCATAGGATTCTCGCGCACCGCTGGTAATACCTGTATATCCGCTTTCTGGGGTTCTGATTGCATTGGCAACTCTAAAATTTGCGTTCAGATTAGCATTATTTCTAACCTGTATAGTTGCAAACGGAAGATTTACACTGGGGAAGGTAATATTGACACTTGTTCCATCCAGTGGAAAATAATATGGCGATGTATCGTCAGTCGGTTGTTTTGGCTGAATATCCAAAGCTGACAAGGTATCACTGGGAGTGAAAGTAACGATGGATTTTGTAACATTATTGAAAGCAACCCATACAGGGTACAGCGTCAATTCATCGCGGTTGGGAGAGTTTATTTTGCGTCTGACTTCCCCTTTGGTAAGATAGGCAACTTTTTCACCATCCGGTGAATTCTTCCTGAGTTCCAGTCCATAATCTTTACTTCTGTTATAAACCGTATATTGGTAAGTGCCATCAGTTGTGGAAACGATGTTGGTAGTGAATTTTCTCCCGTCCCCGTATGTTACCATCGCCGTATGATCTACCCTTGATTGCTCTTTAGCGGTATTAAATTCAGTTTGTTTAACCGCTCGCAATAATACATATCCGCCAACCTGATAATCAGACCTATCTGAAAAATTGATGTTACTTCTGGTTCCTGCTTTTACGCCGCCGACAATGTAATTCAGGCTTATAGTCTCGCCAATAAATAAAAGCATGTCGTTCTGGGTATTATTGACAACCTCAACAGTCCCGTTTTGATTATTCCGGAAAGTACCGGCATAATATTGTGCATAGGTGTCCTCATTTTTTTCGTTCCCTTTATTCCCATTGTCATCATTATCACACCCCACAAGGCTCATAACAAGCCACAAGACCATTGTCAAAATCACTGTTCTTTTCATAAATTTAATCCTCACTTAATTTATTTTCTCACCGCATACGCGGCGATTATGCAATAAAAACGTTATGCATCACCGGAATTTTACGGAATATTTACAGTTACCTTTCCGCCTCCGGAAACATATGCGTATTTTTGTTTCCATGAACCACCAGTAAAATAAATACTATACTCCACGGTATATGTATTATTTTCATTAACAGAAAATTCCTTCGTCGCATAAGCGCCGATAGCCTGCGCGAATATTTTCTCCACTGCCGTTAAGTATCCTTAATTCATAAGTAGTAGAACTATTATTAATAACACTTATAGTGCCTCCGGTTGCCGCTTCTTCCTCATCACATCCTACAATCGTCATTCCGAATACCAGAGCCATTATCAGTATTCCCAATAAAACAATTCTTTTTGCCATCTTTTCTCCTTTTTGATAAATATTAATAATCTCTTACAGTGATTATTTTCATACAATATTAGTTATTTGTTGTTTTGTCAATATATTAGCTAATATTTTCTATGACTGAAAGCGATTTAAGAGCCATTTTTGGCGAAAATCTGAAAAAATATCGGACTATTAAGGGGTTATCACAGGCTAAATTAGCGGAAATTCTCGATATTTCCCCCAATTTTATAAGCGAAATTGAAACCGGAAAACGTTGGGTGTCTTCTGACACGCTGGTAAATTTTGCGGAAGTTTTGGGCGTTGAAGCGTATGAGTTCCTTAAATCCCCGCAAAAACTTGAAAATGAACTGTCAGAGTTCATAGAATCCTACACCGGAAAAGCCGCCGCCGCCGCTTCAGAGGCCGTTCTCCGTTCCCTTGATGAAATTCGCAAATTCTATATGAACTAAATTTTGGGAGCCTATAAAAACCTCGGTTAGGTTTTCAGTGGTTCCCTTTTTAAAATAAATTGTCATGCTATAATTAACTATGAAAAAAATTGCCGTAACCGCACTTTTAATTCTTCACGCCGCAATAATATATGCGGACGATTATAAATGGGATTTGATCAATGCGCTGGCTAATAATGATTATCAAAAAATTGAGGCTATAATTAAAGATAATGCAAGATCAATGCCGACGGCGGAAAAACGGCTTGTTATGAATTTTACGCTGACTTATTCTTCGGGGGAAACAACTTTAAGAACTGTTGATTTATTGGCAGGTTACAATATTCTTCCGAACAGTTATGATTTATACACGGCGATAAACAGAAATCAATCTAATAATGTTATTCAATTATTAATGCAAAAAGGGGCGAAGCCGAACGGCGAAATATTGCTGTCGGCGACGGAGAAACAAAGATTTGACCTTGCAAAACAATTTGTTTTAGCAGGGGTGAATGTAAATTATCAGTATCCGCCGGGAAAAAGTTATTCGGACGGTATGACGCCGCTTTTATACGCTTGCAAATGGAATAATTTGGAACTGGCAAAAATGCTTGTAGAAAACGGCGCAAACGTAAACACAAGAGCGGCGGACGGCAGTACGGCGTTATCTATTGCTCAAGCAAACGGGAATAATGCTATTTCTTCTTATTTAACTGAACATGGAGCCATCGATACAAGAAACAATGTCGCTCCGTCCCCGCAAAATAACGGCATTGCGAATGTATTGGATAATCGGGTAATGGATTTTAAGAGGGGAACATACAGGTTATCGGGCAACAATAACTCTATGAAATTTACGGGGAATGCGAATTCGGGCTCTGTAAGTTACGCAAACATAAGAAACAACAGCGTAAATAACGGAATTTACAGAATAAACGGAAATACTTTGACAATCGTTATCGACTCTTATACATTCGTTTACAAAATTGATTCTAACGAATCTTTTTCGGGTAACGGAGAAATATGGGTGCGAACGGGGAATTAAATGTTGGAAACCTCTAAAAACTTCAGTTTTTAGAGGTTTTCATAACCTTTGAAGAAAATCACATTAGTGTAATTCGTTACGCGATAATGATTTAGTGATTTTCTTCGTGGAACCTCTGAAAACCTAAACGAGGTTTTTAGAGGTTCCCTGTTTTTAGTTACGCTATCTTAACCGCTTTCATCTGCGCTTTTACGCATAACTCGGCGGCTTTAAACGAGTGTTCCTGCGTCATGGCGTTTTCTGTCCGGTTAAGGCAGTCAAGTATCAGCTGGCCGAAGAAAGGATAGCCTATTTTGCCTTCCACGTCGTAATAAGTTTCTTCCTTGTTATTTGCAAGATACAAATGGCCGCCGCGGCTTTTATTTTCACCTAACTGCATGTATTTGCGCTGTTCAATGTAGCCTTCCGTACCGAGAATAAACGAGCGTCCGTCTCCCCACATTTGCAATCCGTCGGGAGTGAACCAGTCCACGCGGAAGTAATGAGCCGCTCCGTTGTCGCCGACAAGCATGGCGTCGCCGAAATCATCAAGTTCGGGATATTGCGGATGATTGTAATTCGCTATTTGGCTTCGTACAACTTCCGCATCCTTCACGCCTGCGTAAAATAAAAATTGTTCTATTTGATGACTGCCGATGTCGCAGAGTATTCCGCCGTATTTTTCTTTTTTAAAAAACCATTCGGGGCGGGATGGCGCGCTAAGCCTGTGGGGGCCAAGCCCCATTACCTGTATTACTTTGCCAATCGCTCCCTGTTCAATTAACTGTCCTGCAAACACCGCGCTTTCCACATGGATACGCTCGCTGTAGTACACCATGTATTTTTTTCCGGTCTCTTTTACTTTTGCTTTCGCGGCGTCAAGCTGTTCCAATGTGGTAAGCGGCGCTTTGTCGGTAAAATAATCTTTTCCAGCCGACATAACACGCAACCCAAGGGCGCATCGTTCCGACGTAACCGCCGCTCCGGCTACCAGCAGAACTTCTTTGTCGTTAAAAATTTCATTCTCGCCTGCCGCGCGTTTTACGCCTGAATAAGTCTGACAAAATTTATCCATCTTGGCAGGATCGGGATCATATACGCTTTTTAGAACTCCGCCGGCTTCGATTAATCCGTTGCACTGCCCGTAAATATGCCCGTGATCCAGACCTATCGCCGAAAAAACAAACTCGCCTTTTTTTACAACAGGCGCGGGTTTTCCCGTTGGCGCGTAATTCATTCCATTGGATTTTTCACTCATAATCTTACTCCACAGACGCGGTTTTTTGGTAAAAGCGAGGGACTCTCTCCTTCATGCCTTTTACCGTATAAAAAGGATCGTCCTTTTTAATCGGCAATTCTACAGCTTTCTGTTCAGTTCCGGCTTTGTAAATCGCCGTGATAAGCTCAATTGTCTTTCTGCCATCTTCTCCGCCGATTAACGGTTTGACGCCTTTTTCTATTGCAGATAACACATCGTCAATCTGCCCCTTGTGCAATGAATACGCAAGTTTCGGCAGGGACTCATAATAAGTATTCAGTTGATTTATCAATTCTTTATTTTGTTCCGCCGTGGGAAAACCGTTAGTTTGAGCGACGTTAGCCGCAACTCTCCACGGGAAGGAAATGCGCGCTTTCTCCCCCTGAAAAACAATCTGCTGTTCTTCGCCGTGATGAATAACGGAACTTGTAATCTGCGCCAATGCGCCTTTAGCGCAAAAACCGCCGTCATATTGCAGTATTGCGGCGGAAATATCTTCCACTTCGGCGTTATCATGGGAAGCGTTGCTGATAACGGCGGTTACTTTGTTTGGAAGCCCGAGCATCCAGCACAGCATATCTATGTGATGAACAGCGTGGTTAAGCGTACAGCCGCCGCCTTCTTTTTCCCAAGTGCCGCGCCACCATAAATCGTAGTAAGAATGACCTCTCCACCACAAGGAATCTATTTGCGCGTGGACTATTTTGCCGACAAGCCGCGCGTCAAGAACTTTTTTTAACGAATACACAGGATCGCGGAAACGGTTTTGCGCGATTACGGAAAGAAGCCTGCCGTTTTTTTCGGCGGCGGCAATCATCGCGTTACATTCTTCCAGAGAAGCCGCCATAGGTTTTTCCACAAGCACGTCTTTTCCGGCGTTGAGAAAATCAATTGTGATCTCGGCATGGCAAAACGGCGGAGTGCAGATACTTACAAGATCGATATCCTTTGCGTTTAAAATATTTTTGTAAGACGCGCTTACTTTTGCGCCTATGTTAAGCTCGCTATTCATTTTCTCGGCTTTTTCGGGAAAAATATCCGCAAGATGGGTTATCTTGCATCTTTCAGGAAAAGCGAGAAATCCTTCGATATGCTGTTTGGAAATATTGCCTGAACCTACGATAGCAATGGATAACATAAAATCTCCTACTTCCGCTTTTTCATCGGGAATTAAGTTTTATTAATTATAGATGGTAAAGAAGGAATTGTCAAATGTTTTATGCGTGAAGATTTTAGATATTGACAAAATAATATTTTTTATTATAGCCTATTGGTATGAAAAAATACTTAAAAATAATGTTCCTTTTATTTTTAGAGATATTTCTTTTTCTTTCCTGTAATTCAAAAGAATATAATGGGAAGGTGATTATTAATTGGATAGATTTATATGGCATTGAAACAATAGATTTTGATAAATCTTCTATTATTTTATCTTATGATATTCCCGATGAAAACAATCAAAACAAAAGGAATATATTAGAGTTAAACCCCAAAATTGATAATTTTGTTATTCTTGAAAAGAACGTACGAAATTTTAGTATTAGGTGCATAAACGGAGATATTGGCTGTTATGTATATCCAAATATACAGTTGCCGGATAAAAAACGAAAAATAGAAATTTATTTATTTAAAGATATATTGCCTGATGATGATAATAAATTAATTTTTATGAAACATGAACAAGTATTAGGATATTCTTATTTTTTTAATAAAGATGATTATATATATGCTGTATTGTCAAAAAACAACGTAATGGATTTGAACTTGAATAATGTTAGAAAATTAACAGATATTAATACTATTGTTAACCCACCTGAATATAACATTATGAATTTGGATGAAAATGAGATTGTTTATTTTTCCTTTAAAGAAGAGCCTAGAATTCCTGAAAAATACCCTTATTGCGCATATTATGTAAAAAATAAAATTGATAACAAAATAATACAACTGAATAATGTATTTTTTGTTATTGATAAAGAGTTTAAAATGAGTACTTTGGATTTTAAGTGAAGGGAATAGTACGGTATTGAGTAATACCGTACTTTATATTTACTGAGCGTTGCGTACTATGCGGAACCCAAAATCAATTTCATATGGAAGTCCACCACCCATACCAAATGGTTCATCGAACCATCGAAAAGCCGAACGCAAAGACTCAGCGCCAGAACTCCAATTGTTATTTGTGTAGATAGAGTAATTACCTGACAGAAAAAAAATAGCGGTCATTGCCTCCGAATTTGGATAAAATAAGGGGGCCAAAGAACCCTCATCCTAACAGAGCGTCGGAGGAACAGGAAAAAGCCGTCCTTGATTACTGCCTTGAGTATCCCGTACACGGAGCCCTGAGGGTAAGCCAGCAGTTAATACTGCGG
>Ga0268262_10005045_pt1 | contig 13291 bp, 8 predicted proteins | sample TergutNc150P3_FD_190354 | JGI IMG/M metagenome (GOLD analysis project Ga0268262, IMG submission 190354) | Nasutitermes corniger P3 segment gut microbial community from laboratory colony in Florida, USA - Nc150 P3 (SPAdes) (version 2) | ecosystem: Host-associated > Arthropoda: Insects > Digestive... | reverse complement strand
GAGTGGGGGAGAAGCGAATCTGAAGTTACCGCTAAGGTAAACAACGCGTGGAACAAGTTGTTTGTTGGCGGGACAGCGGATGAAAAAATCTTCGTGGAAGTCGGAAGCGATATGGCATACATCTATACCGCGGATACAGATGACGTACGTTCCGAAGGAATGTCCTACGGCATGATGATGTGCGTACAGATGAATGATCAGACGAGATTCAACAAGCTCTGGAAATGGGCAAAGACATATATGTACAATGAAACAAACAGTGGCAGCAATTCAAGGGGTTATTTCTCATGGCAATGCGGCACAAATGGCAGTAAAAAAGATAAAGGCCCCGCCCCTGATGGAGAAGTATACTTTATAACATCGTTGTTGTTCGCGCATGCCCGCTGGGGGAGTACAACAGGCATATATAATTACGCGAAAGAAGCAAGGCAGGTTATCTATGATTTGACGCGCCGTGACACGGCAAAAGGGGATCCTTCTGGTGAGCCTCCAATGTTTAACACGAGTAATTATATGATAAGATTCGCCACAATTGGAAATTCAGCTACCTTTACAGACCCCTCGTATCACCTTCCGGCATTCTATGAAATTTGGGCGGATGAATTGGAAAATGACTATGATGACGGCCAGCTATACGGTATTTGGAGCAGTTTGGCTGACTTAAAAACCGACTTTGAATTTTTCAGAAAAGCGGCGCAGGCCAGCCGTGCCTATTTCCCGACAACGACAAATGCCTCAACAGGACTTGGGCCGGATTATTCGTTATTTGATGGAACGCCTACCGGCGGAAACCACGCGGATTTCCGTTTTGACGCGTGGCGGATTGCAATGAACATAGGCATGGATTACGCGTGGTGGGCAAAAGACCCCTGGCAAAAAACATTTGCCGATAGAATTCAGGCGTTCTTTGTCAGCAAAGGCGTCACCACATATAAAAACCAGTGGAAACTGGATGGAACCGTGATTGAAGGAGATCATTCGCCGGGCCTGGTTGGCTGTAACGCGGTTGCCTCCCTGGCGGCTACGCATGAAAACGCCTGGAAATTTATTGAAGACTTCTGGAATATCAGCATGACAACGGGAAAATACCGTTACTATGACGGATGCCTGTATATGATGTGTATGCTGCACTTAAGCGGCAACTTTAAGGCTTATGTAACCAATAAAACGCCAAGCGCGTCAATTTCTCCCGCAACGGCGACATTCGATAAAAAAGAAGGGGCGCAGGAGGACATCACGGTAACTATTACGCCTAACGGTAATACTTTTGTGAGCGTCAAAAACGGCAACACAGCCCTTACCGGCTCAGATTATTCCATAAGCGGCAACACAGTGACGATTAAGAAAGAATATCTGGCGAAACAGGCAAACGGAACAACAACTTTGACCTTTACTTTCAGCGCGGGAAAATCCAGGAACATAGCGATTACAATCAAGGATACTACAGGCGGCGGCGGGACGTTACTAAAGTATGACTTTACTAATAGTTCTACTACTATAGCTGACGGTTATCCGAAATATAGCGCAAGCGGTATAACTGCGACAATAACCGGAGGAGTTTTAAGAGTATCAAAAACCACAAATGGCGGAACTGTGTCGTTTGTATTACCTTTTACTGTGGGAGTTGGGGGAAATATTTCCAATTATTCCGGTATAAAAGTAAACCTGCAAGGAGTGACCGGGGATTACACTTATAAAGATTTCTGGGCATGGGCTGGTAATACTACCAGTACCCAACTTGGCAGCATAGCCTCCTCATTATCGACATCTTTTAAGGATATAACAGTGCCGCTCTCAGGTTCGCTTGCCGCTGATGCTAATGGAGTAATAGAGATAGGGTTTGGGTTCCCCAACGCTAATGCCTATGTTTACGAGATAAAGAGCATAGAATTGATACCCAAATGATAAATAACAAAGAGCAAAGGCAAGAGAATCCTCTCTTCCTTTGCTCTTTGCCCATTGCTATAAAGACATAGGGTAACTGTCACTTCTTACCAACCTTTTGCTCTTGAAAAACGCACAGAAACAACGCATAATACCGACATGGGCGCTAATATAAAGTACAAAGACAGCGTTTTCTCTTTACTTTTCAGCGAACCGGACTTGCTGCGCGAATTATATGGCGCCATTGAAGGGATTTCTCTGCCCTCCGATGTACCGATAATCATAAACACCCTGAGGGATGTGCTTTTTATGGGCTTGATTAACGATATTTCATTTGAGATAGGCGGCAAGCTGATAATCCTCATTGAGCACCAGTCTACTATTAACCCCAATATGGCGTTAAGGCTTTTAATGTATATTGCCCGCGTGTACGAAAAGATCATCGGGGAAAGGAACATCTACAGTTCGCGGTTGCTCCGCATCCCCCGGCCTGAATTTTTTGTATTGTACAACGGTGTCAGCCCTTGAAAAGAACGCGACGGAGGTACTGAGTATGCTAATGACGGAATGGAACATGGATGACGCTCTGGAGTGTCGTTATGAAGAGGGCCTGGAAGAGGGCCGTGAAGAAGGCCGTGAAGAAGGAGCATTTAGCATCGCGCAAAATTTAATCAAGCTGGGGTTCCCTATTGAGACTGTTATTACCGCTACCCAGCTAGATCCTGAAAAAATAAAAGAATTGTATCAATAACAGGTATGTCCCTACAATTAATATAAAAAAGGCTGCCCGAGCGGGCAGCCCTTTTGAAACCGCTTTTAAATTACGGGGATGTAATTTTTATGCCAGTGATCGTTATTGCAACATTTGCTGCCGTATTACCTGTATCAAGTTTCAAGTTGCCTGAACCCTGTGTCCATGTATATGTAAATGTCGCTGGTGTAGAGGAAAGATCTTGTTTCTTTTCCCAGTCAGAGGCGTTATTATTTGCACCTGCGCGTAATTGACCTGTTCCGGAGGCAACAGATGCCATAAAGGTAATAGTATAAGTTGTACCTGTAGCGGCTATGAATCCTTCGGTAGCATAATGGCTTGTTCCACCAGCCGCTGTGCCGACTTGTATATTGATTTGTTTATAAGTTCCGGAAGTTACCGTCGCAGTAAAACCGTTAGCAATGGCAGCAAGCGTTAATTCACTTGCACCTGATGCTCTTTGGATACCGGTATTGCCTATATATTCACCACTACTATTCATTGTCGTTGAGGCTGTGATTTCAGGTTGCCAGACAACGTTAGCGCCAGGGGTTTCACCAGGACCGCCAGGATTGCCAGAGCCGCCGGACGAAGATGTAACTTTTATGTTAGTGATCGTTATTACACCACCTGCTGCTGTATTACCTGTATCAAGCACCAAGTTGCCTGAACCTTGTGTCCATGAATATGAAAATTCCGTTGGTGTAGTGGTAAGGGCTTGATCCTTACCCCATGGGGTGTTGTCACCCGAGGGAGCGCCGTTTGCATTTGCGCGTAACTGACCTGTTCCGGACTCAACAGACACCATAAAGGTAATAGTATAATCTTTACCTGTAGCGCAAGCAGTAAACCCATCGGGGTTAGTATAATAGTTTGTTCCGCCAGCATTTGGGGTTTGTATAATGATTCGTTTATAAGTTCCGGAGACTACCGTCGCTTTAAAACCGTTAGCAATGGGAGTAAGCGTTAATTCACTTGCATTGGCTCCTCTTTGGATACCGAAATTGCCAATATATTCATTATCTTTATCCATTCCCGTCGAGGCGGTGATTTTAGGTTCCCAGACAATGGTGTCAGAGCCGCCGCCAGAAGAAGAAGCCTGCCACTGTGCAAACAATTCAAGATTCTTGTCCGGCATTACAGAAGAAGTAGTATATTTGGTTCCTCCGCTAGCCGCGTCAAACCATCCCGTGAAAGTATAACCATCCCTTGACGCCGAAGTCGGCAGGTTCGTAAGGGGTTCGCCTACGGTAACCTGTATAGGCCCAACTGTCCCGGTTCCTCCATTAACGTTAAATGTTATAGTGCGCTTTACTTTCACCTCTTCCCACTGGGCATATACGGTGATGTCTCTGCTAACAGGGGTTGTGGCGGTAAATGGGGTTCCGCCGGTTGGGGCGGTGAACCAGCCCACGAATTTAAAGCCTGCCTTTGTTGGCTCTGTTGATGGTAACTTTATTGCCCCTTGTTTTACCTGTGTTTGTTTCGGACTTGCCTCGGTATCTCCGTTGTTCTTGTCAAAGGTAACAAGGTATAAATTTGCCTCTCTCTGTTCCCACTGGGCATATACGATGATGTCATCGGGAACAATGGTTGTGCCGGTGAATTCAAAGCCTGTGCCGTCCCGCTTCGTGTTCCATCCGGTGAATAAATAATCACTCCGTTCCGGCGATGCGGGTAATGTTACCGTACTGCCCCCGGTTACCGTTTTGGTTGGGTTATTATTTGTATCAACTCCATCGATGTTCAGGTGAAAGATAACGGTGGCCTGTAGATTCCACCACCTGGCATATACGGTGATATTTTTGGTAACAGGGGTTGTGGCTAAAAATTGGGTTCCACCAATTTTGGCGCTAACAGTGTACCAGCCCCCGAATTGGTAGTTTGACCGTATCGGCGGCGCGGGTAATGTTACCGTGCCGCCCTCGGTTACCGTTTTGGTTCGCGGGTTTGCCTCCGTGGCGCCCGCATTGTCGGTGTTCTTGTCAAAGGTAACGGTGTATTCTTCCCCGCCATTGGAGCAAGCCATAAACAGGATTGTTACTGCCAGTGTTAATGTAAACAGGAACAGGAACGTCTTCTTTGTCATTTTGTCCCCCTAAAAAACACTTTAGAAAGATTGAAGATCTTTCCTTTTTTTAAGAAAAAACCAGAATAATGTTAATATTCTACCATATATCACGGCCTTTGTCAAATAAACGACCAAATTTCAAAATTATTCCCCAGTCCTTGAACCCCGGTCCCTATTTTAAGAACTGCCACTCTTCAAATTCCCATCCCTGTCCGTAGAAGACAAAAACCAAATCATGTATGCCTGTAACAGTCTGCAATAATTTTACCGTTATCTCTGACTTTCCGGGTTCGACATTAACATAACCAATGGGTTTGCCGTCCAGACCGTCCAGCTTAATCTGGATTATGCCAACGGCGCCGCCAGCGGCGCCGCTTTCAGTGGGCGTTACGCGACAGCTAAATGTTCGCGCCCCAGAGCCGAAGTCCACTCCGTACAGGGCGATCCAGTCGCCGGAGTCAATGTCCGTTACCTTCATCCGCTGTTCGCCTGAGACCACCACGGTGCTTATTCCCGCCTGATTGCCTATGGTCGCGGCGCTGGTTAATTCAAACGGGTTAAACCAGCCCGACTGCGCCGCGCCTTTTCTAGTGCCATTAATTTCATCAATGGTTCCGTCCATCTGTATGTTAACTTCGTCAATGTGGGTGCTTCGATACCCTTCCCTCGGAAGGCTTCCTGGTACGCCCATTGCCATTTCCAGTAACCGTGTGTGATACAAAATGTAATACTTCCCCCTGAATTCAAAAATAGCATGGTGGTTATTTGCCCCGCTTCCATGCTGATTGAATACCTCTTTGGGATTTGGCAGTATCATTTTTTGCAATGTATAGGGCCCCAGCGGACTGGAGCTTGTCATGTACGCGATGGCCCCGTTTTTGCCTATCGTCACGGCGGCGGGAAATTCCCGCGGCCTCTGCAAATAATTACTTACCTGAAAATTGGAACAATACGAATAGTAATAGGTATTGCCGATTTTATTAATGCCGGAATCTTCAAAAATAAACGGTACGTTTAAACTCTGCGGTATTCCGGCAAGGCTGATCATGTCGTCCCCAAGCCGTGCGGCGCGTTCTGTGCCGGGAAGCGGATCCTTAGATGTAAACTCAGCCGCGCTGCCGCCCGGCGGAATCCCGCCGCCAAAATAGATGTAGAAATTTCCGTCATCGTCCTCCAGAACGGCGGGATCAAACAGCCAGGTGACAGTTGAACAGTTAGGCGTTGACCTGTTGATAAGGGCGCTGCCGTCCGGCCGTGGGTTTGTAAAAGGGCCGAGCGGGCTTTCCGACCGAAGAACGAAAATGCCGTTGGCGTTGTCGGCAAAGTAAAGGAAAAAATAATCTTTCCCGCCGATGTTTTTGTAAGCCGCGGCCGGAGCCCATGAGTTGGTTGCCCGCGTCGCCGCGCCCTGTGAACCGGCCGCCTTTATTTCAGGATGCTCAGTCCAGTTTACCAAATCGGAAGAAGACACCACCCGGATGGTATTGATGTTTGTGTAATCATTTGCCTGCAAGTTGGAAAAATCCGGCTTGGGGCTTGAGCCCGAAGATAACCTGAACGTGTCGCCTGTCATGTACACATATACCCTGTCTTTAAATACCAGCCCCCAGGGATCAGCTCCAAAATTCTGGAGATAAATAGGGTTAACATCGCCATAAGCCTTGTACGGCGATGCCAGAGTCAATCCGTCAAATAAAGCCTGCATCTTTCTCTCCTGCCTGTTGCATCCCAAAAGCAAAGCCAAAACAATCATCGTCAGTAAAACAAAGGTTATATGGCATACCGTAAAACTTTTGTTTGTTTTCATACATTGCTCCTTTGGAACAGAGTCATTTTACATGAAAATAATCAAAGTCAACATACCCGCCCGCTTCCTTTGCCGCGTAATTAAACAATCCAAAACGCGCACCGGTAAAATGCCTCAACGTCCACTGCATGTTCAAAATCGTTCCTATGGGCGTCCAGTCTGTTCCGTTCGGGCTGTATTGAAAAACCGCCTGTTCATCGCCGTTTGTATTGTTGCCTCTGAACGTACAGCTTATTCTAAGGTAAACCCTATCGTCGCTAAAAGGCGCCCGCTCCCTTCTTGTTACAACCGCGTTCTTTCCCCTGTGGGCGGCGCTTTCATTGTCGCCTGAATACATGGCAATATACTTTTGATCTCCGTCCCGCTCTATGCCTACGAACCCCGATATAGCCTGCAGCAACACCAGACCCGCTATGTCGCCGTCCTTCATGCCGCCAGTCTCAAGGGCTATTGTACCCTCGCAGACCGGTTCAAAGACCCGCTGTGTAAGTGTGTTTCTCGCGTGGTAAATAGTCCTGCTGGTTCTGCCGGTTCTAATCCTTAAATAACCCGGCCTGTCTTTCAGCGACCAGTTAGCATTGTCCGGGTTATGATTCCACTGCCAGGCAAGCTGTAGTTTAGTATCTTCAAATTCATCCGAGACATACAGATTTTGACCGTAATCCCTGACCTGTTTTATCTGAAATTCCGCCGGTACATTACCGTTTGAATCGCCAAGTACCGGCCAGTCATCATCGCCCCAGCGCAGAGGAACCAGCACAGGCACGCGGCCCGAGGCGTTAGGCTCCTTAAACAAAAAAGCGTACCAATCGCCGTCCGGCGTATCTATTATACCGCCCTGGGCGACAGCTTTACCGCCCAGACTTTTATCCAGTATTAGGCGTTCTTCGTAAGGCCCTTCAATGTTAGTCGCTCGGTAAACGTACTGTGTTTTTCTGCCCAGCCCCCAGGTGCAAATAAAAATATAATAATAACCATTCCTCTTATACGCGTGGGAGCCCTCGGCGCTCTTTCCGCCGGGGGTATCCGCCTGGGCGATAATCACCTTGTCTATGCCGCCCGGCCGAACGCCGCTTATGTCCGGCAGCATTTCAGTCAGCTCTATGCTTCCATATCCATGGAAAATATACATTTTACCGTCATCGTCCTGAAAAATAGACGGATCATGAAAGCGTCGATCAATTATTGTATTTTCCCAGGGGCCCTTATCGGCGTTTACGGTACTGTATAGATAAGATTTGTTGGTAGTATTATTTGTAAAAATTACCCAAAACTTGCCGTTGTAATAACGGATACTGCTTGCCCATTGCCCCCTGCCGTAATCGCCAATGAGCGTATCGGTTTCCGTTTCCAGCCTGAAATTGGGAAGATCCTCAATTATATCAGCGCAATAACTGACAATTTTCCAGTTAACAAGATCATAAGATTTCATAATGGGGGCGACAGGACAAAAATACATGGTGGTACTGACCATGTAATAAGCGTTTCCCACGCGGACTAGCGCGGGGTCGGGAACATCCCCGCCTTTAAGCAGCGGATTGACAGCCGTCCCCATAACCAGTTCAGGCTGGTTTTTGCCGTCTTTTTCAGAACAGGCGGTAAGCGGCAAAACACTTATCATCGCAGCCATAATTGCAAAAGCCCGGATAACCATTCCATATTTTTCTCCTTTAAATAATATATACTGGCATTTGCTTATTATTCTAATCTAATATTGCTCATTTTATGTGAATTATTGCTATTTTAGCGCATATACATTATACTAATGCCTACGAAAGAGGCGTTTTTTATGCCATTGGCTGATATTGATGATTATAACAAATTTCTGTATAAAACCAATTTGTATACAATATTATGGGAAAATACTGAAAACCTGGATTATCCCAGTCATTGGCATTCCGCAATGGAACTGATAATGCCGATTAAAGGAAGTTATAAAGTTCAACTAAGAAACAAGACGTATCTGCTTAAAGAGAATGATATTCTAATTATTCCCCCTCTTGATATTCATGGAATTACCGTACCGCCGGATTCAAAAAACGGACTGCGAATTATATTGATGGTCGAGCCGACAATACTGTTTTCATTGCCGGGTATATCGGATTCCATTTTAAAGCAGTACAATTTTAACCTTATTACGCATGAAGAAACGCCCGATATTCATGGCGAAATACAACGCTTGCTTATGGATTGCTACGGGGAATACAAAAAAAACGACAAATACCAAATAACCGCCATGTACGCAAGAATAATTGATATTTTTGTAACGCTCTCACGGTATTACGACCGTAAATTACCGCATAAGAACGATACACAAACCAACAAACGGCAGGATCACATTGTCAGGCTCAATTCCGTATTTGAATACATAGAAGGCAATTTAACCAAAAAACTGACATTGGAAAAGCTGGCCAAGGTCGCGCATTATTCAAAATTTCATTTTGAAAGAATATTTAAAGTGTTTACAGGCATGTCGTTTTATCAGTTTCTGAAGACGAAACGTGTTTATTACGCGGAAGCGCTGCTGCTTGACCCGAAATTGGCCATAATTGACGTGGCTCTAAAATCAGGTTTTGGAAGCGTCAGCGCGTTTAACCGCGCGTTTAAGGAAATAAGACACTGTACGCCTTCAGAATTCAGAAAGACGCGCCAACATTAATATATTTTGCCGCAAGACGAACCGCCATTGTACATGGGGAACTTTTTTTCTATACTTGGAGGAACAATGTATAACCGAATTTTACGCGTACTGTTTACAGTGCGAGGAGTGTTTTTAGTTTTGACTTTTTTATCAATTTTTACGATTGCGGCCTGCCAGCCTCGTCCTTCCGGCGATATGGGTATGGAAAAAATAACCGTTTCAGGCGGCGCCCTGCCGGTCTATAAATTTACTCTGCCTGAGGGCGCGTCATTCAGGGATTACACCGGCATAAGCGCTCAATTCATGGTTGACGGAGAAAATTACGGCAAGAGCATGAGGGTACGGGCTTACGGAAATTATCAGCCAGAATTTTTTGTGTTAACTGATGATTTTGCGTTTCTCGAATTCTCAAGGGGCGAAAATGACAAAAACGCCCCCTATTTGGTAAGTAATGTATACGGTTCCCAAACCGGTATTGAAACTATCAGCGAAGAAGCAAAGCCGAACTCCTGGTTCACCGTTAAATTCCCGCTGTACGGCAAGCGGCATCAGAACTACAATCCGGCAAACTTCCCCCCGGATGACGCGGACGGGGATTTCTATTTTGCCCTTGGCCTCAGCGTTACCGATTATGGTTCGAGCCTCACTTATTATATTAAAAATGTTGAACTGGTCAGCGACGATGGCACCAGAAAAATATCTTCATCGGGAAGCGGTTTGGAAAAACCGGCTTTTGTCGGGTACGGCGCGGATATAACGGAATTGCGGAGAGAACCCGCGGCTTCGGCGGCTATAATAGCGGTTCCAAAAGAAAAAAGCGGCCCTGTGCGTATAAGGGTAGACGCCCAGGACAAACGTCAACGGGTCAGGGGTTTTGGCGGAATGTCAAACGCGTGGTCATCTCCCGTCATGAATGAAAATGACATCACTGCAATGTACGGAGAAAACGGACTTGGCTATAATATTTTCAGGATTATCATCTATCACGATCCGGACAGATGGGGAGAACTGCTCGCGGTGGCAAAAAAAGCGCAAGGTTACGGGGCGTTGATCCTCGCTAGTCCCTGGACTCCGCCGCCGGAATGGAAAAGCAATAACTCGCATATCGGCGGCCATTTGCTCCCTGAGTATTATCCCAAATACGCGGAACATCTTGCTTCGTTTGTCCGGTACATGGCTGACAATGGGGTGATAATTGACGCGCTTTCGTTTCAGAATGAGCCGGATATACAGGTAGGCTATGACAGCTGCGACTGGACGCCCGAACAGATGCTTGAATTTGTTAAACGTCATGGCAGGGATATGGGAGATGTAAAAATCATTCCAGGCGAATCTTTCCAGTTCAGGCGCGGATTTACCAGTCTGGTGTTGAACGATCCCGAGGCGCTAAAAAATTTTGATATTATCGGCGGGCATATTTACGGCGGCGGGCTGACCGCGTATCCTGAAGCGGCGGAAAAAGGCAAAGAGGTCTGGATGACCGAACATCTTATGAATACTCAAGGTAACTATGCCAATGATCTTACATGGAAATCGGCTCTTGCGGTCGCGAAGGAAATTCACGATTGTATGCAAGCGGATTTTAACGCGTATATCTGGTGGTATCTCAAACGGTTCTACAGCATGATCGGCGACGGGGAAAATGGCAGTATTGAGGGCGAGATTCTGCGCCGGGGTTATGTAATGTCACATTATGCCAAATTCGCGACCGGCAGGCAGCGCGTCGAAGTATCAACAGACGGCAATCCCAATGTGCTGGCAAGCGCCTACGAGGGCGATGATGATTTATGTATGGTCATTGTCAACCTGGGGTCAAAGCCTTCTAAAGCCTTAATGGATATTTCACAAAAATTCCAAGGTGTCAGCGCCGTTGAATCCACGGAGAATTTTATTATGCGGCAAAAAAACTTACGCTTTAACCCGGGAAAAAATTCAATCAGCTTTAAACTTGAGCCGCAAAGCGTTATTTCGCTCCGGTTTGTAAAATGAAGGAGATACTGAAATAATGAAAGCAAAGATGACATTACACAGGGAATTTTCCATCGGGGAAACCGATAAACGGCTCTACGGATCGTTTATCGAACATTTGGGCAGGGCCGTCTACACGGGCATTTATGAGCCGGGGCATCCGGCGGCGGACAGTAACGGATTCAGGGGCGATGTCGCGGAACTGATAAAGGAACTGGATGTTTCTGTTATACGCTATCCGGGAGGAAACTTTGTCTCCGGCTATAATTGGGAAGACGGAGTGGGACTTCAGGAATCCCGTCCTGTCCGTCTTGATCTCGCGTGGTTTACAAAAGAAACCAACCGTTTTGGCACAAACGAGTTTGCGGACTGGGCGAAAAAAGTAAACGCCGAAACAATGATGGCGATAAACCTTGGAACCCGCGGCGCACAGGACGCGAGGAATCTTGTCGAATACTGTAATTTCCCCGGTGGTACTTATTGGAGCGACCTTCGCAAAAGCCACGGCGTAAGCGAACCTCATAAAATAAACCTCTGGTGTCTTGGCAATGAAATGGACGGCCACTGGCAGATATGTCACCGTACCGCCGAGGAATACGGCAGGGCCGCGCTGGAAGCCGCGAAAGTCATGAAATGGACAGACCCTTCAATAGAGCTTGTCGCCTGCGGCAGTTCTTTTTCTGGAATGCCGACATTCGGCAGTTGGGAAAATACCGTGCTTGATCATCTTTATGACCATGTTGAATATATTTCACTGCACACATATTTCGCCAACAGGGATAATGACGTTCCCAATTTTCTTGGGCGCAGCATGGATATGGATCATTTTATAAAAACCGTCGCCGGAATCTGTGACCTTGTTAAAACTAAAAAGAAAAGTAAAAAAACCGTTAACCTGTCGTTCGACGAATGGAACGTATGGTATCACTCCGGCGAAAACGATAAAAAAGTTGAAAAATGGAGCGAAGCGCCGCCGCTTCTGGAAGACATCTACACAATGGCGGACGCGCTGGCGGTCGGCTGTATGCTGATCACCCTTTTAAAAAACGCCGACCGTGTAAAAATCGCCTGCCTTGCGCAGCTGGTAAACGTTATCGCGCCGATTATGACGGAAAAAAACGGCGGCGCGTGGCGGCAGACGATTTTTTATCCGTTCCGTGACGCGTCATTATACGGACGGGGCGCCGTACTTCGCTGCCCTGTCACTGTTGACAGATACGATTCGCGGGAATTCTGCGACGTGCCGTATCTTGAAGCCGTGGGGGTTCACAACGCCGAAAAAAAAGAAATAACAATTTTCGCGGTAAACCGAAATTTGAAAGAGGCGATAAATCTTGAAGCTGAAATCGCCGGTTTCGGAAAAATGAGCCTTGTTGAACACCGCGTTCTCCGCAATGAAGACCTGGACGCGTGTAACGCGATAAATGAAGAAAAAGTAAAACCTGTCATTCAGACGGGCGGCGCTCTTGAGGGCGGCGCGGGAGGAATGTGTTTAAAACTCAATTTACCGCCGGCCTCATGGAATGTGATAAGACTGAAGTTATTTTAACTTCTGTGTCCATGCCCGTATTTGAGAAGCCGCCCAGTGGACTATCAAAAGGCGCAGGCATTTTTGGGAAGCCAGATTGTCATCCACAAGAATTTCTGAAAAAAGCGTTTGTGCGGCTGTAAAAGACAGCTCGTCGGAAAAGGCGAAAGCAGGAAGAGCCTGTATCCAGCCCGACAGAATCTTACCGTCTTGTTCCATGGCGGACACAGCATCCTGAAGACCGCCCGCCTGCCTTTCGATAATGGGTAACTCGGCTTTTCTCTTGCCTCCCTTTCGCCAGCCTATATTGGATTTGTAGTACGCAGCGGCCGATTCCGCCTCGTCCAGGGCAAGCGCCGAGACCAGCGTTGGGTCGGCGATATAACGCACCAGTATGCGGTAAAACTGATCCTGCGTGCCGAGAATTGCCGACATCGCCAGTAAAATCTCGTAAAGCAGATAGGGCGGCGGATCCGTATTTTTAATAATATTTACAAAGGTATTAAGCGAATCGGGCAGAGCGTAAATGCCCAAAGCCTCTACGCCCATAATTTTTAACTTGGGGTTTTGCATCTCAAGGATGATATTTTCAATCTGGGGGCGGAACGCAAGATCGCGCATTTTAGCCAAAGCGATCATCG
>Ga0268262_10005044_pt1 | contig 13291 bp, 10 predicted proteins | sample TergutNc150P3_FD_190354 | JGI IMG/M metagenome (GOLD analysis project Ga0268262, IMG submission 190354) | Nasutitermes corniger P3 segment gut microbial community from laboratory colony in Florida, USA - Nc150 P3 (SPAdes) (version 2) | ecosystem: Host-associated > Arthropoda: Insects >... | reverse complement strand
AAGCGGGTCGAGTTCTTTAATAATACCCACAAGCTGGTCCAGTTCCACATCGGGGGGAGAAGCGGAGAACATATCGCCCTTTCCGGTAATTAGCCATTTTTTATTTACATTGTATTTATTACTGATGAGCTCACATACCCGCTCATTGGGTTTTCTTGTGCCTGTTTCTATTTTTGCGTAAAAACTATGTGACAGGTAGATACCCTTACAAAAGTCCCTTTGGGATATTTTTAACGCTTTTCTGACAGCTTTTATACGGGTACTAATAGAATCCATCTTAATTCCCTTTGGATTTAATTCCCTGTTGATGTATGCGGGTATTCCATATTCTTTGCACTCATAGTTTAGCATACAAAGTCCATAAAAAACAAACAAAACTCCCCTTGACAGCTTCCTATGTGCATAATATGATTGGGTACATAGGGTATTATATGAAAGTTAAGGCAAAACAAGGAAAAGTCAAAGGGGAAACTTACGATTATTGTATGGATTTTATGATTTTATCCGCAATTGAAAAACGTACCATTATAAAGTCCGCTAAAGCCCTTTTAAGACAACAGCGAGAAAACGATGCCCTTCTTGCCACACGGCTTATAAAAAAGGAGTTTTAACATGAAAAAGCTGATTAAATCTTTCGGTCTTATCGCCATTATAGCGGTAATCGGATTTCTGACGGCTTGCGATGACGGTTCCAAGGACAACACCGGCGGTAACACAGGCCCCAAAACATTATCCGGTACTATTACGATAAGCCCGTCTGCCAATGTAACCACCGGCACGCAGCTGACTGCTAACTACAGCGGGAGCGAAACGGTAACGTACCAGTGGAAGAAGGACGGAACCGCAGCTTCCGGGGCGACAACCAATAAATACATACCGTCAACAGCGGGAAAGTACACCGTAACTGTGAGCGCAACGGGCTATGACAGTAAGACCAGCGCCGCTGTTACTGTTACCGGCACTTCCCTTCCCGACTTGCCGGGCAATATCACAATAAGCCCAACTGGTAATGTAAACGCCGGAACAGAATTAACCGCCAATTACAGCGGGACAGTTACGGTCAACTACCAGTGGAACAAGGACGAAGCCGCAGTTCCCGGCGCGACAGGCAACAAGTACACACCGCTAGAAGCTGGAAGCTATACCGTAACCATCAGCGCAATCGGTTACAAGAGCAAGACCAGCGTTGCCGTCATTGTTACCGACGCTTCACTTTCCGATTTACCGGGCACTGTTACCATAAACCCGTCCAATAATGTAAGCATCGGAACAGAACTGACTGCCAATTACAGCGGGACAGTTACGGTCAACTACCAGTGGAACAAGGACGGAGCCACTCTTTCAGGCGCGACAGGTAACAAATATACGCCGACGACAGTGGGAAGCTACACCGTAACCGTGAGCGCAACGGGCTATAACAGTAAAACCAGCGCCGCAGTTACCGTTACCATCCCCGATTTGCCGGGTAATGTTACCATAAGCCCAACTGATAATTTAACCACTGGTACAGAACTGACAGCCAATTATAACGGAACAATAACCGTTACCTACCAATGGAACAAGGATGGTCTTGCTGTTTCCGGCGCAACAACTAATAAATACACGCCGACCGAAGCCGGAAGCTACACCGTAACTGTGAGCGCGGCGGGCTATAACAGTAAAACTAGCGCCGCAGTTATTGTCGAATATCCGCCGCCAACTCCGGGACTTGCATTTACATTGATAAACAATAATACGGCATATTCGGTTTCCAGGGGCACGGCAAGCGATGTTGAAGTGGTAATACCATCCGTGTATGAGGGACTGCCCGTAACCACGATAGAGAACAACGGCTTTTCTTCTTTTACAAGTATGACGAGCATTACCATACCAGCCAGCGTGACGAGAATCGGCAGTGGCGCTTTTACCGGTTGCAGTGGTCTGACGAGTATCACCATACCTTTTGTTGGGGCGGGTTTGAACGGGACATCAAATACCCATTTCGGTTATATATTTGGCGCGGCAAGTACCAGTAATCAAAGTTCTTCTATTCCGGCATCATTGAAAACAGTTATTATAACCGGCGGCAACAGCATTCCTGCCAGCGCATTTTCTGGTTGTACCAGATTGACGACTGTCACCATATCCTCCAGTGTGACGAGTATTGGCCAGAGCGCGTTTTCAGGATGCACCGGTTTAACAAGTGTTACTATACCCTCCAGTGTGACGAGTATTGGCCAGAGCGCGTTTTCAGGATGCACCGGTTTAACAAGTGTTACTATACCCTCCAGTGTGACGAGTATTGGTCAGAACGCGTTTTCAGGATGCACCGGTTTAACAAGTGTTACCTTTCAGGGGATGATTACATCGACTAATTTTAGCGATAGTAGTTCATTCCCAGGCGACTTGCGGTACAAATATCTTGCATGGGGAATAGGGACGTATACGAGAAGCGGCAGTGTGTGGTCTAAGCCTGTTATGATTATTATTAAGTCTGATGAAATGGTATGGGTGCCCGGAGGCAGTTTCCAGATGGGGAAAGAATTAGGAACTGCCGGATCAAGCGACGAAACGCCAGTACATAAGGTAACGCTGACAGGTTTTTACATGGGCAAGTACGAGGTAACGCAGGATCAGTACCGAGCTGTGATAGGGAGTAATCCCAGTAGTTTTAGTTCAAACCCAGCGTCCGGAGAGGTACAGGGTAACCGTCCCGTGGAGTATGTAAGCTGGTATGATGCTATTGTGTTTTGCAACATGTTGAGTCTTCTCGAAGGTTTAAGTCCGGCGTACCGCATATCGGAGAGTACGAATCCTGCCGATTGGGGAGCAGTGCCTCCAGGCAACAACGCTACGTGGGACGCGGCGGTGATTGTCAGCGGTTCCACCGGCTACCGTCTGCCGACTGAGGCACAGTGGGAATACGCGGCTAAGGGGGGGAATGGAACGCCGGGAGATTTTACGTATTCCGGGAGCGATAATATAGGCGACATTGCATGGTATGAAGGCAACAGCAACAGCAAGACGCATGAAGTTGGGAAGAAGCAACCCAACGGACTTGGATTATACGACATGAGCGGGAATGTGGGGGAATGGTGTTGGGACAGGTATGGCAACTATCCAAGTGGAGATCAGACTGATCCACAGGGAGCGGCTTCTGGCAACGACCGGGTGAGACGCGGCGGGAGTTGGTACAGCCTTGCGTCCGGCGTGCGTTCGGTCTATCGGGCCAGCTACAGCCCGTACAGCGTGTACAGCCACGGCTTCCGCTTAGTGCGCCCCTGAGTTCTGCGGCTTCGAAGGGTGAAAGCGCAGCGCCGCCGCCCGCATCGGCGGGCGGGGAGCGCGGAGAATTCACCCTTCGTTGGAAATTAGAAATTTTTGTTAGAGGCGTGAACGAAAATATTTTCCGCCGAAGGCGGTGAATTTTTTTGAGAGGTAAACAGTTATGGCTCTTTTGACCCAATATGCTAGTTTCTATGTTAGTCCTTTTGGCGAAAAATCCGTAACTGATGAGTTAAACGCTTTTTTGCGTTCACATCGCATTGTCAATGTGGAAAAAAGGCTGATTGACAGCGAGCGGGGAACAGGCTGGGTTTTCCTGGTTGAATACGGTAATGAGAGCGGTAAGAACACGTCCAATACATCATCCCAACGGATAGATTACCGCGAAGTGTTGAATCCGGTAGAATACGCGCTTTATGATAAATTGCGAAATTTACGAAAAGAGATTGCTGATAAAGCAGGTATACCGGTCTATGCGGTTTTTACAAATGATCAGCTGGCAAGCATGGTTAAGAAACCGCCAAATACGGCAAAGGATTTGCTTTCAATTTCCGGTATCGGCGAAGCAAGGGTAAAACTATACGGTGAAGCGTTTATTAACCTTTTTTTGTCTCAAGGGCAAACGACAGAGGAACAAGGTAAAAGTGAAAAGACAGAACTTTCTTTTTGAGCATATTGTAACTTACATCAATATCCGCTTTGCGTTTCTCAAGGCTATCCGCGGAAACCGCTCAAGTCCTCAAGTTGTCAATTACTGCCAAAATCTTGATAAAAATCTTTCTTTGCTTCGTACTAAATTATTATCACTGAATTGCGGATGGGGCGATTATAAATCTTTTTTAATAACAGACCCAAAACTTAGAACTATAAGTACCGCTCCCTTTGAACAACGGATAATGCACCATGCGATAATGAATATTCTGGAGTCTGTTTTTGATCGCCCCATGATTTGCCATAGTTATGCCTGCCGCAAGGGAAAGGGGACACATGCTGCTGTCCTTTACGCGTTTAGGCAATGTAAAACTGTGCCATATTTCTTAAAACTTGATATTCGTAAATATTTCAATTCAATTGATCATGAAATACTTAAAGTACAATTACGAAGGCTGATAAAAGACACTCGGGTTATTACATTATTGGACGGTATTATCGATAGTTATGAAACAACATCAGATAAAGGCGTTCCTATCGGTAATCTAACCAGCCAGTTTTTTGCGAATTTGCATCTTGCCTGTTTGGATCATTATATTCTTGAAAAATTGCGACCTAACGCCTATTGCCGCTATATGGATGATTTTGTCTTGTGGTCAAGTTCGCGTACGGATTTAACAACAATGCTTGCACAGATCAATGAATATGTTACCTGTAAATTAAAACTTACAATTAAGCCACCTATATTTGGAAACAGTGTTTGTGGTTTGCCATTTCTTGGTTTTCTAATTAAGGAGAAAGGGATTTATCTGATGCAGAAATCAAAAAGGAGGGTTAAGGAACGAATGGAAGAAATTTCCGCTGCACTTTATACCAGTGTAATAAATGAAGAAAAAGCGGCGGAACGGGCGCGAAGTGTTTTTGCGGCTATCAGCCTTGCAAGAACAAATCGCTTTAGGAAAATGCTATGTGGAAAAGGGGAGCGGCTTCTGGCAACAACCGGGTGAAACGCGGCGGGAGTTGGAACAACAATGCGTCCAACGCGCGTTCGGTCTATCGGAACAACAACAGCCCGAACAACAGGAACAACAACAACGGCTTCCGATTAGTGCGCCCCTGAGCTCTGTGGAATGCAAGTCAACCGCAGAACATGTTGCTTCTCTGCAAAAGCACTGTGCTTTTGCAAAAAAGAGCTGCGCTTTCCTGTTAGTACAAAGACAAGGTGCATTGGAACACCGGGGACGTATAAGAGGGATAGCGGCAGTTGGACGAAGATTTAGTATGGGGATGGGATGAGGGGAGGAAAATTAGGAATTAGGAGTGAGGAATTAGGAATAGGGCATTTTTAGTAGAACGGAGCTATTATGATGTTTATTCCTCACTCTTAATTATTTTGTTTCAGAAAAAAGGAAGGATTATTTATGAAAATGCGGGATGTTACTAATTCAAAACCATTGAAAGTGTTTGTAAAGGGAGCTTTTGTGCTTATTGGTCTAATTTTTGTTTTATCTTACGGTTTTGCCGCGCTTATATTATATTTTGATAGGAATATTGAAATTAGTAAAAATTATGAAACTAATAAAAACATTGAAAATAATAATAATTATGAAATTGTTAAAAAAATCGAAATAGAAAATAAAGACGAGATAAATAAAAACAATAAAACTGGTAAAAGTTTCGAATGGAAGGTCATTGGATTGATTTTTTTCCTTGTGTGTTTTCCTATAATATTATTTATAATTGTTTCTAATAAATTTTCAAACTTGGTGAAATTGTATTATGAGAAATTGTATGGTTCCTCAAACAATGAAGGGATTATTATTAAAATGCAACAATTTGAAATGCAGAAACTAAAAATACATAAAATAGAAGCGTTAATAGAACTGTTTTTTACGGCTATAAAAACAATAAAACCTGATTCAAAAGTAGATTGGAAGGCATTACTTAAAAAAATAAAGAAAATAATAAAACTACTTTCGAAAATGAAACAAAATAATTGTGAGAAAAAAACATCCAGTAATAATGGCGTTAAGAAAGGTAAATTTTATATTAATGGGGATTATTCTAATGGTAGCGTTTCTTAGTATTATGGAATTTCTTTTATGAAACCACCAGATATTCTTAATTCAAAAATAAAGAAACTCCGTATTGAACTTCCGCACTACAGCTTTAGCCATTCATCGTCCGGCGACTCGCCGCATGCTTTTATTGGCAGGGAAAGGACACGGGAAAAATTAAAAAAAATCATTGAGGATTCACCCGATGAACCCGGCGTTTACCTGGTTGCCGGAAACCGTGGCGTAGGAAAAACAAGTTTAGTCAGTTGGGTAATCAATGAAACTTCATTGAGGGATAAAACTAGATTCGCCGAAAATTTCAGGTTTGCGCTTCTTCTCTTTCTGGTTGTTGCCATAGTTCAGGTTATAACTCAATTCTGTATAAATGAATTATCCATTTATAAGATGAACCTAATTATATTCTGGGCTGTTATTTTCGCTTTTTCTTTCATGCTGCAATGCTGTTATAATAGTTATAGACGAAAATTTTCTAAACAAAAATATGGATTTTTTAAAAAAATTTTGGATTGTGTCAAATCCGCAATTAAAGAAATGAGTCATTTTATTAATCCATACAATCCATATGGAAGAACGCAATACCTGTTGAAAATAATATCAGCAGCCGGATTAACACAACTTGTTTCCAAAATTTTTTGTATTACCCCTGTAATACCATTTCTTGTTTATTTGGTTATTGTTACTGGTTATAATGCTTTTAGATTTATAAGGAAAAAGCGAAATAAAATCAAACAAAAAAATAAAAAAGAAGAGTTATTAGAAAGCGATACTTCCTACTTAATAAAAATAAAAAATTTATTATTAATTCCGATTTGGAATTACATAAAAAACCATAACCGCTTATATATACGCATAAATTTCGGGCATAAATTAAAAGATGAGAGAGATATATTACGATTGATAACAAGGACATTAAGCACGGAATTTAATAAGTATCGCCGCTCGTTTAGACGAATGTTGTTTTGGCGGATCATGGCAATCATTTTTCTTTTGTTTTCTGCTTCTTCGTTTAGTTCCCTTGTAAGATCAATAACGAATATAGAATATATAGAAATTTTTTCTAATATGGACAGTAAAATACAAGCAAGCGCAAGGGCTGATGAAACCGCAGTGGCAGAAATGATGGCAGAGGCTAAAATAAAAACTAAAAAGATTGCTAACCCTTTACATAAATTGAATTTCATTGTTTCAAAAATATCAAATAAAATAATAATAATCCTGCAATACCTTTGTGATAGGATAATAAACGTAAATAAGAATTGGAGTAAAAAAATAATAGATATTAATTTTTTACAGGATTTTCCATTTTGGCTGACATTTTTCATGATGTATTTGTGCGGCATTTTGCTGTTTCGTTTAGCTTGGATAACACATATGTTTGTTACACATGGGATAATAACTAAACAGTTAAAAAAGCTAAACAACGACATAACGTATAGTACCGAACTAGAAAAATCAATAGGCATTAACAGTGAAAAACCCAGTCCCATTATTGGACTAAAATCGAAAAAATCACGAAATATCGCGGATGCGCGGGAAATAGAAAAGGAATTACAGGATATTTTAAGCGATATGCAGCGAATACCGGTCATTATGTGCCGGCCCAATGTTGTAATTGTATTTGATGAGTTAGACAAAGTAGAACCCAGTTATGCGGGTTCTGAAAAAGAAACCCCGCAAACAAAAGCTTCATTGTTTTCTATTGACGCCGCGCGTGAAAGGCAGACCGAGATTTTAAAAATTTTATCAAATATGAAATATTTTCTTTCCAGCGCCCGGGCGAAATTCATATTTATCGCAGGTCGTGAAATGTATGATATTCATCTAGCTGACGTGTCTGAAAGGAACAATTATATAGGCAGTATTTTTAACGCCAGTATCATTGTGCCAAGTTTCCTTACCGACCACCATACGGGTAAAGAAACACTACCTCAAGAATCAAGTATAGCGTTATTGCCCGAGGAATTTGTATGCCGAAGGCTTTTACCGCATGATTATAAAGTAGACGCTTATAATTTGGAAAATTATAGAATTTATCTGGAAGAAGTAATATTCAATAAGAATACACAAAAAGAAAAAATACAAAAAATAATCGCCGTATTGCAGCAATTTATTATCTATCTTGCCCATGTAAGCAAAGGCGCGCCCAAGAAAATGATACAACTTTTTGAGTCCTTTGTTGATATTGGTTATGGAAGGGACAATGAAAAAAATACATTATTAATACAGCAATTTCATGGTTCCCGGCATTTTTTATCTTTCAACTATTACAAACAGTATACTATTGGCATTATCGCGTACCTGATAACGCCTATTTATTATCGTCTTGCCGAAAGCAATATAAAGGAGCATAGCGATAAACTGATAGTGTCATCTTTACGATTTATCGATTTCCTGTTTAAGTTCCACAAAAACGCTTTTTCATGGAAACATCTTGATATGTCGCCAGAAATGCTGGAGGTAAATCGCGCTCCTGAACTAAAATCAATAGTCGTTGATTTGCTCAATTATTTGACACAGGTACATATAAACAGATCAAATTTCAGTCTTTCAGAGTACAAATTCGACAGTTTAATAGCCAATGAGATTTTTGCTATGGCAAAGACGGATGAGGTTTTCTCCGCCCTGTTCAGCTTCTCGCTTGACGAGATGCTGCCATTAAGACTGCATTATCAAAACTTGCTGGAAAAAACCAGGAAAGAATACCATGATGTCAAAAAATCAGGAAAAAATAAAGTTAAATATATAGACGCTGTATCTTCATTGCAAATAGTTTTGGGCGATCTGCATTACTACGATGACCAATTAGAAGAAGCGGAAGCCTACTATAAAAGTTCAGTACACGGTCTTCGTGAAAAAGAAAATGATAGAGAAGGAATGACGCTTGAAAAGCTGTATGTTTATGTACGCAATATGCTAAGATTGGGGATTATTTATGAAAAACGGAAACAATATGACTTTGCTTATATGACTTATGAAGAAATTTGTAAACGGATAATATGTGAAAGGTACTTTTCCGGCAATAATTATATGTCGGTAAATAAAATCGCATACGAGGGCTTAAAGATGCTCTATTTACCCTTTATTGCAAAACTTCAAATACTCGAACTAGGCCACATGGGGGGTATTACCAGCAGTTATTTGAATCAATTGAATAATGATATTAATAACTTAACACCAGATAAAATTAACGAAGAGATAAAATCCCTTAAAGCTGAATTTTATTCACGCGTGGCTGATATTCTCTATTACAAAAATTCAGATTTAAATGATAATAAATGTAAAGAATATACAAAAAATACTTCTTGTTCAGCTTGTTGCTATTATTTCAAAGCCCTTTCTACTCTTTTAGATAAAACAAATTTAAATAAGCCAGATTTAATTAAACCAGATAAAGAAACTGTAAAGGCATTGTTAAAAGAGACCATGACGCAAATAAAAGAAAATTACAATATGAAATTTAACACAATTTTGGCAAGAATACTTTCCGACTGGGGTAATGTGTTTTTTTCCTGTGATAGTAATAATACGAATAGTTGCCATGGATGTAACTCAACATCAAAAGATTTTTTAAATGATTTTTTGGACAACTGCATAAACTATCTGAAATCAGAAAAAGAAATTAAAAAATTATTTCTTTCAGGAATAGATAAATTGGACAATAAAAAAGATATTGCTTTTGCAATGTATACTATATCATCAGAGGCATACCGCAAAGCCAACCTGTATAAGCGTTCTTCTTACCAATTATATAAAATGCTCTGTTTGTTCAAAGATTATGAAATAAATAAATTTGAAGAATCAAAAGAATATATCAAACAATTAAGCAAAATGGCAATCCATTATTTATTGTACGCCAATGACGACCTGAATGTGCTTGAACTAAATAAGCGAAAAAAAGATTTTGGCAGGCAGCCGATTAAGAAAAAAATACCTTTGCAAAGTCTTTTGTTGGACAGCGAAATTATCAGAATTAAGATTTTGGTAAAGGATTTAAAACTCAAATCAGTTGATACCTCAAAGGATTTAAAAAAATACTATAAAATGCGCATAACTTCACCATATAAAATAAATTACAGCATTGTGGGACGTATTTATCAGCTATGGCTAAAAACCAAAGTTAATTATAAAACATATCAAAAACTTCTTGAAAAAGCAAATATATATACAAGAGAAGATAAAGATTTTATATTAACAAAAGAATATTATGAAAAAATTATTGAAAACGAAGACTGTGAATGGTTTATAAATGAGGTATTTGATGAAAAATACGACGTTATTCAAATTTTGGAAAATCTAATTGCCGAAACAATCTATTGTCTAATGGACGCCGCCCAGTTATTGGAAACAATGGAAGAAACATACCTTTTCCCTCATAGCTTTATAGGTTCAATACATGAACACCTTTCTTTTTGGATAAGGCAATATGAAGAATATGAAAAATATAAAGATAAAGATTCACAAATACACAAATACTTAAAGCAATATCTTGATGAGGAATGGAGAGAGCAGCTTTCCGGTTATCGTGAAAATCAACGTGCGCTGTCCCATTACTACAAATGTCTGGAAATGCACAATGAGGGAAAAGCTTATCATAATATGATAGACCTTATGGTCTACCTCAAAGACGAATACAATGACCGTTCAGACCATTTTAACATCGCGGAAGAGAGACATCTTATAATAAATGAGGAAATTGATAATAAAATAAATGCGATAAAAGATATTTACAAAGAATCAAAACTATACAAAGTGGATAATTATTATAGTTAAGGTATATAATGTCAGTCAACAAACCCTTTCTTCCCCCTTTGCGTACTTTGCGCCTTTGCGTCCTTTGCGTGAGCTCTTCTCCGGTAAGTCGCGCCGTAGGCGCCGGCGAGCAGACTTCTTTTTCTTGCGCCGGTTGCGTTCAACTGCCAAATGCGCGAATTCTTTTAAGGCTTCCGGCGTAGAAGCCGGACAATGATGAGAGTAAACCCTAATTTAACGATGAAGAATATTAACCACGGAGGGGAATTCGGAGTTACACGGAGGACACGGAGGAGGAGAAAAAGAGGTGTTGTTGTTAGTCAGATTATCGTGATTACTACATTACTACTAGATTCAAGAAAAATCTATCATAAAAAACCCTTTCCTTTTTCCCTCCGTGTCTTCTGTGCCCTCCTCTTCAACTCCGTGGTAAATTCTTCTTCTTCCTCTCTTCTCCGTTAAATTAGGATTAATCTTTAGAATACCTGATTAGTGGACACTCGTTTACTTGACAGAAACAAAATATATGATATCACTATAATCTCGCATACAATAACTCTCTTTCCTTTTCTTCTTTCTTTTCTTCCTTGGCGTCTGTCGAAGGGATGTTGAGTTTTTCTGAAATCCACTGCGGCTTGTAGGTTCCGTCTATCGTATCATTTACGTATTTTTCAAGCTTCTCGTCCGTAACGATATAACGTTTTGCCCTTTCGGCTGTCAGGTCAAAAGCGGTGTCCTTTAAACCCAACGGCTTGCATATATTATCTTCGATATTGCCACGGCGGTAAATGTTTTGGTAGCCGAAGCTATATACCGCACGGAATCCGGCTGAACCGGGGTATTATCATCCTTACGGAACGATTTTTTCCCTATTGCGCCGTGCGCGAAAACTCTGCCCTTGCGGGAAACGCAGTAGGTCGCGCATTGGATTTCGCCGTCATCAATGACGCGCTGCAGGTGGCTGTTCAGCACGTCAAGCCGTTGTTCATTATAGCCAACTTCATCTGGCTTACAGTCCGTTTTTCCCTGTGTGTAAAGCATAAAAATAACTCCTTAACAGGAGTTTATCAAATTTGAAAAAAAAGAACTAAACATTTTTAATCATTACAAACCATTATTTAACGCTCTGCCGAGTTCCCCAATGCTGATATCAGGGTGGCAATATCCGCGGGTGCCGAATCTAGCGCGTCCGAATTGAATGGCGCGTAACGGGCAGATGTCGATACACGCCGCGCAATTTTCACATTTACCGCTGAATATCGGGCGCTTTTCACTCATCTTGATTCCGGCAACAGGGCAAACTCTTTCGCATACGCCGCAGCCGTTACATTTGCCGCTAACCCTGTAATGCTTGTAAAATATTTTTACTCCAAGCGAAAAAAGGAACGAAATAAATGAAGACAGCGGACGGAAGGTAAAAACCCTGTTTGTACGCCTTTCAATCACGCAATGCGCGGCTTTTTCGGTCGCTTCTTCCTGCATGGCCGCGCGTTTCGCGATTTGTTCCTCTTTGGGCGGGCCAAAAACGGAAATATAATTTTCCATCGCCGGAATTTTTCCGAAGTAAAGCGAGCTTATTTTTTTCTTTTTTAATAACCTGCTTAATTCCGCCTGAGTGCCGCCGGGATCGGAGCCATAGGTTACAAACGCCGCCAGATATGGCGTTTTTAAAACCAGTTTCTTCACAAAGCGGCGGACTATCAGCGGCAGACCATAGGCATACGAGGGATAAACCAATATCACCGCCCGCGCTTCAATTATGATTTCGTCTTTTTCAGCCTCAACGCCTATATTACGCAATTCACAAGGTTCGCCGATTATACGCGCTATTTTTTTTGCAGACCATAAACTGTTACCGGTGCCGCTAAAGTAATATATTTTTGTCACTGACAGGACCCCAAACAGTAGTTACATTGTGTTATATCTTTACTTCTTTCTTCCCGCCCTGCATATCGCTGAAAACCGCAAGGGCGTTTTCAAAATGGAAAATCTCAAAAATGCCGTCGTCGGGGGAGTACATTTTTTTCAGAGCTGGCATGGTTTCCAACGCCTTTTCCCTCGCGGCCCTGTTTGGATTGAAGGCCACACTGCCGCATATCCTGAGCCATTTCCCGTCGGGGGTACTGGCGCAAATCTCAATTTTCGGGTTGGCTTTCATCTGTTTGTACATTTCTTTTTTGTTGTTCGTGCTAAAACTGAGCTTTCCATCATAGATCATTACAAAGCCCATGGGCCGTACACGAGGCTGATCCTTCTCGGCAGTGGCGAGAAAAAAAGTTTTGGCATCCAGTAAAAATTTCAGAATCTCTTCCATAATAAAAATATATTAATGATAACCAGCCTAAAAAGCAAGCCCCCCACTTACATAAACCCTAATTTAATGTTCTCAAGCGCCTGCGGCGCACTTTACTCGCTATTCATCTCGCAAAGGACGCAAAGGCGCAAAGCACGCCAAGGGAAGAAGGAGGGGAAGAAAGGATTATTATTTGCGAGATTATAGTGAACAGGATAAATCTTGATGTACAACGATAATCCCAGATATAATAACT
>Ga0268262_10005043_pt1 | contig 13294 bp, 8 predicted proteins | sample TergutNc150P3_FD_190354 | JGI IMG/M metagenome (GOLD analysis project Ga0268262, IMG submission 190354) | Nasutitermes corniger P3 segment gut microbial community from laboratory colony in Florida, USA - Nc150 P3 (SPAdes) (version 2) | ecosystem: Host-associated > Arthropoda: Insects > Digestive... | reverse complement strand
TGTACATTCTGGACGAGCCTACCACAGGCCTTCATTTTGTCGATGTAAAACAGCTTATGGAAGTGATACAGCGTCTTGTAGATAAGGGAAATACTGTTATAATGATAGAACATAATCTGGACGTACTTCTTCAGGCGGATCACCTTATCGATCTGGGGCCGGAAGGCGGCGAAAAAGGCGGCAATGTTATCGCCGTCGGCACGCCGGAACAACTGGCTAAATGCGGCAATTCCTATACGGGCGCTTATATCGCCGAAATGCTTAAAAGAAACAAAACGCCTAAAAACGGGAGAAAATGAAAAGCAAGCTGCTTTTTACCCTATGTTTTTTACTTACTCTTACCGCGGTAATATACAGCCAGGAAATTTCCGCGGACAAAAAACAGCCGCTTCTTTCGGATACTCCCGACGGCGCTTCTACAGAAAAACAAAGTGAAAAAAAGGATAATTCGGACTTACCGTCCGCGGACATATCGTCCGTGGACGTACCTTCCGCGGACGGTACGTCCGCCGGCGAACAAAAAAAGGAAGAAAAACCAAAGCTGACAGCTACAGAAAGGCAGCGCATAGAGCTTGAGATAAAAGCCTCAACCATGTCTGAGCTTGCGGTATGGTGCCGCACACTGGGCCTTTCAGAGAGCGGAACAAAAGATGAACTTGCCAAACGTATAAGGGGTCATTTTGGACTGCCGGAACCGAGAAACAACGATATTGACTGGAAAATATTAAACATCGAGTCCGCTCAATCTACCGAATATTTTAAGGTTGAGCTTATTGACGAGGATTATGCAAGGCTGAAAGGCGATGTCTCTCTTACCCTGCATGATAAAGGCGACGTACATAAAATAAAAGCGGACGAAGTCCTTTTTAACCGCACCAGAAATATAATCACCGCCAGAGGAAAAGTTGAGTACATAAAAGAAAAGGGAGATACAACCGAAATTTTCAGGGGGGAAAATATAACCGTTAACATTGACGATTGGAACAGCGTTTTTCTTGAAGGCGATTCGGAAAAAACTCTTTCAAGCGAAAATACCGCGTATCGTTTTGAGGGGACTGTAATTTCACGCAGTTATGACGATGTTATGATTCTTAATAAAGCAAGAATCAGCAACGCCAACAATGAGGAAGCGCTTTGGTCAATAAGCGCGTCAAGGCTGTGGCTTCTTCCCGGTTCCGATTTCGCAATTTTAAACATGGTGCTTAAGGTAGGAGAAATACCGGTTTTATATTTTCCGTTTTTTTATTATTCCGCCGATGATCTTATTTTTCATCCTGTTTTCGGATACCGCACCAGAGAAGGCGGCTTTTTTCAGACTTCTACATATATTATGGGACGGCCAAAGGCGGACACAACCGAAAAAAGCTCCATTACCAGAATTCTTGGCAGTTCAAATGATATGGAAAAGGAACATAACGGGATTTTTCTGCGCAGTACTGGAAAAAAAGCAACTAACACCAACGCCACAACCTTAAAACTAATGGCGGATTATTATGTAAATTTGGGAGCATACACAGGAGTTGATTTTACATTGCCTCAGACAGGAATCTTAAATTCTTTGGATTTATCGTTAGGCGCAGGTTTTTCCAGAACATTAACCAAAAATGACAACGGAGACTATACTCCCTATGCCCCAAATTACGACGGATCTGTCGAATGGAATGAATCAAACCTTTTTTCAAAAACAGTGCCTTTCCGCTACCGGATGAAAACACAAAGTTCCCTAAAAGGAAAATACGGCGGCCTTTCATGGAATATTCCGTTTTATTCGGACCCTTACATTGACAGGGATTTTGTCCTTGACCGCGCCGAATCTATGGATTGGGTTAATATGATCCAGCAGGGAGCTGAAATAGACGAAAACGAACTTTCAAAACAGGATATAGGAGCGTATCAATGGCAGCTAAACGGCAGCGTCAGTCCGTCAATAGGTTTTCTTTCTCCTTATATTTCAAGTTTTTCATTATCCAACATATCCACGACGCTGGCATTTAAAATTATCAGAGATAACGAAATTTATACAACCAACAAAGAACATCCGGGAAGGGATTTTTTCGCGCCTGACAAATACACTATCTACAGCGCTTCCGGTTCTGTCTCCGGCACTCCTTTGACTATAGGTAATAAGACAAGCTCTGTAAATACATCAAAGACAGAACCGGAAGACCCTCTGAAAGGCATCGGTACGCCGCGTCCTCCGTGGGAAGATATTGTAAAGAATAAGGAAGAAAAAACCGCAGAAGATAAATTGACGCCTCCCGCTTTAAACAAGACTTTCGACATACCCAAAACAGGAAATTCCAAATTCTCGGTAGGTTACCAGTTAAGCCCCACCGGTTCATCCGAGCTTCAATTTATGTCAGGCTACGGACGCTGGAAAAAATCAGAAGATATTAATTGGGGCGAAATCCAGTCAATCCTGTCAAACTTCAGCGGAAACGGCAGCGTCAATTTTAATTTGGATCAGGGCGAAGGCCTGTTTTCAAATACGCTGACTTTTTCCGGCAACGGTACATGGCGGGATTATAACTATCTGAATGACGAAGCCGAAGCATTCCTCATTCCGCAGCAGCCTGGAGGAGCTAAAGACGAAGAAAAAATAAAAGCCGCAAAAAAACAGCAGTACGGCCAGACAAACTATTCATCATCTTATACATATAACACAACCTTAAAACCATTGTATAAAGATCCGATTTTTGGCCAGTCAAATATACAGTATAATTTAGGAGGTACGCTGGTTAAATCCAAAAAATATAAAGACGGAGACGGCCCCGAATTAACGCCTCAATGGGGCACTTGGAAAAAAGAACAGACAAAAGACGGAGAAGAAATACTCGGTTTAAAAAACCACAAGCTTTCGTCAAATATTGCGGCTAACGTTATGGATAAACAGCAGAATCTTTCCGTCAGTACAGACCTGCCTCCCCTTGATCCTTTAGTTCAAACCAACGCTACTTTCAGGGCATGGATTTCAGAGACAAACGCCCGCATTGATTTTAAAAAACCTGAAATGCTGGATAATAAACCAAACGACGAATGGAAAATCGACCCGCTGTATCTGACAGAAACCCTTAAATTCGGGAATATCAGCACGTTTTCATATTATATGGTTATGGAACCGGAAGACGACTACAAAATTACTACCGTTACTTCATCATTAACATTATGGGACTTTAAGGCGTCTTTTTCCGCGGTAAAATTAAACAGGTGGGAATTCGTACTTACCAACCCGGACTCTCCCACACAGGGCGGAAAATGGGTGCAAAAAACAAGCGAGGAAGAAGAACCTTCTTTAAACCCCAGGGATTTAACATTTAGTTACTCAAAATCATCGCCTGAAAAGAGTATAATTAAAAACAGGTTAAGCTTTTCGTTAAATTTAAACACGAGGCTGTTCTATGACCTTCAACGATATACCAATTCAAACTTTCAATTAACAGCGGGTTTTTCCCTGAAAGTTAACAAATTTATGGACTTATCGCTGTCGTTAACATCCGAAAACGCGGTTATTTTCAGATACTTCAAAGGCTTTTCAGGAATGGAAGAATATACAAAAATGTATATTGACGGGCCGCAGAACAACCTGTTTACGGATATTATTGACGCTTTTAATTTTTTTGACGATACAAAAAGGCAAAGATCCGGCTTTAAAATGAAAAGGTTTAATTTTAGGGCTGTTCACCATTTGGGAGACTGGGACGCCACTTTGGATGTTTCAATGTCTCCGTATCTGGATTCCCAATCATTTCCCCCAAAATATGACGTTAACGCGGAAGTATCCTTCCTTGTACAATGGTCTGCCATTTCAGAAATAAAAACAGACCTGAAATACGAAAAAAGAACCGAAAAGTGGACAAAAAACTAAAATATTCTCAAAGAATTATTTATGGGAAAAATGTTATAAATTAATTGATATAGATACCGGTAGCTTGACTGTTTTATTTGTAAGGTTATAGTATTAAAAAGAGGTATTTTTGGAGGACGGAATAACTATTGCCCTTGACAACAGGGAACTTCTTTCTGGAATTTGCGGCGCAAATGACGGAAATCTCAAGATAATAGAAGGTTCCCTTGGCGGGAGCATTACTGCCAGAGGCAATGAAATCCACTTTGAAAGCCGCGGTGAAGACGGAATAAGGCGCTTCAGGACAATGATGGACAGTCTTGTGACGGCAGTAAAAAAAGGGGAAACTCCCTCTCCGGAATATATCCGCGCCCTTGCCGGAGAATTTATCCAAAGCGAAAATGAGAACGGGGAGCTTATTGAAACCGATGTAAGAGGGGAAGCCCTTTTCCGGGATTCAATGATACAGATTCCCCACGGTTTGCGCCATGTCTATCCGCGAACAAAAAATCAGGCGCATTACATACGCGGGATGAGGGAAAATGAAATATGTTTCTGCGTAGGACCCGCCGGAACCGGAAAAACGTATCTGGCTATCGCGCACGCGCTTGCGATGGCGCTTTCAAAAAAAATGCGCAAAATAGTCCTTACCCGGCCTGTAGTTGAAGCGGGTGAAAATTTGGGCTTTTTGCCCGGAGACCTTAACCAAAAAATTGACCCCTACCTGCGCCCGCTTTACGACGCTATGGACGCGCTTATCCCCTACGACGTAATTCACAGACTGGAAGAGACAAGATCGATAGAAATAGCCCCTCTTGCCTACATGAGGGGGCGCAGCCTGAACGACTGCATGGTAATTCTGGACGAGGCGCAGAACACCACAAAAGAACAGATGAAAATGTTTCTTACAAGAATCGGAGAAGGAGCACGGGCGATAATAACCGGGGACACAACTCAAATTGACCTGCCCCGAAAAACAGATTCAGGGCTGTTACATGCCATTGAAATTTTAAAAGGTATCGATGGATTACATTTTTCATTTTTACATACTTCCGATGTCGCGCGTAATCCGCTGATAAAAAAGATAATACAGGCATACGATGAAAAGAAAAGTTAATTTATTTATGATAAATTTCAGAAAGAGGATAAGCTCTTTCTTTCAACATTTCAGGTCAGGGCCGGCAATTTACAGTTTTGCGCTGTTTATTATCGCGGCCTTTGTGATAATAACAAGCGGGAACAACGAATCTATAAGCGACATCAGCGATTTTGAGACAGGCAAGGTAGCCGACAGGGATATTATCGCAGGATTTACCCTGTCTTTCATTGATGAAGAAGCGACCAGAGCGCGGATGGAAGCCGCCGCAAAACATGTCAATGCCGTTTTCCGCACGTCAACCGAGGCCAACAAACAAATACTCGATTCATGGAACGCTTTTTGCGACTTTACTGAAAATCATTCAGGAAACAGCAGGGCCGCGGCAATACAGGCGCTGGAAGCAGAATACCCCGGCAGTTTTTCAAATGACACGCTTAACGCTTATTTATCGGCCGGCGGACGGGACGCGTTCAGAGGCTACGGTATTGAAGCCTTGAACATAATCCTGAACAGGGGAATTTTTTTATTTCACCGGGATGATATAAGGTTTTTTAATCCTGACATTGCGGAACTGCAGCACGCAACGACAGGCATAGAACGGGAATATATTTCGTATAACGAAATTATAACATTGGCAAACGCGCGCAATGTTCTTGGCGAAATTATTAAAAACATGGATACGCCCTTTTTGTTTAAATCCATTGCCGTTGACCTATTGGAACCTTTTATCAAGGAAAATACTTTTTTTTCATTCAGCGAAACACAAAAGCGTATTGAAGAGTCAAAAGAAACAATAACGCCGATAAACAGAACAATTGAAAAAGGCAACAGAATTATAAGAAAAGGCTTTATTATTACAGAAGAGGAAATGGAAGACCTGATGCTTCTTCATTTATCTATGCCAAAAAGGGATCCTCGAAGCACCATCGGGACTGTTTTGGTAATGTTCCTGCTTTATCTGCTGTTTGTCACTTTATGCGGACATATTATTATAGGAAAGAAATTAAACAATAGCGAGCTTTACCTGCTGGCTTCTATTACAGGTTTTTATATTATAGGATCGGTATTGCTGTTCAATTTCCTGCCCAGCCAGAATAATATTCCTATATCGCTCTTGGTTCCTACCGCCCTCTTTGTCATGCTGCTCGCGGTTTTTATGGGAACGCGCCCCGCCATGATTATGGCGCTTGCCCTGCCGTTAGGCTCCTACTTTGCCGGCAGTTTTGACAATCATTCATATATCTTCGCGTTAATATCGGGAATAGCGGCTTCTACCGTTCTTCACAACGCAAAAGACAGGATGAGTTTGATTAAGGCCGGTATTCTTATCGCTGCGGCAAATTCTGTCGCAATTGTTGTTATACTGCTTCTTCAACAGGCAAGTATATACGACTACCCCGCAACGATTTTTGGGGCTGTCCTTAACGGCATCGTCTCCGGTATGCTTACCCTTGGCTTTTTGCCGCCGCTGGAACACGCGCTAAACGCGGTAACGCCTTTCAGGCTGATGGAATTGTCAGACCTTAACGCGCCTATCCTGCGAAAGCTTTTTACTACGGCGCCGGGAACTTACAGCCACTCCCTGATGGTCGCAAACCTTGCCGAACAGGCGTGTCAGGATATTGGCGCAAATGCAATGCTCGCCCGCGTCGGCGCGTATTACCATGACATAGGAAAAATAGATAATCCCGCTTATTTTATTGAAAACCAAACAGAGCATAACAGGCATGATGAAATTGCTCCCAGGCTCTCGGCAACGGTAATCCGCAGTCATGTAAAACTTGGCGTTGAAAAAGCGCTTAGTCTGGGCCTTCCAAAGGATGTCATTAACATTATTGCCGAACATCACGGAAACTCTGTCATTTCGTGGTTCTACAACAAGGCGGCGGAACAGGAAATTGACGTAAGTTCGGAAGATTTTTCCTATCCTGGACCTCCTCCGCGCACAAGGGAGTCCGCCGTGGTAATGCTTGCCGACATAACCGAGGCCGCGGTAAGGACATTGGACAAACCTTCGGCGGGTAAAATTGACAAATTTGTACAACAGCTTTTTGACACTAAAATTGAGCATGGACAGCTTGCGGAGGCGGAGTTATCATTCCGCGAGCTTGAAATAATTAAAAAGACGTTTGTAAAAGTGCTTACGGGCTATTACCACTCAAGAATCGAATACCCAAAACAAAAAGAGGAAGCGCAATGAACCATGTAACGGTTAACGCCGAAGAGGTGGTTCTTCCGAAATGGAGCGGCTCTGTATGCGGCTTTGCCCTTAAAGTTCTGGACGAAATCAAACGCGACAACTGGGAGCTTTCTATACTTTTATGCGGAGATAAAACAATTACCGCCCTTAATTCCCAGTACAGGAACAAGAGCGAACCTACGGACATACTGTCGTTTAATATGGGCGAAACGGTGCACGACGGCGGCAAAACCGTTTATCTGCCGGGAGACATTGTAATTTCACTTGACACATTGCGCGAAAACGCGAAATATTTTGCCGCAAGCGAAGACGAGGAGTTACGCAGGCTGTTAATTCATGGTATTCTTCATTTAGACGGCATGGATCATGAAACTACGGACAAAGAAGAACCGATGCTCGCGTTTCAGGAGGAGATACTGAACAAGTTAAAAAACGAACACATATTCCCTTACGGGGGAAAACCGTGAAAAATCCCTTTCAATTTAACTCCAAGGCAATAAAAGAACTTGAAGAAGATCAACAGGAAATGATCCGCGGTGTTGTGGAACTATCGGACACCACCGTCAAGGAGGTAATGGTTCCAAGAACCGATACCGTCTTTATTTCCGCCGACGCCTCGAAAGAAGAACTGTTCGCCTGCCTTAGCGAAAACGAACATTCCCGGTATCCGGTATATCAGGATACCGTAGATCAGGTTACCGGCGTTCTCCATGTAAAAGACGTGCTTAAAGCGCTTGTAAAAAACAACCCGATTAACATCCGCGAACTTGCGAGAAAGCCTTTTTTTGTTCCGGTTTCCAAACATATTAACGATCTTTTGCGCGAATTAAAACGGAAAAAGGTACACATTGCCATCGTAGTGGACGAATACGGAGGCGTGTCCGGCATTGTTTCCATGGAAGACATAATAGAAGAAATAATCGGCGACATTCAGGATGAATTTGATCAGGAAACCGAAGATGTGATAGAATTGGGCAAGGGTGTATGGCTGTGCGACGCCAGAGTTAACCTTGAAGCCCTTGCGGAAGAAACAAATCTGGATCTTCCCATTGACGATTTTGATACTCTGGGCGGTTTTGTTTTTGATCTTTTCGGAAAAATCCCTGTCAAGAATGAAAAAATCGATTACAAAGATTATGATTTTATTATTCAGGAGATGGACGGGCACAAGATCAATTCGATAAAAATTGTAACGCGTAAAAAGGAATAATGTTTTTTAAGAGGGGGAAATGTTACATTCCAGATTTGTTTTTTTAACACTTTGCATTTTAATTCTCTTTCCTGTAAGCCTTGCGGCTCAGCCGGCAAACGCAGCCGCGCTTTATGAACGCGGAAGAAGTTATATGGCGGATGAAAACTGGTATTCCGCGATAGAGTCCTTTATGGAATGCATAAGGCTTAATCCCGCCCATGCCGAAGGAACGGCGGCCCTTTCCGAGTGTTATTACGAACTTTCCGAATTTGACCAGGCGCTTAACTGGGTACGAAAGGCAAAACTTCTTGCGCGCGGCAATTTATCAATAGCAAATCTGGAAGTCTTTACGTTAATCGCTCTTGGGCGGCTGGACGAAGCGACATCGCTTGTCAATGAAATACTTACGAAAGAACCGTATAACAGAGAGGCGTTATTTGCCGCCGGCGAACTGGATATCGCAAGAAACAGGCCGTCCGAAGCATTGCTTCGATACCGGGAAGCGGTACGCCGCTACCCCGACGACCGCAGGCTTTTAATTTCTCTCGCGCTTGTATCACTTTCGCTTGGAGACGGAGATACCGCCGTACGTTACATAAACAGCGCCATTGAACAACATCCCGACGATTACCGTGTGTTTTTCTACGCGGCTTATATCTATTCAAAGAACAACAGGCTGGCGGACGCCATCACTTACGCTACGCGCGCTCTGTACTACAAACCGAACCACGAGCCGTCTAATTCCCTGATGGCAGTCTTACGCTACCGCAATTCGCAGTACGAAGAGGCAATCCGTCTTTCGGATATGTCCATCGCGAAAGACAGGCAGAACATGGACGCGTGGTATTTAAAAGGGCTTTCGCTTATACGTTTAAACCGTCCGCAGGACGCGATTACGGTTCTCTCCACAGCCCTTAGCGTCAATGAAGAAGCGGAATTCAGCCGCGCCATTCTGGAAGACACCCTTATCTCTTCGACCCCGCTGGAAGACCCCCGCCGCGCAAAATGGGCTTTATGGCATTTTGACAACGCAAGAAATTACCGTACGCGCAATTTAACTGATCAGGCTTTATTTGAATACCGCCGGGGATTGCGTCTTAATCCTTTCGCGCAGGACAGGCGCGAATACGCGGAACTGTTAAGGCTTTCCGGTTATCCGTCGCGCTATCTTGAAGAACTGCTCTTTTTGCAGGATCAGGGAATGTCGGACAAGCCTTTGAACGACGCGGTAGAGGCTTACAGTTCCCTGCTTTCCAACGCGCTTTTTAAACAGTGGAATGTAAATCCCGTTGACCTTGCGGAACGCCACTGGAAAGTCGCCGTTTTCTCCCTTGCCGGCCAGTCCAGTTTTATTCACGCGGACGCGGGGGAAATCGCGGCGTCCGTTATCAAAGACCTTTTGGTTCACGAGCGCAACATATCGCCTGTTAATTTACCCCTGCGCCAACCGTCTTTTTCGCAGGCTTTCAGGCAGGCAAGGGAAAGCGGCGCGGATTATTTTATGCTTGTATCAGTAAACGAAAACGAAAGGGACATTTCGATAAAGGGAGAGCTTTTTACAGCCAGAACCGGCTCCCCCGCCGCTGCTTTTTACACCTACCGCACAGGAACAGGCAGGCTGCGCGACGCGTCAAAAGGAATAACCGAACAGCTTTCCGCCGCTTTGCCGTTCAGGGGAAGGCTGCTTGTCCGCAGGCAGGGGCAGGCGCTTATCAACAAAGGTAAAGCGGACGGCGTAAAAGCAAACGACGTTTACGACGTGGTAAAAAAAGACCGCCCTCAAATTGCCAACGACGGCATAGCCCTTCTCTACAGCAATGATGAACTTGTAGGAAAACTCACTATCACCAACGTAGACGAAGAAATCGCGTCCGGCACATTGGCAAGAGTCGGCTTCTTTGACCGCATCGAAGCGGGAGACGAGATTGTGCTTCAGGCGGAGAAACCCAATAAATCTACAGAACCCGCCAACCCTGAGTTACGCGCGCTATTGCGGACACTGCGGTAGAAGAAGAATTTTTACCACGAACCAATACAAACAAAGAAAAATTTATAAGAAAAATCCCGCTAAAGTAAAGCAAAATACATGTACGCGCCGTATATAATGTATCAACATTATGTTTAATAATTTTTCAGGTGTTGATAAATATCATATTCATTACGGAGAAAATGGGAAAGGGATATATTATGAATGAAGAGATTAATAATATACAGAAAATGATTTACGAGATTCGGGGACAAAAAGTCATGTTTGACAGTGATCTTTCCGCATTGTATCAGGTGGAAACCAAGTATCTTAACAGAACAGTAAAAAGGCATATTAGACGTTTTCCGCCGGATTTCATGTTTCAACTTACTGATAAAGAATGGGAAATCTTGAGGTGCCAAATTGGCACCTCAAGTTGGGGTGGTTCAAGATATTTACCTTATGTGTTTACCGAACAAGGCATAGCAATGCTTTCAGGGCTTCTGAACAGCGATATTGCCATTAATGTCAATATACAGATAATGCGGGCATTTGTTCAATTAAGGCATTATGTTGTTACTAGAACAGATATAAACGGGCAAATTGATGACCTTCGTAAATTATTATTGCTTTACATGGAAAATAACGATAATCGTGTGAATGAAATAATCACCGCTCTTAATAACCTTATAACAAAACCGCCGGAAACAAAAAGAATAGGTTTTACCGCTAATGCACCATAGCCGCCAATGTAGAGTCTATCCACATATTCGCTTCTACAGGGTGAAACGACTTTATGGCCAAAAATTCAAATAACGCTCCCCTGAAATAGCCGGAAAAGTAAAGGGTTTGTCCAAGATAAAAACGGGCGCGCGCTTCTACGTCTTTTGAACGCGGCAACGAAAGATAATGCAGCAAATCTGTACGCGCTTTTTCCCAATCACGGTTTATAAAGGAGTCGCTTATAATCTGAAACAGGGCGGAATCTTCTCCGCCGAACGGAGCCTGCAGATCAATCGTAAAAACCCGCGGCCTTCTTAGCTCCAGCGGCGCTTTTTCCGGCACAGGAATATTTCTGATAATTTTTGCGGTATTTTCATTTAAAGGGGCGGAACCGGCGGCATCCGGTAAAAAGAAGCCGTCCCGCATATCATTGTTTAATGTAATGGTAGGAAGCGGTATTGGGCGCAATGCCCTCTCCGCCGTTCTTTCGTCAAAAAAAGTTACGGCGGAAATTGTCGCGTTAATGCCGGGCATAATTCCCATACTGCCGCCTGAAATTTCATCTTCAAAAACAAGCGCGTAATAATAAGAAAGGCCGGGCACAGGAAAATCAGTAAAAGGAGAATCAAACCCTGATTGCACCATAATGGCGTTAAGCAAATCCCGCGGCTCTTTTACAGGCTGCGTACTGCGGTAAAGAATCGCGTTTTTACGCGGACCGTTAACATCAAAGGTGACCACTACCTTTTCCCCTTCAAGCCTTGCCGTTAAATTATAAATACCCTCAACAGGGACGGTTTCAGGTTCCTTTTCGTCGGGAATGCCCACGGCCGTCCCGGAAATATTTACAACGGTACTGTTCATCCGCGGAATAATAATATCGTAGCGCCGCCCCGAAACATCGCTTGCGGCAACAAAATAATAGAGGTTTTCCAAATCGTCGGAATCGTCAATATAGTACTGTTCCCCATATCTGACGACTACAGGCCGTATATTCGCCGGAATTGAGCCGGAAAATGGCCTTGAAGAACGGAATATATAAACCGGTCCCCGCGCGTCAGGTGAGTCTATCCACGTAAGCCTTATCAGGTTGTTTCTGGCTTCCGCCGAAACATGCGAAACAACATAAGGATTCCCGCTGTCCTGAGCCGCCGCAGATACTGCCAAAACGAGTAATATTACAAGAAAAACGGGTGTTTTCTTCATATATTACAATTATAATGCCTGCTTTTTTGAAAATCCAGAGGAGAAAGACAGTTTTAGCTCTGCCCCATTTTTAGGGTCTCAGCCAACATCTTCGCCGTTTTTATAGTCCTCCGCCAGCTTTGCGGCCTCGGCAAATTCACCATGTAGCAAATGTTCGGCTATTGTCTCCAGCAGTTCCATGATTGGGGGCGGCCAAATCTTTTGCCGCAGAAGCGACAGCGTATCTTTGGCGGTTTTTTTGTCATATTCAGCGCAGGCTTCCTTTATTACGGTCAGTTTTTCTTTCAGATAAGCTGTATCCTCATACACGGCCTTATCCGCGTCTTTTTTGTAAATGTTGTCCATAATTAACCTGTTTTTTTCAATTACCGCGCGCAACCCGGACAAAAACTCAGGCGTTTCTTCTGATATTAAAGTAATATCCCGCTTGCGTCCCGCTTCTTCTAATTTGGACGCAAAGGCGGAAAGTTCCGTTTCTCCGACATTAGCAAGGGCGCTTTTCATCGCGTGAACATTGATAACATATAATTGTATATCCTCGTCCCCGTAATCACTTTGTTTTTTATGCATTGTTTCCAGTATGCCGGCGGCCTTTTCCGCGTCCCGGATGAAAATCTTTGCAAGTTCAGGATTTTCAGACGCCGGCCGGCCGGATTTTTTTTCCATGTTGCTTTTTATCAGCCGCGCGGCCTCAACAACCTCATCGGGATATTTATCGCGTACAAATTTATTCATTACGGCGTTCAACTGGTGTATGTCGATAGGTTTGGATATAAAACCGTCAAAACCGTTTGCCATAAAAATTTCAGTCTGTCCCGTCAGCGCGTTAGCTGTCAGCGCGACAATAGGCTTCGTATACCCCAAACCGCGTATATTTTTTGCCGCTTCCATTCCATCCATCTTCGGCATGAAATGATCCATAAAGATAATGTCGTAGACCGCGCCGCTTTTGATTTTTTCTATCGCTTCAAACCCGCTCCCGGCCGTATCTATTGTTAATCCGTAAGGAGACATAAGGCCTTTGGCGACATACAGATTCGTTTCCACGTCGTCTACTACAAGAA
>Ga0268262_10005042_pt1 | contig 13296 bp, 11 predicted proteins | sample TergutNc150P3_FD_190354 | JGI IMG/M metagenome (GOLD analysis project Ga0268262, IMG submission 190354) | Nasutitermes corniger P3 segment gut microbial community from laboratory colony in Florida, USA - Nc150 P3 (SPAdes) (version 2) | ecosystem: Host-associated > Arthropoda: Insects >... | reverse complement strand
TCTTGTTATGGCAGAAAGCGCACGATATATGACGTACCTTGCGCGTGGATTATCCACAAGCTCGCATTTGGGGCTTGTTCGCTTTTTTGTTTTGTTAGAAACTAAATTTGCCATTCTTGATAGTAAATATAGTAATTTTTTCGGCAGTGCGGGAGAAAAAAGTGAAAAAATAGCAAAAAAAGGCGAAAATTGGTGAATTTGGGCTAAATTGAGCTTGTGGGGTAGGGTCTCATAAGTGTCTAACCTTATTCTTTTTGCCGAAAGGAACGCTGTTATGGTATAATTCATCTGGGCAAATATCTATTTCTCCATCCCATTCTATTGTAATAGGATTTATTCTTGCAGTTTTGAATTTGGATATATCTTTCAAAGGTGCAAAGTATTTATCTTCCAAATAAGGTTTCATATCAAAAATACGACTTTCCTTGTTTTCAAAAGTAATGCACAACTTATAATCTGGGAAAATCTTAACTTTTATAGGCGAATAGGTTTCCATAGCTATGACTCCAGACCTTTAATTTTTATCACCTCGCTATTATCCGCATTCATAGCAATTTTGTTGCCTCCATAAACAGCGTGAATATGCGGCTTCTTATGCGGGCTATTTTTCTCTTTGAACATATAAATCAATATACCTAAAAAACTAGATATTAACGGCATAATAAACTCCTTTATTCTATTGGTAATTTAGAAAATTCACTGCGAAAGCGGCAACGGTTGCATATATTTCGCTCTAATAGTATCCGCAGGTGCTGCGTTGAAATGCCACCATTCGCTTGGCAAAGTTATCCAGCCGCTTTTTCGCATAATGGAGCGCAGAAATTCTCGGTTTTTGATTTGGGTCTCGGTTAGCAAGCCTTGCGAAATTGCCTGAGCCTCGCCTTTTTCGCCTGCGTAAAAAGCAAAGGAATCGTAAGGAAGCCCCATATCCACGGGTTCGTTGGCTTCGTTCAGCAAGCCTATATCCACTGCCATTCCGTAAGCGTGAATGCTGCCCTTTGCAGGGCTGCTCACAAAATGCTGCCAAGGCGTATTGCGCACAGCGGCACGTAGTACTTCTTGGGCGTGGTTTGAGCGAGCCGCATCAAAAAGAATGAATTTGTAATCCGGTTTTTCCTTTTTTAAAAAATTTGCCGCCCATTTTAATTTTTGCATTGCATCTTTGTGCAAAAAGGCTCTTTGAATTCCGCAATAAAGATTATGACCGCTGAAATTGTCAAAAGTGGCATAAGGCATATTGATAACCAAATTCTTTATTCCTTTCACCTCTTCCCAATCCTCAAAATTCGCCACCGCCGCAAGCCATTCTTTTTGAGCGGCACAAAACATTCTTGGCTTTTCCGGTTTTTGCGGAACAAATAGAGGTAGTGTATCTTGAGCAAAAATAGCATTAACAAAAATTAGCAATGCTAGAAATTTTATTCGCATTTTATTTTTTCTTCCCTGCAAGCCTTTGTTTTGCCGCATAGTTTTAAACTAAGTGGCTCTTTAAAATCAAAATCTCTTTTTTCAACTAACAATTCCTTAGTATTGTTATGATAGTCAAATATAACCCACTTGCCGTCTTTATCCCTAAAATCAACGCTATCAAAATTCAAACCGCCAGCTAATGAATCCAAAACCGGAATTCGGCATTGTACCTTTCCAGCAAAATCTGTTTTTAAGAAAACTTTGCCAAGGCTAGGCGGCACAGTGTCTAAAAAAACAATGGCAACATCTTTACCTTTTAGTTTTAAGCTATCCTGCCTTATCACAAGTTCTTTTTTTGAAACATTATTTGCAAAATCCTTAGCCACAGCCACTATATTTTTTCCTCTTTTCGCTTGAATAAAATGCCAATCGCTAACCGTATCTGGGTCTTGAACGTTTAATAAATCTTCTTTTATCTTTGCCATTTTATCTGGCGCAAAAGAAAGAGAATCGTACTTTTTGCTGAAAATCAATTTTTTGCCCTGATACACATCAAGCGAATATATGGACATCGGATTTTCCAGCGGTTCTCTTGAATAGTCCACAATTTTAATCGCAAAGCCACTGTCAAAAGGTGCGGCATCTAAAATAAAGGGGGCTATTGTATCTGTGCATTGCATTATTTTGCAGGGATTGAGGGCAACTTTTCCATCTGATGTTCTGCGTTCAACATGCAAATGCGGATTTCCAATGCCTGTGCTGCCGCTATATGCCAGTGTATCGCCTTTTTTAAATTTGAGTTTCAAAAAAAGATGTACATTTGCTTTTTCTTTTTTTAGCATTTCTCTGTGGATTAAGCTATCTATCTTTGGGCTGAATTCAGACAGATGAGCAAACAGCCAAATATGCTCATCATTTGCCTTAAATTTTATGTGCCTCCCATAGCCAAAAGCTCCCCTTGCTGCAAACTCCACCGCTCCATCGCTTGGTGCAAGCACAGGCCAGCCCTCTTCCATATTAGTTGATAAATCTATGCCCGCATGGTAGCGCGTTACCCTGCTTTCACCAAAAGAAGATGTTAAATATGCTGTTCTGCCAAGTGGCAAATAAGGATTAGCGGCTTCTGCCAAAAATACCACAAAAAAAACGTAGCAAAAAAACTTCAATCCGATATCCAAATCCGGTTCCTGCCATTTTGTTTTGCTTTGTACAAGGCTCTGTCTGAAGCCTCTATTATATGTTCATGTCCAATGCTGTTGGTTGGAATCATGCTGCACACACCAATGCTAACTGTAAATTTGGTTTGCACTCCTGTAGTTGTTACAATAGTCTCTTCTTCAACGCTTTTACGTATTCGCTCTGCAATAACACTAGCTTGATAAGAATTTGTGCCATAAAGCAATACTCCAAACTCCTCGCCACCAAACCTAGCTACAAAATCTGCACTTCTCTTTAAGTTTCTTTTGAAAACCGCACCAGCCACCTTGAGTAGCTCGTCTCCTTGCAAATGCCCGTAAGTATCGTTGTAATTTTTGAAAAAATCAATATCTATCATCAAAAAGCTCAAATTAACTTTTTCTCGGAGTGCCCTGTTCCATTCATTCACAATTTGCTTGTCAAAAGCTCTGCGATTGGGAATTTGAATTAAGCCATCTATAAGAGAATCTTGTTCTGCGAGTTCCTTTAATTTCGTAATTTCCGAAACATCGTTAAGCATAAAGAACATGCCATCGTCTGTCATTTTGTTGGCAAATACATTAAAAGTTCTAATTTGGCCATTTATATTTATCTTTTGATAATCCTCATAAAAAGAACGTTTTTTAGCAATACCTTCAAACAATTCTCTCACAGACCTCTCATTAAATAAATCTAAAAATGTTGTGCCTGCTAACTCTTCTGGCTCTTTTATTCCAAAAACTTTGGAAACGGACTGGCTTATATATCTTATTTTATTATCTCTATCTAACAAAATGAGTACGTTTGGGGTTGACCTCATCAAAGCACCAAAAGAAGCAGTGGCATTGCTCACCTCATTTGATTTTTTAACTGCAAATTGTACTATAATAAAGAGCATGAGTCCTGAACAGAATATAAGGCTAAAATGTACCCAAACATTGCCATTTATATGATCTTGCAATTCAAAAATGGAAAGAAATATATTTGTGATTTGAGTTATAGTAAGCATAATCAAATAATTTTTAACATCAAAATATACTGCGCAAACAAGCAAGACAAGCAAATAATAAGCGTAAAAATATTTAAAAGAACCAATGGCAAAAGAAGCCCCTATATAGGAAATATATAGACAAAGCGCAAAAATTAAAGGAAATCTTTTAATATTTTTTTTCGATAAAAATATAAACAACATTAAAACAATAGTAGCGACTACCCCACATACAAGAGCAACATCATAATGTCCGGTTATTATTTCGGCTATCACCCTGAATGAACAAAAAAACGCTCCGCTGAACAACACCAAATTGTCAGCGCGCTCCTTATGTTTCTCTTCTAGTTCATTGCCATACATATCGTTTTTTTACCTCTAATTATAATATACATTTTTATTGCGATAAAATACAAAAAACAATTTTTCCAAGCCAAAAACTTAAAAATCCAAGGCAAATTCCGCCAATAACATCAGAAAGCCAGTGTACTCCGTAATAAACCCTTAAAAAACCCCATGTCACAGGCATAAACAACATAATCCAACCTATACTAGGTGCTTCTGCAAAAACAGTGAAGCCAACAGCGAGATTATTCATGGTATGGCCGCTTGGAAAGCTGTATTTATCCAGAGGCGGCACATCTGCGCTCACTTCTTTCAACAAATCAAAGGGACGTTTTCGCCGAATAGAGAGCTTCATAAGCCAGTAAAAAAACAAACTCAGCAGAATTGCTGGTATAACACGTTCAACTATTCCAAATAAAACTATTCTACCATAAAAAAAGTAAATATATGCTATTACCAAAGCCCAGGCATAGCCATCGCCCATGCGAGTGTAAAATCTCAAAAATTTATCTACCCTTGGCGAAAAAGAATGCCTTCGCCAAAAGAAAAAAAAACGTAAATCTAAAGATTCCACAGATTTAAGCATAAACTAAAACCCTAACCCCGTTCAGCCTAAGTTTGGGATTTTTCAAACTTTTTTTACAGGCAACTATATCTTTTTTCTTTTTATCCAAAATACGACCGAGTTCAAAATCACGCAAAAGCATATAGGTTTCTTCCAAGCGATGAAGTTCGCTTTCCAAAACTGGAATCACCATTTTTTCTGTTTCTTCAGATATTTTTTTTGCAATATCTTCAAGTGAATTTTTTGCCGCTTCAAAACCTTCCGTTGTAAAATATTCCAAAATGGAATAGGGAATATCTGCTGCCTTGCTATTTTGCAATTGTTTTACCTGCAAATTCTCTGGAATGTTTTGCATATTTCCTTTATTATCCAGAACAACGCTCAATAAACGCTCACCCACTAAATTGTTTATTCCCCAGTGAGAATTCACAGAAAATTCAAGAATAAAATTGTATTGAGCAAAAAACTTGCCATCTGGTACAAAATCACAAACAACACAAGCTGCATTTCCAAAATTATCGCTCAAAGCCTTGTCAAAAAGCCTTTGCATAATTGGATGCTCCCAGTGAAAAAATTCTACATTCTCGTAGTTAAGTGCATTTTCTCTGCTGGTTGTAACAGTAATGGAACAGCCATCAAATTCCGAAACCTCTCCATTGTCCGAATAATTGGCAAGATTTGCCCCAAGCAATGTCGCATGTTCGGGCTGCCCTGCTGCTCCTTTAAGAACAAAACTGCCCGAATAAATTCCTTTTTGAACTTCAATATCCAAAACCGAGAGCATATCAAAGGCAAAAGCGAGAAGCTCCTCATTTGAATCCATTTTTTGGGCTTCTGCGAGCAATTCCCCAGATATTTTTTTGTTTTGTGAATTGAATTCAAGCAAACGGTCTCTGCCGACTTCTGCCCTTTCGTTTAGCAACTGCATTTCTTTTTTGCCACGTGGCAAAAATTCCTTCAAAAATTTACTGAATTTTTTTGCTGGATTTTCCAAATAACTTTTAAGTTCTGTTTCAAATTTGGCATACATTTCTCCGCCGCCCATCAAAGAATGTTCAAAAATCCCAAGTGCCTCGTGATACCATAAATAAAGCATTTCCGTTTTGCTTTTTTTTACAAAAGGAACATGAATGTAAATTTCTTTTCCCTGCCCAATGCGGTCTAAACGCCCAATTCGCTGCTCCAACAAAGAAGAATCTTCGGGCAAATCAAAAAGCACCAAATGCCTAGCACTTTGAAAATTCCTGCCTTCGGAACCTATTTCAGAAGAGAGCAAAACATTTGGGCCATCTGGTCGCGTCCAAGCAGCAGCAGCTTTATCACGTTCCAAAGATGTTTCTTCTTCCTTAAATGCAACAGCAACATCTTCACCCAAAAGCGATAAAAGTGAATTAACAGTATTTGATTTGGAACATATAAGCAAAATTTTGTCTTTTTTATGCTCGCCCACAAAATCAGAAAGCCAATGTTTTAACTCAGAATCACGCCCAAGTTTATAAGTTTTCAATATTCTCTTTGGGAATCCCTTAACGCTTTTTCTGGTGTTGCGAAATACAGAAGAACCAGTGCCCAGAGCATCTATAACTCGGCTCATCCATTCGGCAGCGGTCAAGGATAAATCTGCTTTTATGGGCAACCAAGAGCGAATTGGAGATTTTTTTGGAATATTTTTTTGCAAATCTTCCCAAGAAAGTTCCTCATCTGAATCAAGAGAAATTTTAGATAAATCATTAGCCACATTTTTATAGTTATCCTGATTTTTTTCGAACTCTTCCCAGTTTTGAAAACGAGCGGAATCTAAAAGCCTTAATCTGTAAAAATATGCTTCGGGAGCTAGTTGTATGGGTGTACCAGAAAGCAAAAGCAAACCTGGAATTTTTTGCGAAAACTGCTCCGCAAGAATATATTCTGCATTTGTACCCACAGAAGTTTTCACCAGACGATGAGCCTCATCTATAATTAGCAAATCCCAAGGAGCCTCTAAAGCAGCGGCTGCAACAAATTTATTGGCAAGTAAAAATTCCAATGAACATATAACCGTATCGTGTAGCGAAAATATATTTTGCTCGGCAGTGGCATATTTTCTATGTTCAGAAATATAATCATCATCTATGTTAGAAAACCAATGGTTAAATTTTTTTCCAAATTCAATTATCCACTGATTTTTTAACTGTTCTGGAACTATGAGTAAGGTTCTTTTTATTTTACCATCTGTTTGAAGAACATTCCAAATCAAACCGCTTTCTATGGTTTTGCCAAGCCCAACTTCATCGGAGAGCATAAGACGTGGCAAAGAAACGGCTCTGGATGCTCTAAACCCCAAATACAACTGATGCGGCAAAAGCCTAAGCCTGGGTTTTAAAAAACCTCTAGCCATTGATGATTTCCATATTCCGCGCAGCTTTGCTGCGCTTTCCCTAAGACAAAAATCAAAATTGCTAGAAAACTTTTTTTCAAGCAACATATCAAAAATTTCAGAAGGAGAATCTGAGCTTTGCGATTTAAAACTGAGCTGGTCTTCAGAAATGCTTTTATCCTTGCTTTTGTAATGCAAAATATCATTTTCCTCTGCAATTTCCTCAACAAAAAGAGAGCTTCCCTTAACCGATGTTGCTTTTTCCCCTATTTTCAAAATATAACGTTTAAGTGGTGGCTCGCCTTTTGAATTGTATGTGCGGCACTCACCCGAAACAGGAAAAAGCAAACTTATGGTTCTAAAATCCTGTTTAATAATTTGCCCCACGCCAAGTTCAGGCTCGGCATAGCTTGTCCACTTTTGACCTATTGCAAATTTAGGCACCATTCCTCAAGAATTCATTTGCCAGGTTCTGTCAGAAGTTCCGGTTATGCCACGCAGTTTAAGTTCAAAATCTTCTGGATTTGTAGCTGCATTCTTGGCGGTTTCCACAGATATTCTGCCTTGGTTAAAAAGAGCTAGCAAAGCTTGGTCAAAAGTTTGGCTTCTGTACTGCATATTACCTTCGGCAACAGCGGTTTCTATGAACTCGGTTTTGTTTTTGTCCATAATATATTCTTGTATGGCAGCGGTGTTCACCAAAACTTCTGCCGCGGGAATTCTCCCTACCACATCACATCTTGGCAACAAGCGCAGTGATATTATCCCTTCCAAACAAGAAGCGAGCAACAAGCGAATTTCATCGTGCTGATGAGGCGGATACATTGAAAGTATGCGATGAATTGTCTCTGTTGCATTTGTAGTGTGAATTGTTGCAAAAACCATGTGACCGGTATCTGCAGCGGTGAGGGCTATTTGCATTGTTTCCAAATCACGAATTTCGCCAATAAGCATAACATCTGGGTCTTGGCGAAGAGCAGCTTTAAGTGCATTTGCATAAGACATTGAGTCTGTTCCTATTTCGCGCTGCGAAATTATGGATTTTTTATCTCTGTGCAAAAATTCAACTGGGTCTTCCACGGTTAAAACATGAGTGGATTCCAGTTCGTTTATATGGTCTATCATGGCTGCCAAACAAGTGGATTTGCCCGAACCTGTGGTGCCTGTAACCAAAACCAACCCGCGTTTTTTAAGAGCTAGTTCCAAAACAATTGGAGGCAAACCTAAAGTTTCAAATCTTGGTATTTTTGAATTTATGTGCCTGAACACAATGGCAGGCGTTCCTCTTTGTCTAAACACATTAACACGAAAACGACCTAGTTCCCTTGCGCTCAAGGCAAAATCGCATTCCTTTGTGTTTTCAAAAATCTCTTTTTGGGTTTGGTTCATTATATCGGCCAAAAAACCATCCATAAGCTGATAGGTAATTTTTATATCATAGAGTTTTTTCAATTCTCCATGAATGCGAAAAGTTGGTGCAATTCCAATGCGAATGTGCAAATCGGATGCTCCATTATCCACCATCGCTTTTAAAAGCTGTTCTATGCGTACTGATAATTCGGTTGTTTGTGCTTCTGCCATTTTTTCTCCTAATTACATTTGTGTTTCTGCTAAAGCAAGTTTTGCTTTTAAGTCTTCATTGTTTGGGTCTTTAATTAGCAACTCCCTATAAACGCCTGCTGCTTTTTGCGGCAAACCTTGATCCATATAAAGTTCTGCCAAAGTCAAAGTCGGCTTCTGAGCAATAGAGGAATCTGCTTGGGATGGCGGTACATAAGGCATAAGCTCTGGTTCTGCATCTGGACCCGAAGCTGGCATACCTGCAAGCAAAGAATCTATATCGCCGGTCAAATCTGGTACATCTTCTACCTTTGATGATAACTGTTCGTTTATCAAATCGTCTAAATTCGGAACACTTGGAGAGCTTATGGGGTTAGATGCAAGCAAGGAATCCATATCGCCTGTTAAGTCCGGTACATTGTCCACTTTGGATTTCAACTGCTCATTTATCAGAGCATCTAAATTCGGAGCACTTGGAGCACTTATGGAACCAGATGCCAATAAGGAATCCATATCACCAGTTAAATCCGGTACATTGTCCACTTTAGATTTCAACTGTTCATTTATCAGAGCATCTAAATTCGGAGCACTTGGAGTACTCGGAGAGCTTATGGAGCTAGATGCAAGCAAAGAATCCATATCGCCTGTTAAGTCTGGTACATTGTCCACTTTGGATTTCAACTGCTCATTTATCAGAGCATCTAAATTCGGAGCACTTGGAGTACTAGAGACTGGCGGAAAAGTTATGGCTGGATGAGAATAGCCAGTAGAAAGCGGCGGCTCAAGCGATGGTTCAGGCATAGACGAAAGCAAGGAACTTATATCACCAGTTAAATCTGGTATGTTGTCCACTCTGGATGTCAACTGTTCTTCTATTAGGGAATCTATATCTGGAGCACTTGGTGCGGTTAAAGTACCAGAAGCGGATAGTACGTCTGAAGCCGAGGATAGTAAAGAATCCATATCACCAGTCAAATCTGGTACATTATCCACCTTGGACTTCAACTGCTCATTTATCAGTGAATCTAAATCTGGGGAACCTGAAGCCTTAGCTGGTGCAGATGCCGCCGAAAGCAAGGAATCCATATCGCCAGTCAAATCTGGTACACTATCCACCTTGGATTTCAATTGCTCATTTATCAATGAATCTAAATCTGGTGGGCCAGAAGCCTTAGCTGGTGCAGATGCCGCCGAGAGTAAGGAATCCATATCACTGGTTAAATCTGGTACGCTGTCAACTTTGGATTTCAACTGCTCATTTATCAGCGAATCTAAATCTGGGGAACCAGCAGGAGTTAAAGCACCTGAAACTGGCGGCAAGGTAGAAGCCGATGCCAACAAAGAATCTATGTCGCCTGTCAAGTCTGGTACGTCTTCCACTTTGGATTTTAACTGCTCATTTATCAGAGAATCTAAATCTGGTGCAGGGGCTGCGGCTTTTGGAGCTGGAGGCGGCGACTTAGCAACCGCCTGCGCTTTAGGAGCTGGTGGCGAATAAGGTACAAGATCAGGAGGCTGCTCTTGTTTGTTGGGTTCAAATATATTCTCAAATGTTTGCAAAAGCAAATCAGAAATAACAACATCTTCCTTATCATCTGTATCATCATCTTCACTCAAAAGATCGTCCAAGGCAGCATCTACGCCAGTAGCTTCTGTTTTTGCCTTTACCTTAACCACAACTCCGGGCTCAATTGCCCCTAAAATTTTCTGATATAATTCCGATTGTACGGGTTGCCCCAATTTTTCTGATGTTTCTAAAAACAATTTTTGTGCAGAGGCGCAAAAGGAATCATGCTCTGCCACGGCCTCAAAATCAGCTCTTGCTCCAGCCAAGTCGCCTTTTTCTAAAAGTATTCGTCCTCTAGCAAGCCTACCCGGCAAGAAATTGGAATTTGTCTCCAAACCCTTGTTTACCGTAAGCAGAGCTTCATCCAGTTTTTTATCTACCCTGAGCAAATCTGCAAGCCAAGCAAATGCCAGCGATTTGGGATTTTTAGCGACAATCCTTTTTAAGTCCATAATTTCTGCGCTACTAACCATGTGGGTAAATATAGTAAATATTATTACTATTTTAACGCAACTATGCTCGAAGAACCCATTGGGATTTTAGGATACGGTACAGAAGGCAAAAGCACTCAAAAATTTTTCCAGGAACAAGGCATAGAAAACATCCTTGTTTTTGATAAAAAAGATGGCGAAAATTATTTGGAAAACTTGCCCAAATGCAAAACCATTGTCCGCTCTGCTGGTGTTTATCCCCTGCAAAAAGAAATTTTAAGTGCACAAATGAAAGGAGCACAGCTAACCAGTCAAATAGAACTTTTTTTTGAAATAATGCATCGTGATTATCCTCATATACAAATAATAGGTGTAACCGGCACACTTGGAAAAGGTTCCTGTGTTTCTATGATTGCCCACTGCCTAAAATCCCTGAACGTACCTCATTTAATAGGTGGAAATTTTGGAATTCCAGCACTGGATTTATTGCAAAACAAAGATTTGCTCTCAAATAAAAACACCGTGATTATATTGGAACTCAGTTCCTTTCAGCTTATGACACTTGGTACTTCACCGCATATAGGAGTGGTTTTGCAAACAACTAGCGAACATTTGGATTGGCACGCCTCAGTGGAACAATATAGAGATGCAAAAGCAAATCTAGTTCGCTGGCAAAAAAGGAATGACTACTGTATTTACAATGCCACATCCGAAGGAGCTGTGCAAATAGCAATGCTAAGTGGCGGCATAAAAAAACCTTATGATTCCCTCAAAATTCCGCTTGCAGAATGTAAGGTTATAGGAGCGCACCAACTGCAAAATATGGCAGCGGCAACACTCGCTTTGGAATGTCTAGGAATGGATGCAAAAGCCTGCATAAATGCTTTAAAACTCTATGAAGGTTTGCCACTCCGACTGCAATATATTGGCACAAAAACTTATAAAAACAAAACCATCACATTTTACAACGATTCATATTCCACACGCCCCGAAGCGACAATAGCCGCTGCAAAAGCCATGAGCAAAACTTTCACGCTAATACTAGGAGGCTCAGAAAAACATGCAGATTTCACCGAACTTTCAAAAGAACTAGCAAAAAACAACCTGCTCAAAGGCATTGCTCTAATTGGCAACACAGCAGAGAGAATGCAAAAATCCCTGCAAAGCGAAACCTGCAAAGCGAGCATGAAAATTTTTGAAAACCTAGACTCTGCATTTGAATGGTGCTGTGAAACAACAGAAAACGAAGGAGCAGTTTTGCTCTCCCCCGCTTGCGCCTCCTTTGGTTTATTCAACAACTACAAAGAAAGGGGCGAAAAATTCACACAAATGTTTTCCCAAATTTAACCGGACTTTTTTTGCCAAGCAACATTCCCCTAGTTTTAAGCGGCAGCCCAAAACAGCGAATAAAGCCTGTGGCATCTTTTTGGTCGTAAAACTCAACATCACTAAAACCACCCAAATTCGGGTCGTAAAGGCTAAATGTACTTTCTACTCCTGCTGGAATTATATTTCCCTTATAAAGCTTTAAAGTTACAACGCCCGAAACTGTTTTTTGAGTCTCTTTAACAAAGGCATCTAATGCTTGACGAAGTGGCGTGAACCACTCTCCGTTGTAAACCAAAAAGGCGTAGGTCTGAGCGAGTTTTTGTTTTTCTGCAAGAGTTGCTTTGTCTAAAACAAGGGATTCCAAAAGTTCATGGGCTTTGTATAAAATTGTGCCACCAGGGGTCTCGTAAACTCCCCTGCTCTTTAAACCAACCAACCTATTTTCAACAATGTCTAGCAAACCGCAGGCATGTTTGCCGCCTATTTTATTGAGCATAGTGAGCAGAGTAACTGCATCCATTCTTCGGTTGTTCAAGGCAATTGGAACTCCATTTTCAAAAAGTAATTTAACATACTCTGCCTTGTTTGGCGCCTTTTCAAAAGTATTGGAGAGTTTTAGCATATCGTATTTATGCTCTTTGTCTGGATATTCCAAAATACCACCCTCATGCGATAGATGCCAAACATTGCCATCTTCCGAATAAATTTTCTTTTTTGAAATTCCACCCAGAGGAATGCGCCTCTTTTGCGCATAGTCAATGGCTTCTTCCCTGCTGTGAATATTCCATTTTGGGTCTTTCCAAGGGGCAATTACTTTTAAGCGAGGGTCCATAGCCGCATAAGTAAGCTCAAATCGAACTTGGTCATTGCCTTTACCTGTGGCTCCATGAGCCACTGCATCTGCATATTCTTTTTGAGCAATTAGCACTTGATATTTTGCAATCAAGGGTCTTGCAAACGAAGTTCCCAAAAGATATGTGCCCTCATATTTTGCACCAGCCTGCATTGTGGGCCAAACATAGTCTTCCAAAAACTCTTTGCGCAAATCCATCACATAGCATTTGGAAGCACCGCTAGCAATGGCTTTTTTCTTTAATGCAGCAGCATTACAATCACCCTGCCCAAGGTCTGCGGCAAAGGCTACCACCTCGCAGTCGTAGTTTTCCCTTAGCCAAGGGATTATCACAGAAGTATCTAAACCTCCAGAATAAGCCAGAACACATTTTTTTACTGTCATGTAAATACCTCCTAAAAAAACTACTCAGAGCGAGACTTGAACTCGCACGACCTTGCGGCCAGGGGATTTTAAGTCCCCAGTGTCTACCATTCCACCATCCGAGCGGCAAGAAGAATATAGTAAATGCCAGTGTTGTCCGTTAAAAAGATGATTTTTATAAAAACCAGCAAACGAGTAGAGAAAACGGCGTTTTTTCTACACGTTCCAAAGTCAAGCCCCCTAATCAAAAAGCGATGGCGGGGCGTGAGCCCGATTCTGCTTTGAAAGCATTCTAGTCAGTGTTCTTTCCGAATCAGTCATTACCGCGCAAAGCCAAACGTATTCCATCAGAA